>Ga0209487_1000457_pt1 | contig 37401 bp, 26 predicted proteins | sample Poulit2012_FD_187524 | JGI IMG/M metagenome (GOLD analysis project Ga0209487, IMG submission 187524) | Agricultural soil microbial communities from Georgia to study Nitrogen management - Poultry litter 2012 (SPAdes) (version 2) | ecosystem: Environmental > Terrestrial > Soil > Agricultural land...
TATAGCAGTTGCATGGTTGATACTTTGTATTAATTTAACGGCTTCGATAGTGTGCTTGGCAAAACCAAGCCTCGCAAGCCCCAATTTTAAAACAGTGACTTATTCCACCTTTGGTTGAGCTGACTCGTTAATTCTCAATTAGTTCACCAACTCTCCATCTATCTTATTTATTCTAAATACGTATAACCATTTAAACCTTCACGAATATCAATTAAAAAGGTTTCTCTTTCTTGCTCGCCCAGTTCTGCTTGTTGGCATAGCATTAATAAGGTGTTGAGCAAGCGGTCTGGGTCAAAGTTCACATAGCGCAGTACACTACTCACCGTATCGCCTTGAATTGGGTGCATCAGCCTGATTCCACCCTGCTCATCCATGTGCACGTCCACGGAGTCGGTATCACCGAATAAATTATGCATATCACCCAAAATTTCTTGATAGGCCCCCACCATAAAAAAACCGATTTCATTAATTGGTTGAGCGGGTAGTGCCAAAGTGTTTTCTATGCCTTCCTCTTCCACATAGTTATCAATGCGTCCATCAGAATCACAAGTGATATCCTGCACCACTGCGCGGCGTGTTAAAGGTTCATTCAAGTGCTGTAAAGGTAATATGGGAAAAATCTGGGCTATGCCCCATACATCAGGCACTGATTGAAATACGGAAAAGTTCACAAATAACTTATCGGCTAACAAGCTGTTCAGCTCATCTCGCAGTGCGTTGTGATGCTTGTTGCCTTGGCGCAGCAGGTGGCGCACCTGAGCCAGGCCGCGCATATACCATTGTTCAGCTAGCGCACGCTCCTTAATACTAACCTTTTGCGCCATATACGCTTGATGAAGCTGCGCCCAAAGATGCTGCAGCTCATCAAAAGCTTCCGCAGGGGTTATCGAAGCCAAGGTGCCCACCAGTTGTTGCAGTGCCACCAGTTCTTCGGCTACTTGTCCCTCTATTGCAGGCGCCGTTGCCGGCACCATGGGTTCTTGATCAATAATATCCGCCACCAGCACCGCATGATGTGCCGTTAATGCCCGCCCTGACTCACTAATAATATGGGGGTGCGGCAGCCTCAAAGCGTCAGCTCCGCGCTTAACAGCAGCAACAATACTGTGGGCATAATCCTCCATGGTGTAGTTCATGGAGCAATAAGAGCGCGAGCCGGTGCCTTCATAATCCACCCCTAGCCCACCTCCCACATCCAAGGTATCAATGGGGGCACCAAGGCTGCGCAATTCTTGATAGTAACGCACAGCTTCCTCCATGCCCGCAGCAATATCACGCACGTTAGCCACCTGTGAGCCTAGGTGAAAGTGCAGCATACGCACACTTGCTAACAACCCAGCCTGTTCGCATTGCTCAACTGCGGACACCAACTGCGCTGCAGACAAACCAAACTTGGATTTCTCGCCACCGCTGTTTTGCCAATTACCCTTGCTCACCGACATCAGTCGCACGCGCAACCCTAGCACAGGCACCACTTCAAGAGCCTTAGCTTGGGCTATGATATGGCGTAGCTCACTGAGCTTTTCCACCACAATAAAGACTTGGTAGCCCAAACGTTGGCCAAGCAAAGCGAGCCGTATGTATTCTTCATCCTTGTAACCATTACAAACAATGGTGTTACCGGCTTCGCCTGACATCGCTAGCACAGCTAATAGTTCAGGTTTAGAGCCTGCCTCTAATCCAATGGGAAAACCAGCATCACGCGCCGCAACGATTTCTTCCACCACACGGCGCTGTTGGTTGACTTTAATCGGGTAGACAGGGGTATAACCTGCTTGGTAGCCGCAGGCCTTAATGGCATTTTGAAAAGCTGTGTTAAGGGACTTCACCCGGTGTTGCAAAATGCCGCTAAAGCGCATCAGTACAGGTGTACGCAGCCCTGCTTGATGGCACAAGCTCAGCACCGCGCTGAGTGGCGCTTTAACCTTCCCTTGTGGCCCTTCCGGATGCACGCACAGCTGGCCATCCTCATCCACACTAAAGTAACCTTCGCTCCACTGCTCAATATTGTAGGGGCCATAATTATGCGCGTGGTCTGACACTGTTTTCACCGGCTAACTCCTTTTCTGAAGCAACGGATTATGCCCTAAAAAGCCCATAATGCCGCATATAATTTATTGGTTTTTTTGCCGCTTTCTATTCGTTTAATTTGTTATTTCCTAGCACGATAGTGGCTGTTATAGTGCCACCCATCCCTATTCCCTTTGACCTCTTCCTGAGATTGCCAATGAAGACCCCAAACAACTGGTTTATCGAGCATTTTGACAGTGGTGGCACTGCCTTCGGTCTACGCATTAAACAGCAACTAGAAAGCCATCAAACGCCTTATCAGCACATAGAAATGTGGGAAACCGATACCTTCGGTTATTTAATGACCATCGATGGCTGCACCATGGTAACTAGCCGTGATAATTTCTTGTACCACGAAATGATGTCCCACCCGGTGCTATTTACACACCAACACCCTGAAACTGTGGTGATTATTGGTGGTGGCGATTGCGGCACATTACGTGAGGTATTAAGACACCCTGAAGTCAAGCATTGCTACCAAATCGATATTGATGAAATGGTAACGCGCCTCTCAGAAAAGTACTTCCCTGAACTGTGCGAAAGCAACCAAGACCCCAGAGCAGAGCTATTATTTATTGATGGCGTTAAGTGGATGCAAGAACGTGCGGATGAAAGCATCGATGTAATTATTGTGGATTCCACCGACCCTGTGGGCCCTGCAGAAGGGCTGTTTGAACATCCATTTTTTGCCCACTGCCTGCGTACACTTAAGCCTGGCGGCATCATGGTGCAACAAAGTGAGTCGCCTTTGCTGCATGGCGACAGCATCATCAAAACCATGCATCAAAATATGCGTGAAGTGGGCTTTAATAGCACGCAAACGCTGACGTTCCCACAGCCAAGCTACCCCAGCGGTTGGTGGAGCTGCACCATGGCAGGAAAAGGGGTTGATGTGAGCCAGTTTCGTAAAACTGCGTCTCAAAACAAGACTTTTGCCACATTGTACTACACTGCTGACATTCACCAATCTGCACTACAGCTCCCACCATTCCTAGCCGCACAACTAAAAGACTAACACCCTAAGGCGCCTACCTACACAGGCGCCTTGACAACAACCTTTACATTGACCAGTGTGACAATCTCACAGGCAGATTGTGTCATACCCAACACAAGTGCAAGTGCTAACATACGGAGCAGTATTATTTTGCTTTGTTTGCAAAAAACTAAACACACACCATGCCGGTGACACCATCGGCAACCACAATAGAGCCGAGTGAACCCATGACAAAACAACATTACAACGTAATCATCGCAGGTGCAGGCCTATCGGGTGTGGGCATGGCTTGCCACCTCACCATGAAAGCCCCCCATAAGAGCTACCAGATTTTTGAAGGCCGTGATGCCATTGGCGGTACCTGGGATTTATTCCGCTATCCCGGCATCCGCTCTGATTCTGATATGTTTACCCTTGGTTATTCTTTTAGGCCTTGGACCAACAAACAAGCCATTGCCGACGGCCACACCATTCGCGAATACATTAACGACACCGCTGATGAATACGGTGTGCGTGACAACATTCGTTTTAACCATCGTATTGAAAGCGCCAACTGGTCTTCTGAAGACTCTCGCTGGCACGTGACAGTTAAGAAAAAAGGTCAGCGCAAAAAAGAAGTCTTTACTTGTGACTTTTTTGTAGGCTGCACGGGCTACTACAAATATGAAGCTGGCTATACCCCCGAGTTTCCTGGCCGCGAAAATTATAAGGGCGAATTTATTCACCCACAGCTGTGGCCAGAGAACCTCGATTACAGCAACAAGCGTATTGTGGTGATTGGTAGTGGTGCCACGGCGGTTACCTTAATTCCTTCGCTCACCGACAAAGCCGCGCACGTAACTATGTTGCAGCGCTCACCTTCATATGTGGCCTCTGTACCTAAAGACGACATTATCTCAGTACAGCTACGTAAGGTGTTGCCTGAGAAAGTGGTATACCGCTTAGCTCGTGCCCGTAACGTAGCGCTACAAATGGGTGTTTACAACCTCAGTAAAGCGCAACCCAAGCTCATGCGTAAGCTCTTGATGAAGCAAGTGGAAGTGCAAGTGGGCAAAGATGTGGATATGAAGCACTTCACTCCGCGCTACAACCCTTGGGATGAGCGTCTGTGTGCCGTGCCTAATGGCGATTTGTTTAAAGCACTTCGTCGCGGCGATGCCTCTGTGGTAACTGACCATATCGACCACTTCACAGAAACAGGTATACAGCTCAAGTCCGGTGAGCACTTAGAAGCCGATATTGTCGTTAGCGCCACGGGTCTCGATTTGCAGTTATTGGGTAATGCGTCTTTGAGCATTGACGATAAGCCAGTGGACCTTGGCAAAACCGTTGCCTACCGCTCCTTAATGTTTAACGACATCCCGAACGCTGCCATGATTTTTGGTTACACCAACTCCTCATGGACACTCAAAGCAGATATCGGTGCAGATTACATTTGCCGCGTGCTCAACCATATGGATGAAACCGGCATGAAACAGTGCACACCAAGGCTTCATGACCCCAATATGAAGACGCTGCCTTTCTTGGATTTTGACGCTGGCTATGTGCAGCGCGCATTAACTCGCTTCCCCAAACAAGGCATAAAAGCACCTTGGCGCGTTAAGCAAAACTATTTTTTCGATTTAATTATGCTGCGTTTCAGCAAGCTCAACGATGGCGTGCTGGAGTTTTCTAACCCTACCTCTAGCCTTGACACCAAGCGCGCAGAAGCTGCTTCCGCTTCTGCATAATTAGCGCTTCTTGATACACCGCTCACCCTAGTCCTTGGTGAGCGGTGTTTTTTTATCCTTGATGGCCGTGATAATGCTGGCTTACTTGCACGATGCGGTAAGCAGGGAAAGCGAGCTGCTGTAGCAGATATTCTCGAAAATCCTGTGGGTAATCCAACTCATCCAAGGCATCTGCCATACACTGCAACCATGCCTCGGCATGCTTTTCATAAATTACGTAGGGTGAATGCACGTGGGGTATATTAATGGCACCGTACTTTTCCTGAAAACGGCGCGGGCCACCCATCCACCCCGACAAGAATCGTGCTAATTTATCAATGGTTTCGGTTAAGTCCTTAGGATGCATATCACGAATTTCACGTGCGTAATCAGCTTCATCCATAATGCGATAAAAAGTTTCAACCAAGGTTTGCAATTTTTCTACACCGCCCGCTGCCTGAAAAGTGGCATCACCTTGACCATAAATTAATGACGTCATTGTTCATCCTTTTTTGGTGGGAATGCCAATAAGTATGGCACTCTGCTTTGCGCCGTGAAATTAATTTTATCTTTCCCTATCAAACACGCCGCCAATACATAAGTTACAATCAGCGTTACCCTCCATGTGCTGCACAAATAACGGACAAAAAAAAGCGGCCCGAAGACCGCCCCATTAGGAAAACAAAAATCTTAGGCTGCAGATTCACCCGCAAGTGCAGCAGGTGACTGCGCCAAATAAGCAAGTGCTTGTTCAGTATCACCCTCGGTAATGGGGTGAAAGTTGGGCTTAAGCCACAAGACGGTTCGGCGCAACAAATACGTAAAGGTGGGCACATGGTCTGTCTTGCGACCCATTTTTTGCAACTCCCACAAGAGCACAGGTAAGAATGCTTTGCTCAGACGACGGGATTTTTTATCCTGTCTATCTTGCTCTGCTAAGCTGCGGTACCCTTCACTGATTGCATAAATAAAAATAGGAAACACAATCGCCATAATGGCTTGGCGCGACATATAAAAACCAAGCTTGGTTTTGCAGAGGTGCTCGAACAGTTCAAACGCCACTGCTCTGTGCTCCACTTCCTCAGCTAAGTGCCAACGGAATAAATCCGCCACCACTGGGTCACCGTCATCCCAGCCTGTGCTGTTCATGCACCAATCGCCAAGCATGCCAGTAAAATGCTCAATACCAGCAATTAGGCCCACGCGTAGAATCAACCAACGCATTTCCATGCTAGCGGGTAACTTATATCCAAGCGGCTGATCACCCAACAACTGGCGGAATAACCAATCCACTCGGGCGCGGTACTCAGTAACATCCATACCGTGTTTATCTTTGAGCCAATCTTCCCCATGACGGTGGGCGCGCGCATGAATAGCTTCTTGCTCAATAAAAGCACGCACATCTTGGCGCAAATCCTCATCCGTTACATAGAGCAAAGCTTGATTGTAAACTCGGCAAAACCAGAGTTCGCCAGCAGGTAGTAGCAGATGAATACCATTAATCATATGGCTCGAAAACGAATCACCTGGCAACCAATGCAAAGGAGATTTGCTCAAATCGAAAGCCACCTTACGTGGTGTGATCACATGCTTACGCTTTCTCATACAGTTACCTCCTGCATTCCAACTACAGCGTTTCTAACGCGATATGCTTTTAAATCAGTGGCCACGGACTTACTTTCAACAGCTACAACAAACTCGGATATCATGCGCGTTATTTTGTCTGTTTCAGCCAAGGTAACCCAATGGCAAGCATCTATATCACGGCGATAAAGCTCATCCACCCAGCGCGTTAAATCATCAAACAGAGCCGTGCTGACATAACGGTCTTTGGTAGGCACTAACAATTGGATCGGGCACTTGGCATAACGCTGTTCTGGATTCAACAGCTTCGGCACCATATTAGCGCGATACAACCACACACCTAAGGCACCATCATCGGTTTGGCTAGGGTTGGCCTCTGGCTCATTAACGCCCTCCACTCTAGACAAGAAAGTAGTCCAGTGGGGGCCAATCAAACGCCACATAAGTTCAGGCAGCACAGGCAGCTGAAACATGGCGATATACCAAGAATGCAAACCCTGCTTGAGCATGGCTGCGGCACCCTCGGCATTTAGCCGATCGCGGAACCAGTGGCCCACATGATCTAAACAAGGCCCAGAAATTGTGGTGTAAGAAAGGATACGATCTTTCTCCACCGCAGCAGTCACAAACTCCCAACCTTGGATAGAACCCCAATCGTGCCCTGCTAAATGAAAGGAGCGCTGGGGCAATAAGGCATCCAGCACTGCGCTAAAATCTGCACGCAACAGGTCAAATTTATAGTTTTTACGACCCTTGGGCTTACCAGAGCCGCCTGCGCCGCGCACATCGTAGCTCACCACGTAATACTGCTCGGCCAATCGCTCAGCGACTCCCTGCCACACAAGGTGGTTATCTGGATAGCCATGAAGCAGCACGATGGCGGGATTTTTACTCTCCCCCCACGTATATGCTTGTAACTGCACGCCATGCGAGGCCACAGAATGAATTTGTTTTGACATTACAACACCGTAACTAAGGCTTATATTCAACTGTTTTGATTACACCTGACACAGTACCATTGTTCAATGTTATAGTTGCCTTTTCAAGCGGCATTACGGCCAATTGCCATTTCCATCAGCTACTGTGATTAACTTCCTGTGCCAACGTTGGATGCTATTTGCTACACTTAAGCGCAACAAATCAAGGATTAAACTATGAATCAACTCCCGTTTATTGATCGCATTGTGGCCGAAGTGAGCGCACGCTTACCCTCTGGTGTCGGCGAACTCAAACAAGACGTGGAACGCAATATACAAGCGGTGCTGCAAGAGGCACTCACAAAATTTGATTTAGTGAGTCGCGAAGAGTTTGAAGTGCAACGCCAAGTCCTATTGCGTACCCGTGAAAAACTAGAAGCACTTGAACGCTTAGTGGCAGAGCTTGAGGGTCAGCAATAACGCACCTAATAACCCTCTAAAGCCTACAGCACAGCGGCTGTTTAGCTGTCAACTTTCGCTTTTATTAATTGCTAGCCTTAACTCGCTATCATTACTAAGAGCCAAACCATGACAGTTTCATTGATTTATAGCCGTGCACAAGTGGGGCTGAGCTCTCCGCAGGTTCGTGTGGAAACCCACCTATCAGGGGGATTACCCAACTTTTCTATTGTGGGTTTGCCCGAAGCCGCCGTGCGTGAAAGCCGAGACAGAGTTCGCTCTGCTATTCTTAATAGCGGTTTTCGCTTTCCGCAACAGCGCATTACCGTTAATTTAGCGCCCGCAGATTTGCCCAAACATGGCGGGCGTTTTGATTTACCCATAGCGCTTGGGGTTTTATCTGCTAGCCAGCAACTTAAACATGACCAATGGCACAACAAAGAGTTTATTGGCGAGCTAGCTTTAGATGGCAGCCTGCGTCCTTGCCAAGGCAGCTTACCCGCTGCACTTGCTGCTGGCAGAGCAGATAACACCTTATATTTACCAAGCTGCGTGGCTCATGAGGCTGCGTTAAGCGGTTTTTCAGTGCAAGCCGGCGACTCTTTGGCGCACCTGTGCGAACTGTTAGATAAGCAGCAATTAAATACTTTTACTGCGCCCACCATTCCTTTAAACCCAGCTCATGGTGCTTGCCTAAGCGAAGTGCAAGGCCAAGAAGCTGCGAAGCGCGCTCTCAGTTTAGCCGCCGCGGGCGGGCATTCCGTTTTGCTTTATGGCCCACCGGGTAGCGGCAAAAGCATGCTAGCAGAGCGCCTTACTTCTATCTTGCCGCCTCTTACTAAAGAACAAGCGCTCACAGTTGCAGCCATTTATTCTCTGGGCGAAAAACGCTCCGACGAAGACTTTTATTTGCCTCCACAGCGCTCACCTCATCACAGCACGTCGTCCGCTGCGCTGCTCGGCGGCGGAAGATTAGTTAAACCTGGCGAAATTACATTGGCGCATCACGGCGTATTATTTTTGGATGAATTACCAGAGTTTAATCGCAACGCTTTGGAAGCACTGCGCGAACCCATCGAAACCGGCATGGTGCACCTTAGCCGCGCCGATAGGAAAATCGCTTACCCTGCGCGCTTTCAGCTAATTGCTGCCATGAATCCCTGCCCTTGCGGTTGGCTTGGCTACCCCGAGCGCAGCTGTGGCTTTAGCTGTATCCGCGCCGAACGCTATCAGCAAAAACTCTCAGGCCCACTACTCGATCGCATTGACCTGCATGTCACAGTAACACCACCCAAACCTAACGAGCTTTTCCAGCACACGAATCAAAACGCCAGCAGTGATCAAATAAGGGCGCAGGTATTAATGGCTCGGGAAAAACAATATCAGCGCCAACAAAAACTTAATTGCGAATTAAATGCCAGCGAACTGCGGCCATATTTTGAGAAGCATGAGGCTTGGCTTGGAGAGATAATGCAAAGCCTCTCGTTATCTGCGCGAGGCCTGCACCGAATTATGCGGGTAGCAATGACGATCACCGACCTATCGGATAACAGCACCATAGAGCGTGCTGCCATCCAAGAGGCCCTTGGGTATCGTTCTTTGTTTTAGCCTTTAAGCATCAGCTTATATACCCAATCATGAATCTTACGATTGAAAGGCGGCAATAGCATAGCTGTGGCATTCATACGTCCTTTACGGAACACAGACTTTGGCTTTGTGAACGTCAAGAAACCTTCATAGCCATGGTACTGTCCCATGCCTGAGTCACCCACCCCACCAAAGGGTAGATCATCAATGGCCACATGGCTCATGGTGTCGTTGATACATACACCACCAGAGTGCGTGTGAGTGATCACATAGCGTGCACGTTCGTTGCTCCAGTCGAAGTAATACAACGCCAAAGGACGAGGCCCGGCATTCACATGGGCCACAGCATCTTCGAGCTTTTGGTAGCCATGCACGATAAGTAAGGGACCAAAAATTTCCTCATTTGCAATGCGCATCTCCTCGGTTACGTTAAGCACCAAGGTAAAAGGCATTTTGCGAGTATTGCTAAAGTCCTCATTCGCGGGATTGATTTGAATGACCTTGGCACCCTTTGCCTCTGCATCCACTAGATATTCTTGCAGGCGCTTATGCTGCCTATCGTTAATAATGCTAGTGACATCTGGGTTATCAATAATAGTGGGATACATGGCACTGATTTGGCGCTTGAACTCTTCCACAAACTCATCAATGCGGTGCTCGGGGCAAAGCAAGTAATCGGGCGACACACAGGTTTGACCTGCATTAAAGCATTTACCGAAGGCAATGCGCTCCACCGCATCCTGCATGGGGTAATCTGCACCAATAATCGCAGGGCTTTTTCCGCCAAGCTCTAAGGTAACTGGCGTTAAGTTATCAGCCGCCGCGCGCATAATATGGCGCCCCACTGCTGTGGAACCAGTGAAAAGCAAGTGATCGAAGGGCAAAGCTGAAAAAGCAGTGGCCACTTCCACATCGCCATTAAATACCGCCACATGGTCTTCGTCGAACACACTAGCCAACAAACGCTTTACCAGCTCGCCCGTTCGCGGCGTAAACTCGCTCATTTTAATCATGGCGCGGTTGCCCGCTGCCAAGGCAGCAATCAAAGGACCCAACGCCAAATACAAGGGGTAGTTCCAAGGGACAATAATGCCCACCACACCCAAAGGCTGATGAATAACAGTGGCCTCACCGGGAAAGCCCATTAACCCAAGACTACGGCGCTCTGGCTGCATCCATTTTTTAATTCGCTTGCGGTAGTACTTGATCCCCTCAAGGCTAGTGAGGATTTCAGCTATTTTAGTCTCATCTGCTGAACGGCCACCAAAATCAGTATTAAGCGCCTCTACGATGGCATCAATATTTTCTCGCAACACTTTTTCTAAGCGGTCAAGATGCTCGCGCCTTTCCTGCAAACTAGGGTAAGGAGCCTTACCGTAGGCTTCACGTTGTGCTGCTAGCACAGTGGTCAAACGTTGCAACTCTTCTGCTGTATTAGGTGAAGACATCCTCTGCTCCTTTATTGTTGTTTAAGATCTATACAGGCAACTTACTGCAAAGCACTATAACACCAGCGGCAAGTGCTTACTTGCTAAAAACTGCCAAATCGTTGCGCTAGCATTGCACTAATGCTTGTTCACCTTAAATACTATTGCTAGGGTGCGTTTTACAATTATTTCAGCGCTTTTTATTGTTTTTCGTTATTGTGTAACACAATTTTAAGCAAACAAATATGCCCTGTAAGGGCGCTAGTCGTAAGAGAAGGGGGTTTACCTTGCGTATTGCCTATCTAGAAGATGATGCCGCTCAAGCTGAACTCATTCAGCATTGGCTCACGGAAGCTGGCCACACCTGCATGCACAGTGCTAGTGGACGCGAATTTATGGTAATGATGCGTCGCGAAACCTTCGACCTCTTACTGTTAGATTGGGAAGTGCCCGATATGAGTGGGCGCGAAGTGCTCGCCGAATTAAGGGCCAACGGCAACGCTGTGCCCGTATTGTTTGCCACGCAGCGAGACGACGAAGCCTCCATCGTCGGTGCACTAAAAGATGGCGCCGATGATTACATGATCAAACCTGTCCGCGAAGCAGAGCTCCTAGCACGTATAGAAGCGCTAGGCCGCCGCGCTGGCGTGGGCAGTGTGGTAGAAACCACCATTCAAGAAGAAGGCCCTTGGGTTATTGATCGCAGCAAGCGCGTGATTTTATTAGATGGCGAACCCGTTAAGATCACCGACAAAGACTTCGAGCTTGCAAGTTACTTATTCCAAAACCTTGGCAAATTAATGTCTCGCAGCCATTTACTAGAAAAGGTTTGGGGCATTTTATCTGCTATCGAATCACGCACTGTTGATGTGCATATTAGCCGTATTCGCCGCAGCCTAGAAATCCGCCCAGAGCGCGGCTACCGCATTAAAACCATTTACCAACATGGCTACCGCCTCGAAAAAACGGATATTCCTAGCGACTCATAACCAATGCCAGTGCGGTAGTGACTACCGCACTGCATTTATATTACCTAGCCACTCCCTCCTACTTGTGCGAAGGTGTATATTAGCTAACTCGCGGTTTTACTGACGCATGCAAACTTCTATCACCAACATCAACGCACAGGCTATTAACCCATGCTAAAAGTATCACGACGCTATTACCTCGAGTATATAGCCGTATTGTTAGTAGTCGCTTTGCTCACCACGCTAGTGCTACGCAGCGGGCTAATGATGCCGCTCAGTCGTTATATTTACGACAATATGCATCCCCTTTTGCCCACCGCCGATTTCTCTGATGTTGCCATTGTAAGTATCGATGACGCCAGCCTTGAACATATTGGTAGCTGGCCGTGGAATCGAAATGTCCACGCTCGGATTATCGAAAACCTCACCCAGTACAACACGAAAGCCGTGGTGCTAGATTTAATTTTTTCAGAACCCGACACCATGCGCCCCGAAAGCGACGCAGCCTTAATGCGTGCACTGGACCAACACGGCAAAGTCTTTTTGCCCGTTAATCTAATGGCCGATAACTTTGGTGGCGTATTAGAAACCATGCCCCATACTTTTTTTGCTCAAACTTCAGCCGGCATGGGCCACGTAAATGCCCAGTTAGATGAAGACGGTGTGGTGCGTGGCATTTATATGCGTGTTGGTATTGGCCAGCCCTCTTGGCGTCATATTTCCCTCGCTGTTCATGAGAGGCTCCACCCAGGACGCAACGAGCTGTTCCGTGTTCGTTCTGAAAGCCCATCTCCCATACTGAGCTTGGAACAAAGGCATTACCGAATGATTCCGTTTGCCAACGTTTCTAATTTAGTGCCAAAAGTATCGGCTTTTGAGGTTTTCGAGGGCACCGCTGATCCCGCATTACTCAAAGACAAAGTGGTGTTTATTGGCGCCTCTGCCACTGGTTTAAGCGATTCCTTACTGATTCCTTTACACAGCAACAGCGGCCGCATCACAGGTGTCGAGCTAAACGCCAATATTTATGCTGCCCTGCAAGATCAAAAGCTCATCAAGCGAATCTCTACTTTTTGGCACTGGGCCCTCTCTCTTACTCTTGCGGGCGTAACCATATTTGCACTGCCATTGTTAGCGCCCCGTTGGGCTATCCCGCTAGTGTTTTTGATGCTCACCATCACCATAACACTCAGTTACGCGCTACTCGCTTGGTATCAACTATGGCTGCCCACAGGAGCTGCCATAGCTGGCATTATTATTGCCTACCCCCTCTGGACTTGGCGCCGCTTAGAATATTCCTTAAGCCAGTTGCGGCGCACACTAGAGTGGCTGTCTGTGCACGACGATCTTAACCAACGCCTCATCCAATCAGCACCGCTCTCCACGGCACTTGCCTTGCTTGAAAAAATCATGCCCGTAACAGCATGGCGTCTGGTGGACAAAACCAATAAACGTCATTTAATTACTAGTCGCAACAAGGTGGATTCACCGCTGTGGAATAGCCCCCAAGCGCGTTTTTACCCTTTTGTTTACGACAATAAAACGGTGGAATTACAGCTACTTTGGCAGCACACCAACCCCACTGCATCGCAAGAGCAATGGGTGACGGCCATGCTAAGTCGCTGCGAAGACAGCCTCGAAAATGATGAGCATTCTTTTGACTTCTTAGAAGCACAAATTGGCCGTGTACGCACTCAGGAACAGCGCCAGCAAGCGCTTACACATTTCTTTGAAGTGAGTTTAGCCCAGCTGCGCGAAGGGGTAGCTATCGTGGATTCCACCGGCCAGCTCCTCTTTCTCAATCGCCAAGCCTCCGAATGGTTGGGTATTCCTGCGACAACAATTCACGCCTACCATTTGCTCGATATGGATAAAGAGCTTATTTATAACCACGAAAACGGCGATTGGCGTGCCATTATTGCCGAGGCCATCACCACAGGCCGCAGCCAATTAGAGTGCCAAACTAGCAGCGGCCTAGATTTGTATGTGGATATCTTGCGCACCCGCGCTGACCGCCAGCCCGGCGAAATCCTGTTGTTTACATTTAAAAACGTCACCGAAGTTAAGCAAGCCACACGCACCAAAAGCGAGATGCTAGACTTTTTATCTCATGATCTACGCAGCCCCATGCTATCGTTGCTTGCGCTAGCAGAACGCTACCAAGGTGAGCATGCAGATGATGCCATTATCCAAGAGTTTTCAGCTTATATCCGAAAATATGCCCATCGCAGCCTGAATATTGCTGAGCAGTTCTTACAACTCGCCCGCGCTGAAGCCACGCAAAGCGTGGACTTTACCCCTGTGGACATGTTAGCAGTGGTGGAAAGCGCCATCGAGCAATCTTTAATTCGTGCACAACAAAAGCAACAACGCATCCACTTCGACTACGCTTTAGAAGACAATGTTTGGGTTAATGGGCACTATGAATTATTGGTACGCGCTGTGGAAAATTTATTGTCGAACGCAATCAAGTACAGCCCCGAAAACACCCAAATTACAGTGACTCTTGCCTGCCACAATAAACAAGTCATCTGCACTGTAGAGGATCAAGGCCAAGGCATTGCGCCTGAATTTATTGACCATTTGTTTGAGCGTTTCAGCCGTGCCAAAGCAGACAGCCACAGCGGAACCCACGGAGCAGGCCTAGGACTGCGCTTTGTGCAAGTGGTGGCTCAGCGTCACCAAGGCAGCATTAACGTAGAAAGTAAAGTGGGTAAAGGCAGTCGCTTTGAAATCTGCCTCACAGGTATCGAGATGTGAGCACAGCGACCAAAAACTTTCCCATTAACATGGCTGACAGGCTATAATCCGCACCATTATTTTGCGATGATATGCCCAACCGCATAAACTCACAGTATTAATGTTTAGCCCATAAGAGGTATCTAAAGTGAAGAAACTGCTACTAGGCCTTACCGTTTTGGCCGCGACTTTTGCTGGCTTAGCCCACGCTAATAATTCATCTTTCAGCGACCGTGCCGTTGCCGAGCGTTTAAAGCCAGTGGGCCAGGTTTGCCTGAAAGGCGACGAGTGTGCCGATGCTGTGGCAGTGGAAAATAGTGCCGATACTGCTGAAGAACCCGCGGGCGAAGTATCCGGCGAAGATCTATTCAAGAGCAAAGGCTGCACCGCTTGCCACTCCATCGACAACAAAATTGTTGGCCCTGCTTTCAAAGAAGTGGCAGCTAAAGGCGCTTCTGCTTCCACCCTGGCCAATCACATTAAAAACGGTAGCGTAGGCGAATGGGGCTCTATTCCCATGCCACCAAACAACGTCACCGAGGACGAAGCAAATACTTTAGCTGAGTGGGTATTAAGTCTGAACTAATCAGCACCTACGAGTGGAAATACCCGCACGGGTTGCCACCTGTGCGGGTATTTTTTTGCCTTGGTTTCTTTTTATCGGCCTAGCAAAGCGCGTAAGTTGGCTAGGTTTTCTTCTGCTACTTGAGCCACATGCTCAGGATTATTCTTTTCTGTTTCACCCACAAAAGTAAGATCTTCTTGAGGAAGCTCATCCAAAAACCGACTTGGCTCCGTATCCACCCGTTCACCAAATTGGCGCCGACTACGAGCATAGCTAATAGCCAACTGTTCCCGCGCTCGGGTGATTCCCACGTACATGAGACGGCGCTCTTCCTCGATGGTATCTGCTTCAATACTGGCATGGTGGGGCAGCAATTCTTCTTCCACGCCCATGATATACACATGAGGGAACTCAAGGCCCTTAGCGGCATGCAGTGTCATTAGCTGCACGCGATCTGTATCTTCCTCTTCATCTTGCTGCTCAAGCATATCAATGAGCACCAGCTTAGCGATCACGCTTTCTAAATCCGCGTCTTCGTCTTTTTCCAGCATGCGGCCAATACTTGCCACTAGGGTCCATACGTTTTCGATTTGGCGCTCCGCCACGCGAGGGCTAGCAGCATTTTGCTGAATCCATCCTTCGTAATCCATCTCTAAAATCAGCTCGCGTACTGCTTGTAGGCTGTTTTCTTGAAAACATTTTTGTCGTTTTGCATCCAGCCACTGCTTAACATTGCGCAGACGCTCCGCTGCGTTGGCGGGCATTACAGAGGTGAGCCCCATATCATCGCAAACGTGGTACATACCTTGCTCGCGCTTGGCGGCCCAACCCGCCAACTTTTCTAAGGTAATGGGGCCAATTTCACGCCTTGGAGTATTGATAATGCGCAAAAAAGCATTGTCGTCATCAGGGTTAACGAGTAAACGCAAGTAGCACATGATGTCCTTGACTTCAGCGCGAGAAAAAAAGCTTTTTCCCCCCGACACCTTGTAGGGGATTTGCATGCTCTGCAGCTTGGTTTCCATGGGACGTGACTGGAAGTTACCGCGATATAAAATAGCAAAATCCCGCCAATGCAAACTGTGCTGAGTGCGCTTGTGGAAAATATCACTGGCGATCCATTCGGTTTCTGCGTCTTCATCACGCATGGCCACCACGCGAATGGGGTCGCCATAGCCGTAATCCGACCATAGGGTTTTTTCAAACACGTGGGGGTTGTTACTAATCACAGCGTTGGCTGCTGCTAAAATACGGCCCGTAGACCGATAGTTTTGTTCCAGCTTCACCATGGTGAGGTTGGGCCAGTCTTGCTGTAGGCGGGCTAAGTTTTCCGGCCGTGCCCCGCGCCAAGCGTAGATAGACTGGTCATCATCACCCACCACGGTAAAGCGCCCCAAAGGCTCCACTAGCTGCTGCACCAAGCGATACTGAGCGTCATTGGTGTCTTGGTATTCATCCACGAGCAAATAACGAATGCGATTACGCCACTTTTCTAAAATACGGGGTTGGGATTCAAACAGCTCCACGGGCAGCATAATCAAATCGTCGAAGTCCACCGCATTACAAGCGCGGAGCATGCGGTTGTATTGGCCATAGGCCACGGCAGCACGCAGCAGCTCAGGAGTTTCTGCATAGCTCATGGCAGCCTCGGGCGAAATCAGTTCATTTTTCCAAGTGCTAATTTGGTGCTGAATCGCTTCCGCCGCGAGCAAGTCCGCTTCGCTATCGCCGCGGTGCAGTACTTCTTTGAGCAATTCGCGACTATCGACTTGATCGAGAATAGAAAAACCCTTGCGCAAGGGGGTGGCCGCCATTTCTTGTTTAAGAATCCGCAAACCGAGGTTATGAAAGGTGGATACAATCAACCCGCGACTTTCACTGCGCGGCACAATGGCTGTGACTCGCTCCTTCATTTCGCGAGCGGCTTTGTTGGTGAAAGTCACTGCGGCAATATGGCGCGCAGGTATACCGCTCTCTTGAATCAGCCAAGCAATCTTGCGCGTAATCACACTGGTTTTGCCTGAGCCCGCTCCAGCTAATACCAGTAGCGGGCCCGTGGTGTGCTTCACAGCTTCACGTTGGCGGGGATTAAGCTGGTTCACTCTACAAACACCAAATTATTCAGATGCCTGCCCATGCTCCACCTCCACCCGAGTCACATTTTGGAAGCCACGGGGCAATTTAGCGCCGCGGCGGCCACGCTCCCCCTCATAGTGAGCCAAATCCTTGGGCGGTAAATTCATATGGCGTCGCCCTGCGTGCACCACTAAGGTATCTTCCGGAGCCAACACAGCAATGGCCTGCACAAACTCCACCCGCTCTTGGGCCCGCTGTGCGGTAATGGCCATCAGCTTGTTGCCTTTGCCGCGCGCCATTTCAGGCAAATCAGAGGCGGCAAACACCAATAAGCGCCCTTCATTAGACAGCACTGCCACTTTATCTGTGGCCATATTATTCACCTGAACGGGCGGTAGCATCTTGCTGTTTTTAGGTAAGGTTAACACCGATTTACCCGCCCGCGTGGTGGCAGCCAACTGCTCATGTTGAATAATAAAACCATAAGCTGCATCGCTAGCGAGCAACCACTTCTGCTCGTCTTTAGCCATTAACACGGCACTAAATTCAGCACCACTCGGAGGCGCTAAGCGCCCTGTGAGCGGCTCGCCTAACCCCCGCGCAGACGGCAAGGTGTGGGCCTGCAACGTGTAAGCACGACCGTGGCTATCAATAAAATGTACGGGCTGATTTGAACGCCCTTGAGCAGAGGCCAAATATTCATCACCTGTGCGGTAGTTAAGCCCAGCGGCATCCACCTCATGACCACGGGCAGCACGCACCCAGCCCATTTTGGATACCACCACGGTCACTGCCTCTGCGGGCACTAAATCTGATTCATCCAGCTGCTTCGCCTCGGCGCGGCGCACCAAGGGCGAACGACGCTCATCGCCATAGGTCTCTGCATCTTGCGCGATTTCTTTGGCCACCAAAGTTTTTAAACGCTGTTGCGAGCCTAAGATTTTTTCCAGCTGCTCGCGTTCTGCCTCAAGCTCATCCTGCTCGCCACGGATTTTCATTTCTTCCAACTTGGCGAGATGGCGCAAGCGTAGCTCTAAAATCGCCTCTGCTTGCAAAGCGCTTAAGCCAAAGCGCTCCATTAACACGGGCTTAGGCTTGTCTTCTTCACGGATAATGGCGATGACTTCATCGATATTTAAGTAAGCCACCAAAAGGCCTGCTAACAAGTGCAAGCGCGCTTCCACTTTTTCTAAGCGGTGCTGTAAACGCCTGCGCACTGTGAGCATGCGGAATTCTAACCACTCACTCAAAATCGTCATCAATGGCTTCACTTGCGGGCGGCCATCGAGCCCTATCATGTTCATATTCACACGATAGTTTTTTTCAAGGTCTGTGGACGCAAACAAATGGCTCATTAGCTGTTCCACATCCACACGATTTGAACGCGGAGTGATCACCAAGCGTGTAGGATTTTCATGGTCTGATTCATCGCGTAAATCAGTCACCATAGGGAGTTTTTTATTACGCATTTGCTCCGCAATTTGCTCTAATACCTTTGCGCCAGACACCTGATAAGGCAACGCCGTGACCACAATATCCTGCTCTTCGCGGTGCCACACAGCACGTAAACGCAAAGCGCCTCGGCCCTCGCTATACATTTGAATAATGTCGTTAACAGGCGTAATAATTTCAGCTTCGGTGGGGAAATCCGGTGCAGGTAGGATTTCCATAATGTCATCGAGGGAGGCCCCCGGGTGCTTCAACAAATGGATGCACGCCTTGGCCACCTCACGCAAGTTGTGAGGCGGGATATCCGTGCTCATGCCCACGGCAATACCGGTAGTACCATTGAGCAGCACATTAGGCAAACGCGCCGGGAGCAGCTTGGGCTCATCGAGACTACCATCAAAGTTAGGGATCCACTCCACTGTGCCTTGACCAAGCTCTGCGAGCAAAGTGTCTGCGTAAGGCGCTAGCTTGCTTTCGGTGTAGCGCATGGCAGCAAAGGATTTGGGGTCATCTGCCGAGCCCCAGTTACCTTGCCCATCCACCAGTGGGTAGCGATAACTAAAAGGCTGCGCCATGAGCACCATGGCCTCGTAGCAAGCGGAATCCCCATGGGGGTGGTATTTACCTAACACGTCCCCCACGGTGCGGGCGGACTTTTTATATTTCGCTGTATTTTTAAGCCCCAACTCGCTCATGGCATACACGATGCGACGCTGCACCGGCTTCAGACCATCGCCAATATAAGGTAAGGCGCGGTCCAAAATCACATACATGGAGTAATCGAGATAGGCTTTCTCGGTATAATCGCGTAGCGCGACTTGTTCAAAATCTTGTGCCATCTGCTTTAAGCCTTATACATCTGCAAGGTTACCCTTGGTTTCTAGCCAAGAGCGACGGTCGGAGGCGCGTTTTTTCGCTAATAACATATCGAGCAACTGGTGAGTGTCATCATCCCCATCCACGGTGAGCTGCACTAAACGACGGGTGTCTGGCGCCATGGTGGTTTCACGCAATTGCAGGGGGTTCATTTCGCCAAGACCTTTAAACCGTGTGATTTGCACTTTACCGCGGCGCTTTTCGGCCTCAATGCGGTCGAGAATCACGCGTTGCTCTTCATCATCAAGGGCATAAAACACCTCTTTGCCCACATCGATGCGGTACAAAGGCGGCATGGCCACAAACACGTGGCCACCCTTTACCAAAGCAGGGAAATGGCGCACAAAAAGTGCACAAATCAGTGTGGCAATATGCAATCCATCGGAGTCCGCGTCCGCCAAAATACACACCTTGCCATAACGCAAGCCCGAGATATCATCACTGCCCGGCTCCACACCAAGGGCCACAGCAATGTCGTGAATTTCCTGTGATGCTAGCACCTGGGCGGAATCCACCTCCCAAGTATTCAAGATTTTACCGCGCAACGGCATGATGGCCTGAAACTCACGGCTGCGCGCCTGCTTAGCCGAACCACCCGCTGAATCCCCTTCCACCAAAAAGATTTCTGTTTGGCTGGGGTCATCGCTAGTGCAATCCGCTAGCTTGCCCGGTAAGGCAGGGCCCGAGGTGACTTTTTTACGTGTGACTTTACGCGCCGCGCGCAAGCGACGCTGCGCACTTTGAATACACAACTCTGCTAAGGCATCGCCCTCTTCGGTGTGCTGGTTCAGCCACAGGCTGAAGGCATCCTTCACCACGCCGCTTACAAAACCTGCAATGGCACGGGAACCAAGGCGCTCCTTGGTTTGTCCTGCAAACACAGGGTCGAGCATTTTAACACTTAACACAAAACTCACTCGTTCCCAGATATCTTCTGGCGTGAGTTTCACCCCCCGCGGGAGCAAATTGCGAAACTCACAGTATTCTCGCAGCGCTTCCAACAAACCTGAACGGAACCCATTCACATGGGTACCACCTTGGGCGGTGGGGATAAGGTTCACATAGGATTCAGTGACTTGCTCACCGCCTTCAGGCAGCCATAGCACCGCCCATTCCACCGCTTCGGTTTTACCTTCCAAACTGCCAGTGAAAGGCGCTTCGGGCAATAGCTCCCACCCTTTAAGCGCATCGGTGAGGTATTCCACCAAACCGTCTTCATACTGCCACTGGTGCTTCTCACCCTTGGTTTGGTCATCCAAGGTCACACTTAGGCCCGGGCATAACACGGCTTTTGCGCGCAACAAATGCAGCAAGCGCGCCAAGGAAAATTTTACTGAATCAAAAAATTGCGGGTCTGGTGTAAAGCGCAGCTCGGTACCCGTATTACGCTGGCCACAGGTATCAATGATTTGTAGCTCGGTGGTTTTCTCACCATGAGCAAACTGCATTTGGTGCACCTGGCCACCACGACGGACAGTAACCGTGAGCTCTTTTGCCAGAGCATTCACCACCGCCACACCCACGCCATGCAAGCCTCCAGAGAAACCATAGTTATCATGGTTAAACTTGCCGCCTGAATGCAGAGTGGTAAGAATCACTTCCACTCCCGGCAAACCAAGCTCAGGATGCAAATCCACCGGCATGCCGCGGCCATCATCCCACACGCTAGCAGAGCCATCTTTATACAGGGTCACCACAATATTTTTGGCGTGGCCGGCAAGGGCCTCGTCTACACTGTTATCAATAACTTCTTGTAATAAATGGTTAGGGCGGTTGGTTTCGGTATACATGCCAGGGCGTTTGCGCACTGGCTCCAAACCGCTTAGAACCTCAATATTTGAGGCGGTATAGGCTGTACTCATAACATCTCAATCAAGTTGTAGGCCGCAAAAGTGTAACACCAAGGGAATAAAGGCGGAAAAACCATCAAAAGCATGGTTGCCGCCTAGCCCTTTAAAAGTATGGCAATCCTGATAATAATCCCAAGCATCTCGCCAATCCAAAGTTTCATCGCCTGTTTGCTGCAGCAATAACAAATTTTCTGGGCGCTCAAGAATCGGCACCTCATAGGTTTTTAAATCTTCTACCCAACTCTGCTCAAACTCATAGGGCTCGCCCGTGTGGTAGTGAGTCACAGTCCCCACGTACTCATCAAGTAAACGCCAAGGGCGCACTGCAGGATTAATCAAAACAGCTCGTAAATTGTGCCTTTCTGCTAACCAAGTGGCGTAGAAACCGCCCAAAGAGGAACCCACCACAGCGATATTGTTGGTGCTATGTACTGTGCTATCTAACAGCGCCATGGCTTGGCGGGGGCTTTCAGGCAATTGGGGCACTAGCAAACGATGTTCAGCACCATGCTGAGCAAAGTAGGCTTGCATCAATTGTGCTTTATGGGAGGCAGGCGAGCTATTAAAACCATGCAAATACAGTATCTTTTTGTTGCTTGCGGCCATAACACCTCCACCCACTGACTGATGATTGAAGGCCTATACGTTAACCATTCACTGTAACTTTGTACAGTGGCAAGCTTGGATTTATTAATAACCGCTAGAGGCAAAATCCACTTGGAATACCTCATTTACGCGAGATACCTCGGTGACAATGCGCCCGTCGGGGTACAAATCAAACCACCGATACCCTGGTGAAACCGCATCCACCGTAAACCGCTCGCAACGGGGCTTAAATTGTATACATGTGGAAGGGACAGCGTAAAGCTCAACACCATTGCGTTCACCCACAAACTCTTGGTGCACATGCCCCCACACTATGGCACGCACATTGGCGAACTGGTCAATGATATTAAAAAAAGCCTCCGCATTGCCCACTTGCTGCTCATCTAGCCAACGGCAGCCAATGGGTACGGGATGATGATGCAGGCACACCATGACATGTTGCTCGGAATGCGCCGCTAAGGCTTGCTCCAAAAAAGCTAAATCATCGCGGAAAAGCTCTCCTGGTACATCCCCAGGGATAGTGGAATCAAGAAGAATAAAACTCCAATTACCATGGCTTACAACGCACGGGCTCAAGCGCTCTAGCTGGCCATTTAACGCCTGCACCAGTGGAGCGGGCTTATCGTGATTGCCCTCAAGCCAGTACACGGGGATACCAAACTCATCGAGGTGCTCCACCGCACGGGCATAGGAAGCCGCAGAAGCATCCTGTGATAAATCACCGGTGGCTAAAATCACATCCATATGTGGTTGCTCACTACGCACCAACTCAAGCACGCGCTCAAAGCTTTGCTGAGTGGGCAAGCCTAATAGCTTGGATTTGGGGTCAGCAAACAGATGAAAATCTGAAAGCTGCACCACTCGTAAGGGAAGTTCATTGTTCATGTGAGACCTGCGCTCTCCTTGGTTCAAACGTCCTTATAGCCCAGCTCTGAGCTAAAAACCATCGACCACCACACAAAGTCAAGCGCGGCGAGTCAACTATAGAGCGGTTTTGCAAACCCTTACACTAATTCTTTTGGTTTAAACAACTATCGCCTACACTTCACCCACAACAATGACCAATGAGCTAATGTTAAGACCTTCACCACTCCACGGAATTAATTATGCGTCGTTTCTACCATCCATCGCCATTACATATTAACCAAGCCGTTGAGCTTGGCGAGGACAATAGCCACCATATCGGCCGTGTATTACGGCTAACACCAGATACCCTTATCGTTGTATTTGATGGTGCTAGCGGGGAATGGATATGCCGCATCCAAGAAATTAGCCGCAAAACCGTGGTGGTTTTACCACTAGAATTCAGCAGCACGCTACGCACTCCTGTCGCCAAGGCCACCCTCGCCCTCCCTATTATTAAAGGCGAACGCATGGATATGGCCATTCAAAAAGCCACTGAAATGGGTGCTCATCGTATACAGCTGATACACACGCGCTACACCGATGTGCGCTTAAACACCGAACGCTTAAACAAAAAGCTACACCACTGGCAGCAAGTTATTATTAGCGCAGCGGAACAGTGTGGGCTTAACCAGCTGCCAGCGCTGTTACCTGTGGCGCCGTTTGATAGCTGGGTAGCGGAACAACAGGCCACACTCGGCTTAATTGCCCACCCCGGCGAAACGCCCTTAGCACAGCTGCTCCCGTCAAGCCCTTGTGATTTCACTTTGATTACAGGGCCCGAAGGTGGCTTTCACGAGGATGAGGTGGCGAGCGCCCTAGCCAAGGGCTTTCACCCTGTTACCCTAGGTGAACGCATTTTGCGCGCCGAAACAGCGCCCGTAGCATTGCTTGGTGCCATTTGGGCGTTGTGGGATAGCACACCATAAAAAAACCCCAAAAAGTGCGTTCTACTTTTTGGGGTTTATTCAAATTAGCGGCTTTATCCGAAATGCGTTATCAGTGGATCATTCGCTTTAGCGTTTCATCTTTATCAAAGACATGGTGCCACAAAGCGCCAGCAACGTGAGCAACAATTAAAAACAGTAACAAAGGTGCCGCAAGCTTGGTGTGCACGGTGTAAATTAATCCAGCTAAATCCTTATTTTCGGCCATCACAGGGGGGATGGTGAACAGATTGAATACCACCAAATCGCGCCCACCCACTTGCGACATTAAAATTCCCGCCAGTGGCATAGCAATCACTAATAAAATCAAGCTCCAATGGGTAACTTGAGCAAGGCGCACCTGCCAAATAGCACCATAAGGCGCAGGACGACCGGTTTTCACACGAATAATGCGCCATAGCACCATTAACGCCAGTGCAGTTACGCCAAAACTCTTGTGCAGCATCATCCAAGTCCCCTTGCCGGGATCTCCTTTAGGCAAGCTACCCGCATACCACGCTGCTGATATAGTAAGAATCACCACCAGCGCAATTCCCCAATGCATTACTTTATTTAAGCCACCCCAGCGGGTGTCAGTGTTGCTAAGTGACATATTCAAATCCTCTTTATAGTAAATACGACTAACTGTATATGCTGTAGTTATAACTTAGTGCAAACTAAGCTAGGTCTTCAAGCTTTATGGCTCTATTAGCTTTTTTAGCCCGCTTTAAGGCTGGCACGTGACGCTTATGATACACCTTGTGATCAACACCATTTATGCGACGAAATCTTTTATATGTCCAGTGGTACTGATCAGGATAGCGGTTTATCAACTCAACTAACTTTTCATTCATAGCCGACAAATTTAACTCTTCACTATCGCTATAAATGCTTTCTGGTGCCGGCTCAATATAGACGCGAACATCGTTATGTTTACCATCACCACGGTAACAGCCCACAAAAAACACTAAGGGCTCATAGCGTTGTATCAATTTATGGGGCAGATTCGACGTGCGCACCAAGTGATTGAACAACAGCGCTTGCGGGTTATTACTGCTGGCAGGGTTGTGATCCACTAAAATTGCCACCGCCTCTGCGCGAGCCATAGCCGCCAAACCTGCTTTTATACCCTTTGTATTAGCAGGCACTAAGGTACTGCCGGTACTCTCTCTTGCTTGAGTTACCAACGTATTAAGAGCTTGATTATCATGGGTTTGATAAAACACCGTCATGGGCGCCTCCTGCGCCAACAGCAGGTTAGGCAGCTCCCAGCTGGATTGATGCAAGGTTAACAGTAGCACAGGCCGCTTTTCTGCGTAGGCTTGCTGTAAAGGGGCAAGCCCTGTGACTTGGCTGATGCGTGCTAAACTTTGCTCAGGCGCACGTGTCCACACATGGCTAAACTCCGTTAGGGTACGCCCAGTTTGTCGAAGAGAGCGGCGCGCTAAGGCAGCTGCCTCGCGATAACTCATCTCTGGGTAACACAGCATGATATTCACTAAAGCCACTCGGTAAGCGCTGGCCCACTTTAATGGCAAATAGCTAATTAATGTGGCTAACAAAGCGCCAATGGCCGTCACCAGGCCTAAGGGCAAGCAAGCAAACAGTTTAATCGCCCCTATTAAGAGCTTGTCTTCCCACAAAGGCGTTTTACTGCTCATGATTTGCCACCTGCTTTAACGTTATTTCAAGCACTTCGCCATGCTCCATTACAATAAATTTATCTGCACTTATCCCCTGCTGCGTTAATGCCGTGGCTAAGCGTTGAGGTGGTTCATCCATGGGTTCATCCGTTAGTTGGAAGCTACCCCAATGCATTCCTACCGAGAGTGCAGCACCAAGATGCTGGTGAATGCTCACCGCCTCTTCAGGATTAATATGCATATTGCGCATTAGTTCACGCGGGTTATAAGCGCCTATTGGCAACAAGGCAAGGTCAATATCAGGAAATACACCACCAATAGTGCCAAACAGCTCCGCATGATACCCCGTATCGCCGGCAAAATAGCAACGAAAGTCAGGCATATCGATTAGCCACGACCCCCACAGGGTTTTGTAGCTGTCACTCAAGGTGCGCCCACTAAAATGTTGTGCAGGTAAAAAATGGCATCGCAATCCCTGAACTTCTGCACTCTGCCACCAATCAAGCTCTACCACATTGTGGATACCTAGCTTTGTAAACCAAGCTTTTACCCCAAGAGGCACAAACCACTGCAGCGCATTACCAAAGCGCTGAAACAGCGCTAGCACACTGTTTTTATCTAAATGGTCGTAATGGTTGTGAGAAATAAACACAGCAGTGATAGTGGGCAGCGCCTCCACTTGCAAAGCAGGAGGTGTGCTGCGTTTGGGCCCTACTCCTTGTACGGGGCTAACCCAACGAGAAAACACGGGGTCCGTTAATAGCGCAATATCGCGGTGGCGTAAAAGGAAAGTAGAATGCCCAATCCAAGTGAGCAGCGGCGCCTTAAGCGGTGCACTCAGCACCTGTGTATTGCTTGTTGTTATAAGGGGAAACCGTATGGGTTTAGGCAAATAACGATGACGACGAAGCAACCACTTAAATAGCTCCCGCTGCGGCACCAAGTGCAAGCGCGACGGGTTATAAAAGCGTCCTTTCTTATTCTTTTGTGATTGCGGCTGCTGCGCCAGCAAAGCTGTATTAATGAGCTTCATTCGATGGTGAAAGGTTGTAACTCTTTTTCCATAGCATCAAGGTTGGGGATAATAACAAGCTCATCCTCAAACTGTACGAGAGCGCGCTCACCACGACCCAAGGTAGAATCAGGCTGCTCTTGAATATCGTGCTCAGCAACAACCTTACGCTTAGGATCGCCCTGAATAATCACTGCATAAAAACGGCTATCTTCATTTACCGTGTTAAGTACCAGTATCTTGGCGTCTTGGCCAATGGCCACTTGCCCACTTTCATTAAAACGCTCAAATGAAATTAAAGGAGTGGGTACACCGCGCCATGTTAACCAACCCAGCAACCAATCTACTCCCTGACCCGGACGCTCAGGCTGGCGCAATGGCAGCACTTCAGCCACCAAAGCACTTGGTATTAGCCAGGGGCGCGCCTTCATTGGAATAAGAACACTAAGGATTTCACTAGGCTGATTCGACATTTTATCCTCCCACCAAGCGGCGATTGGTTTAATGATTAATATTGTTTTGTCTAGCCAAATGCTCAAGCAAATGGCTCGCTAAATATTCAGGTGCCGCTTCCAAACTGACACATCCAGTTTTTATTACCTCATCCACCTGACTACTCATAGCACAAGTCTGCGGGCTCTGCGCCCAAATAGGTATACCTTGGTTAGCTAATTCCGACACCGCTTGTGCACCATCATCGCCCATACCAGAGAACATAATAATGCCGTGCTCCGCCTTTACTTTGCCGCACACCGTACTAAATGCTTGATTGATATTGGGTGCATAGGGACCTCGCCAAGGTTTATTTGTAGCCAGCACTTCGCCATCGGCGCTAAAGTCGAGTGCTTGCTCTGTCGGCGCAATAAGTACCTTGCCGTGGCGTAGTTTAGCACCTGGCTGCGCCACCTCACATTCAAAATGGCTATTACGGCACAGCACACTTGCCAAGCTTTCAACAAAAGGGGCGTCAATATGCTGAATAAGCAGAAAAGCCACTGGAGTATCTTGGGGTAAGCGGTCTAAAAAGAGTTTGACTGCAGCTGGGCCGCCCAGGGAAGCACCCAAGGACCAAACGTGTGTAAGCACATCCGGACGGGTTGGCTTGAGTGATGCCGGCAGCGTAAGTGGTGAAAGTGCCACAGGGTCTGCCTGTGCCGCCAAGGCCGCTGCAGGGTTAGGTAACCCCACAAAGTCTGAAACTTTCATTAATAAGCGCCTAATCCAGCGCTTATGTTCAATAGAGCCTTGGGTGGGCGCTGGGCCATCTGAATACAGCACAGGTACAGTTACCTTGTCGCATAGCGCATCCAATATGTTTTGCCATACGGATACATCGTGGAGGTCCACTAGCCACAGGTCGATATCCTGCTCCCACCACGCTTCTAGTAAGCGACCAGGGCTACCATTAAAGGCAATGTCATAACCCTGCTCACGCAAGGTGGTAGCTAATAAATGTCCCTTTAAGTGCTGCTCAGCAATTATCCCAATCCGTGGGTTAATCGCTCTCATGGGGCACCTACTTCCTGCTCAAGCAACTCGCGAATAGATGCCAGCAATTCGCCCTCTTGGAAAGGCTTACCCATATAGGCATTCACGCCAATATCAAAAGCTCTTTCACGGTGCTTCTCACCCGTGCGCGAGGTAATCATAATGATCGGGATATTGCGTAAGCGTTCCTCGCGGCGCACATGCATGGCCACTTCATAACCATCCATACGCGGCATTTCAATATCTAACAACATAAGGTCAGGCTGGTGCTCTTCAAGTACCGCAATGGCATCAATACCATCTTTGGCTGTTACTACCTCGTAACCGTGACGTTCGAGCAAACGTGTACTTACGCGACGTACAGTTACAGAGTCATCCGTTACCATAATCAATGGGGCTCGCTGTGCTTCTTTCTGCTGCTCTTCAAGCTCTGCTTGTTCGTGAGCCGCAAGCAACTGAGCACGGCGCTCTTCCGCTGCCAAGCTCTGACGTTGTACCTGTGCCGCACGGATGAGGGAGTGAATATCGAGCACCACCACCACATTACCGTCACCCAGGATAGTGGCACCACTCAGGCCAGGCACTGTGGAAAGTTGCGGTCCAAGGGGTTTAACCACCACCTCACGTGAACCCATTAAATCATCAAGCAACAAGGCCATGGTGTATTCGGTACTACGAATCAACAGCACCGGCATCGGCATCAATTGACCTTCTAGGTTAGGCTTCAAGCGTCCCTGTACTAGCTGCCCCAAGTACTCAAAATCGTACTGTTGGTTAGCATAGGTAAAGGGGGGTGGATCGGCCACAAAGTACTCTTCGAGTTCATAAGGGCTAACACGCACAATTCCTTCGATTTGGTTCAACGGGATGGCATACATATCCTCGCCGAGTTTCACCATTAAGGCACTACTCATGGCAAGGGTATAAGGTAGGCGTACAGTGAACTTGGTCCCTTCACCCGCCTTGGATTCAATATTAACCGAACCCCCCATTTGCTTAATTTCAGAGCCCACCACGTCCATACCCACGCCACGGCCAGAGACCTGGGTTACTTTTTTGGCCGTACTAAAGCCCGAGTGGAACAAGAATTGCAATATTTCTTGCTCTGAGAGCGTGGCCTCTTCATCAATGAGACCGCGCTCAATGGCTTTACTACGCACCGCGTCGATATCCACGCCGCGACCATCATCCGCAAGGGTGAGTACAATTTCTCCCCCTTCTCGGGTAATGTCGAGGGCAATATGACCCTGCTTAGGCTTATCTAACGCCGTTCTGTCTTCGCTAGCTTCAATACCGTGGTCCACCGCGTTACGTAGCATGTGCTCGAGAGGTGCAATAATGCGCTCAAGCAAGGAACGGTCGAGTTCGCTTTCTGCATTATTTACCTCTAGATGTACCTGCTTACCCAGCTCTGAGGAAATCTGACGCACAATACGACGCAAACGAGGCACCAAGCGAGTAAAAGGCACCATGCGCGTCTGCATGAGTTTTTCCTGCAGCTCCGTGTTAATACGGCCCTGCTGAAGTAACAAGGTTTCCGTATCGCGGATTTTATCCACTAGGGTGGACTTCAAGTCGAGCAAGTCAGAGGCAGATTCAGACAACTGTCGTGTAATCTGGTTAAGCTCTGAATATTGGTCCATTTCTAATGGGTCAAACCCATCTTCTTGGTACTTCCCTTGCTCAACTCCCTGCTGATAGTTAGAAAGTATTTGTGCTTCGGTTTCCACGTCTAGGCGACGCAACTGTTCATACAAACGGGCAACCGTATTACCCATTTCATCCACGTAAGTGGCAAATTCGTTGATGCCCTGCTCTACTCGTCCGCGGTTAATACTGGTCTCACCAGCAAGGTTAACCAAGCCTTCAAGCAGCTCAGAAGCTACGCGCACCATTTCCTGAGGTTGTTGCTGGCGCTGCAGGCGCTCCAGCCGTTCGGTTTGTTGTTGCAGCTGCTCAGCTTGCACTTGCTCATCAGGCACTTGCACTAGCTGAGTGCGCACTGGCGGCGCGGGGACAGCTTTTACTGTGCGCTCAAGAAGCGTGGAAATATTAACGCTTTGATCTTGGAGATTGTCGAAGAAATAAGCATCAGGCACAGCGGCTTGATGGGTGCGTTCGATCAAGAAGGTTTCAAGCTCATGGGTAACATCGCCAAGTTTATTAAGGCCCGCAAGACGTGCACCGCCTTTTAGGGTGTGCAGCACTCGCTTAATGTTATCCGCGTAATCCCTGCCTTCCGGGTTGGCGCGCCACTCATTAATGTTGGTATCAAGCTCTTCCACCAGCTCTTCTGCTTCGGCCAAAAAGACATCCAATATTTCTTGGTCGGCGCTGGCTTTAATAGCGTCTTGAGCTACCTCATCCTCGGGTTCCTCTGCTGTGTGGGGCATTAACGTGGGCACTTGGGCCTCGCCCTGCCACTCAAAGGTATCGGGTGATTCTAAATAACTATTAATCGCGCTTAGCAATTCATGAGCTTCTTGAGGCATCACCTCGTTTCTAAGCTCATCTACCATTTCAGCCAAACGATCCTGGCAAGCGTGCAGCAAGCTAAACAACGTGGTGTTGGCCTGAAGCTGTCCATTAGCCAAGCCTTCATAGAGGTTTTCTAGCTCGTGGCCGAGATTTCCTAAAGCGCTGATATCAGCCATGCGCGCTCCACCCTTAAGGGTATGCAGGCCGCGCTGAAGCAACTGTACTGGGTGTAAGTTTTGTGGATCATTTTGCCAACTGTGCAGCTGCTCGCTGATTTCGAGCATAATCTCATCAGCTTCTTCTAAAAAGATTACCAGCAGCTCCGGATCCACTTGTTCGCTAAAAGCAAGGGTCGAGCTAACAGCTTCTTCCACTTCGAGTAAGGGCGGCTCCACAGGCTCAAGCGCATCAGCGCTAACTTCAGTCTCAGGGGCTTCTTCTGTGCCAACGTCTTCTGCGTCGGCAGCTTGGAATGGCACAATATTGGGTAAATCAGCAAGCTGCCCTATCAATTCATCTGCTGGACGCACTGTAAGGCCCGCAGCGAGACAGTCAATCATCACCATTAAGGCTTCATGACTGTCTTCTAATAAAGCTACTGCGTCTTCACTTTTGGCAATTTTTTGTTGCAGTACTTGGCGGTAGACTGCGGCCAACGCCAATGCCAGCTTTTCGATTTCAGTGAGACCAGCGGTTGCAGCATGTTTGCCTAGCGCCACCAGCTCTTCTTCCAAGAGCCGTAATGATTCTTTGGCATCGGGCTGATGAATCCATTGCTCAAGCTGATCCTCAGCATCCATGACTAAACCAATGCCCTCAGATAAAAACTGAGTTAATGCTGATTGATCTAGTTGATCGCGTTGCTTGCGGATATTTTCATGCGCATCCGCCAGACGCTGTAAAAGAGGTTCTGTGCCCATAAGGCGCGGCATATTTGGATATGCACGCCCCGTACCCTCTTCAAGGGTGGCAATCACATCTTCTAATAATTGCACCACTTCATAATCAGCTTTTTCATTATGGCTGATCATATCTTTCACAAGCTGTTCCGCAGGCTCCGCAATTTCTGCGACTGCTTCCACCTCGGCCATACGTGCACTGCCTTTGAGGGTGTGTAAAGCGCGGTGTAATTTATCGGATAAAATAAAAGAGGAAAGATCGCGGTCTAAGGCATTGAGCCATTGTGAGGCTAGCTCAAGGTTGTTGTAACTCTCGGTGCGGAAAATATCCACCAGCACAGGATCAACTCCCTCTGGAAGTTCATCTGCTGGTTTTTCGACTGCTGCTTCAAGAGCTGTCTCTTCAGTCGCGGTCTCTTCTGCTTCTGTGGCGACAACCTCTTCAGCCGCTGCAACTTCATCCGCCGACTCGGTGGCTGCGGCATCTTCAGCCTCAGCGCCAGGCAGTTCAATATCAGTGGCGCCCTCGGCGAGGCGGAACGCCGCCTGCTCAAGCGGTGCCACATCAAAAGGATCGGGTTGTCTTAAGGCAAACGCGTTGACCAGCTCAGGCACCGCTGCATGTACTCGACGCACTAACTCAATTAGCTGATCGCTAGGCTCTATGCTTTTATCAATCACGCGGTTCATCATGTTTTCAATGGACCACGCTAATTCACCCACGGTGTGGGCGCCCACCATACGGCCTGAACCTTTTAAGGTGTGAAAGGCGCGCCTAAATTCTATTAACGCCTCTTCGTCGTGCTGATTCTTCACCCAGCGCGGGAAATACTCATCTAATGCGGCTAGCACCTCACCGGCTTCTTCCACGAAGATCTCGATAATTTCATCGTCGATAAGATCCTCGCTACCCTCTACTTCAGACGCTGGCGCTTCTACGGCAGGCTCAGGCTCAGGCTCAGGCTCAGGCTCAGGCTCAGGCTCAGGCTCAGGCTCAGGCTCAGGCTCATCAGAAAAATCCACTTGGAGACGGTCTGCAACGAAGAGCTCGTCTTCACTAGGCTCTTCCACCTCTGGCAGAGCCAAGGTCGTCTCATCTGTAGAAGATAAATCTATATCTTCTGCGCTATTCTCAGCATCAAGGGTGATTTCTTCCTCAGCGGCGCTTTCTGCCACAGGAAAGCCAAGAAGGGCCACGCTATTTTGCGCAATTTGAATCAGCTCTGTGCCTGTTCCTTCTTCGTCATCAATTAGACGCTCAAGGTAATAATCGACACTGGTAATTGCATCGGCGAGTGCATCTAATTCACTCCATTCAGGCTGTTCTTGACTCGGAATTAAATGGGCTTCTATATACGCTAGGCACTGACGCAGCACATTCGCCGCATCGGGCAGATTAATAACATCTAAACCGCCGCGCACCTTGGTTAAGTGCTCCGGAACAGCTTCGAGGTGTGCCACATCCCAATGGGAAGCAATATAATCCACAATGCCTTGCTTGGCTTCCTCAAGCCCTGCTCGGCACTCCTGGATCACCACATCTCGAGCCCCTTCCATCTGGCTTGGCGTTTCTTTCCATTCACCTGTGCTAATAATTTTTTGGTCCACGGTTTTAAGCATGGACTCCACAAGCAATAATGCTCCGGCAACATCGAGCAGCTTTTCTGCATCCACTGGCCCTTCGGCAGCAATGATCTCCAGTAGCAGCTGGTGTTGATTCTCTAAAATACCGCGAGGCTGCCCCAAACCTAACATGGCCACGGTGTCAGCGGCTTGCTTAAGCTGATTTGCTTGTGGGCGCAGGCTTTCTGCTTCCTCAACGCCACGGTTAGTGAACACCTCTAGAGCCATTTTAATAGCATCTAGTTCTTCGACTAATGCACTCACTACGGTTTCGATGGTTTTATCATCGGGGCCCGCTAGTTGGTCTCTGCCATCACCATGCACAGCTTGTGGCAGCGCATCTGCCAACTTGAACTGCGCACGCAATTGTTCAAAACGAGCAGAGCTATGCTCATCATGGCTAGCAATAAAAAACAAAAGGTTTTTCAGTAGTTCTTTAGGCGGCGCTTGGTTTAAAAAGTCCACCCCTTGCTCGGTGAGCAGTTTTAACTGCTGATCCACTTCCCCAAGCAACTGCTTAATAGTATTGGAGGCCGTGCTCTCTTCACTTAACAGTTCCACCACCGCTGCGGAAGCTTGCCACAAAGGCAACATAGCGGCTCCGCCAGTAATGGTAATCAGCTGATCGAGCAATTTTTGTAGCTGTTGTAAGTGCTGAGGGCCCGCTTGGTTGCGCAGTAACAACAGCAGCAACCCCTGGTAGTGGCGACGAATTTTTATCGTCAGCTTTGATAATTTGGGATGATTAGCAATTGCCTCAGGCACTTGTCCGTGGGTGGTTTGCCTTAAATCGGGCTTGAATAACGCCGTTTCTGAAAGTAAAGCTTCCCCACGTACCGCGCGCAAATCATTTAGAAGCGGCAATAGCATAAGCGGCAGATCACGGCGGCTTGCGCGAATTTTTTCTATATAAAATGGCAGCTGCAACATTGCTTTAAGCAACACTTCATGGGCAGCGCCATGTTGTGTCTCAGCAATTTCACCCGCTAGCAGTGCTTGCGACAACTGCTCCATTTCCTCCGCTAATAGCGCAGCCCCATAGAACTCCACCATTTGCAAAGTTCCACGGACCTGATGTAAATACGCCTGACAAAAGCGCATTTGCGAAGAATCTTCTGGACTCTCTACATAGGCCTCTAGGGCATGCTGTGCCTGGTTTAGCGTTTCTACAATTTCGCCTTTCACCCAGTCCAGTGCTAGATAGTCATGACGAACAACCATGAGCGCTCCCGAGCCTAATTATTCTCAGCTACGCGGCGGAAAGCCAACGTATCTGCCATTTCAATTCGTTTTAACCCCGGTAGACGCCACTCTGTAAGTTCGCCTAAGCCTAAGACCAAAACTCCCCCAACCGCTAGCCTTTCTGAGAGGCGTCGAACAATCTCGTGCCTCCGCCAGCGGCGAAAATAGATTAACATGTTCTGACAATATATAAGATTCATGTTATTTATCGGTGTCTTTTTGAGCTCTAACACATTTAATCGTGCAAAACACACCCGCTCTCGCAGGGCTTCGTTTACTTGTAATTGCCCATCTGGCAGCTTATTAAAAAACTGTGCCTGATGTTCAGGTGATACGTTATTCAAGCGCGTCACCCTATATTTACCTTCGCGCGCCGCTGCTATGGTGAACAGGCTAATATCTGTACCCATCACACCAAATTGCTTTTCACGACCATAGCGCTGCGCAACTTGGTGAGCCAGCATAGCTATGGAATAGGGTTCTTCCCCAGTTGAACAACCTACACTCCAAGCGTTCCAATAGCCTTTGCTGTTGGCTCGATAAAATGCCTCAAGCTCTCTATTCACCAGTTCAAATGAACTTGGATGGCGGAAAAATGAGGTCTCTTGCACCGTGAGTCTGTCCACAAGCACAGACCATTCCATTGCTTTTTCCGCCAAGTTACCACTTACAAGGTAGTGGTAATAATCCATATATTGCTCAAGCGAAAGAGCTTTCAAGCGCTGAGCAATGCAAAGTTCTAGGTACGGCTTGCGCGCTTCTGTTAGCGCCATCCCCGTACGCTGTTCGAGCATATTCTTCCACAGCTCAAACTGCTCGACGTCCATATTTGCTAGCGATGCAGCAGGCGGCTTACTCATCCCCGCTGCATCTCTATTGCTGATCTATACCTAAGCTCAGCCATCTCTTTTCGCCTTACTCAGGTAAGCGGAAGCCCGCTACAGAATCACGCATGTCTTGCGCCATGCTAGCGAGGTTACCAATAGAGCGTGCTGTGGCAGTAGTACCCGCCGATGTTTGCGAAGTAATTTCCTGGATCACGTTCATCGTATTTGAAATATGACCGGCTGATGCCGCCTGCTGGCGCGCAGCGTTAGAAATACTCTGAATAAGATCCGCCAGATTCTTAGATACGCTTTCAATTTCTTCCAGTGCCACACCCGCGTCTTGCGCCAAGCGAGCACCTTTTACCACCTCTGTCGTGGTGTGTTCCATGGAGATTACCGCTTCGTTGGTATCTGCCTGAATGGTTTTTACTAGGGTTTCAATCTGCTTAGTTGCACCCGCAGAACGTTCCGCAAGTCGCTGAACTTCGTCCGCTACTACCGCAAAACCACGGCCGGCTTCACCCGCCATAGAGGCCTGAATAGCAGCGTTAAGAGCAAGAATGTTGGTCTGGTCAGCAATATCGTTAATCAAGCTAACGATGTCTCCAATTTCTTGGGAAGACTCACCAAGACGCTTAATACGCTTCGAGGTTTCTTGAATCTGCTCACGAATGGTGTCCATCCCGTGAATGGTGGCCTGTACTACCTCAGCACCCTTGTTCGCGATACCTACCGAACGTTCCGCTACCGCGGAGGATTCCGCCGCGTTTGCGGATACTTGGTCAATGGACACCGCCATCTCGTTTACCGCCGCCGATGCACCTGCAATTTCTTGAGCCTGGTGCTCAGAAGCTTCGGCTAAGTGCATCGCAGTAGAACGGGTTTCTTGGGCCGCTGATGCTACCTGTACTGCAGATTCGTTAATGGTTTGTACCAAGGAACGAAGCTGGTCAATAGAGAAGTTAATAGAGTCAGCAATAGCACCTGTAAAGTCTTCGGTTACTGTGGCCTGAACAGTTAAGTCACCATCAGCTAAGTCGCCTAGCTCATCCAGCAAGCGCAGAATCGCCGCCTGGTTACGCTGGTTTTCTGCTTCTAGCACAGTGCGCTGTGCAGCATCTGCGCGTACCCGCAGCACTACCAAGAGAGCCACGAATAGCAATGCTAAAAATGCTAGCGCCAAACCAATGGGTGTGGAGGGGTAAGTGGTTTGTGTTGTGCGCTCAAACTGCTCACTCAGTTGTGTGGTTTCTTCAAGCAGCTTTTGTGTTTGGGAGAAGATTTCATCCGCCGCCATACGTACTTCAAAAAGTTCTGGCGCGGTTTCCAAGATTTCATCTACGGACTGGCTAACAAACTCATCGAACAAATCTGCGATTTCTGTGAGGAAATAAATGGTATCTTCATTGCTTACCTTCTCGATACCAAGACCTTCATCACCTTCAAGCATGCCATTAAGTACGCGCGCAAACTCCGCCGCATCACGGCCAAACGAGTTAGCTGCCACCACAGAGCCTTTACCACCCTCTAGCACTTGGCCAATAGAACGTAACACTCGCTCTGCAAGCAACGACTGACGCTGAGCAAAAGCCACTTGGTCTGCTCTCGCGTTTTCTAAAATCATTACATCCACAACACCTTCATACTCTTCCTGAAGGCTTGGAATGGTGAGCGCCAAGGTATCCGCAACCTCGTGCAAATCCAGTACTGTGTCTTCACCGTTAAGAATGGTATGTACGTTACGCTGTACCCCCACCCAAGTGGCGTCAAGCTGTTGCCTTAGCTCAAGATCTGCTGTGTCTGCGTCTTTTACTAGCTCCCACGTATCGGCAAAATCAGCACGTGCCTTGCTAAGCAAGCCAAACGCATCCATGTTACCCGCCGCGGCCTCAAGTGCTGTTTTCGCAATTTCCTGCGACAATACTCGCATTTCCGATGCCGCAGTTACTTGGTCTTTCGACAAGCTCGCTTGTGCCGTTAACAGCACAAAAGTTACCAAAGCACCAATTAGAGATAAGGCTGCACCCACGGCTAGGATTGCACCTAACCCACCTCTACCTGTGCTGCCACCTAGTCCGGCAAAAATGCCACCCAGTTTGGATTTCATAGTTCTGGCTCCCCACCCATACTTTGGTTTAACCGAGTTTACATTGCGAAAAACACACAATACTAACTTGTTCGAGCTACTTGCAAAAACTTTGGATCTTGCGCTAATCGTAACAAGCTTACCACCGACCAACGCTCGCCTTCTCTTTCATAGCTACCAATGACATAAGGCGCTATTTCTTCATCTGTAATAGCCTTGTCGCGGCTAAATTCTTCTTGCGAAAAGTGATGCAAACCTAAAATATCATCTACGACTAAGCCGCTATACAAATCGCCATCATCAATAACAAGCAATCGCTGCGTGCTAGCATTTATTTTTTTTACTGGCTTGTTTAAAAAGGCGGAAAAATCAACCACACCCATCAAACGACCACGCAC
>Ga0209487_1000458_pt1 | contig 37347 bp, 24 predicted proteins | sample Poulit2012_FD_187524 | JGI IMG/M metagenome (GOLD analysis project Ga0209487, IMG submission 187524) | Agricultural soil microbial communities from Georgia to study Nitrogen management - Poultry litter 2012 (SPAdes) (version 2) | ecosystem: Environmental > Terrestrial > Soil > Agricultural land...
CCGCGGCGACGACGACCCGCGCGAGCCAGGCACCCCGCACGTCCTGCCCGGCGTACGGGGTGGAGACCTCCCCGAAGCCCAGGGCGGCCTGGGCTGCCAGGACGAGACCGGCCGCGCCGAGGACGAGCGCGGCGAGGGTGCGCGGCAGCAGCGGTGGGCGCCACAGCTCACGGGCACCCTCGGCCCGGTCCTGGGCGAGGACCTCCTCGTGGGTGCGCAGGGTGTCGGGGTCGGGCGGCGTCCCGTCGACCCGCCCGCCGTCGGCGCGGACAGCGGTGGCGAGGGTGAGCCAGCCGGCGATGGCACGGGCCAGGGCCGACCCGGTGGCGACGACGGCGCCGCCGAGGAAGGTGGCGAGCAGGAGGAGGCCGACGGCCACCGATGCGGCAGGACCCTCGCCGCCGGCGGCGACGCCCTGGCCCGCGAGCACACCGCCGGCGACGCCCAGCCCCCAGGCGAGGGTGCCCAGCGCGAGGCGGACCCAGGAGCCGTAGGCGGCGTAGAGCACGGCCAGCGCCTCGCGCCGCCGGACCATCATGGGGCCGTGTCCGGGCCACGGGCGGTTGCGGGAGGCCGGGCCCAGCCAGGGGCGGGCGGCGGCGGGGGTCAGGAGCATTCAGGCAACCTCGAGCGGGCGGCGGGTCACCGCCGGCCGCACGAGGAGCCGGGTGCGACCCAGGTGGATGATCGCGGGTCCCCGGACGGTGGTCACCTGCCACGGACGGCACCGGGACAGGGAGCCGTCAGGGGCCTCGAGCAGCGTACCGTTCGTCGATGCCCGGTCGACGACGCGTACGGTGTCGCCGTCGACGGTGACGGAGGCGTGGGTCTTGGTCACGGTCTGGTCGGTGAGGACGACGACGTCGTCGACGACGTCCCCGGGCCGCGGCACCGGCCGCCGGCCCAGCAGCGTGGTGCCCTGACGCAGGGTGCGCCCGTCCGGCAGCACCACCTCGACGCCGGACCCGGCCGGGGCCGGGACGCTGAGCTGGGCGGGCGCGTCGCGGGTGTGGAGCACGGAGAGGTCGAGCACCGTCGTCGCTGGGCCCTCGGCGGTGGCCGGTCGGGGGGCCGGGGCGGGTGGGACGCCGGTGCCCGTGGGCACCGCGGCCGCCACCGTGGGCCGCTGCCACGCGGCCTCGGCGACGGTGCGCACTCCCCCCGAGGTCGCCGCTGCCGCGCCGGCGGTGGCGACCACGGCGACGGCGAGCGTGGCGACGAGCAGCGCTCCCCCACCACCGTCCGTGACGGCGGGCGGCGTGGTCCCGCCGAGGCGGGCGGTGCCCAGGGCACCGGTCTGGGCGAGGACGTAGGCGAGGGTGACGGCCAGCGCCACCGCGGTGGCGGCGGCGACGGCGGCCAGGACCGCCCGCCAGCGGACGACGGCGAGGAGCACGCTCGCGTCGGCGTCGCTCGCCCCGGCGGCGGGGACCCGCAGCCACCCGGCCGCGGCCCCGGTGATGCGGCGCCCGGCCCGCAGCACACCCGCCGCGAGCCAGAGCCCGGCGGCGAGGAGGACCGTCCCGGCACCCGCCACGAGCACCCGCTGCGGGGTGCCCGTGGTGAGCCACGGGAGCGCGGCCAGCGCACCGGCTCCGGTGACGACGACCGCCCAGGAGAGCAGCCCGAGGAGTGTGCGCCCGGTCGAGCGGTAGCCGGCGGCGAGGACGTCCAGCGCCTCCCGACGCAGCGGCGCCAACGCCTCGTGGTGCGCGTCGAGGGCCACCTCGACGCGCAGGTAGGGTCGCGCCGCCCGGGGTACCAGCCGGCCCTCGCTCACTCGTCGTCCTCTCGTCCGAACGCACACCGCCGGGCACAGGCCCGTGGCCCGTACCCGGCGGAGACGTCGTGGGTCAGCCGCGCGCCTGGGCGGCGAGCGCCTCGTCGGTCGCCTGCATCTGGTCGGCGGCCCCGGTGAGGTAGTTGCCGAGGTTGGTGAGGTTCTCGATGACCTCGGTGGCGTTGGTGGTGAACTCGGAGTAGGTCTCGTTGAACGCTCCGGAGGCCTGGTCGGTGACGAAGCCGGAACTCACCAGGTTCTCGATGAACGTCTTGAGCTCGGCCAGCTTGGTCTGCACCTCGTCCTTGCCGGCCACCAGGTAGGTGGCGGCGTTGCGCATCTCCTCGTAGGTGACGTTGATGTTGGCCACGGAGTTGTCTCCTTCGGGTCGGTGCCCCGCCGCCCTCCGGCGAGGTCGTGCACGACATTCCTATCGAACGTCGGTGGGCTTGTCGCCCATCTCCCATGGGGAGAACTCCCCTGGTCAGGTGAGCAGCGGGAGCTGGACGCGGCGCACCTTGGCCTTGTCCACGAGCATGCCCCGGCCCACCGGGAACTCCTTGCGCTGGACGCGCGGGAAGGACGTGCGGAACAGGGTGTCTCCCTCGAGCTGGTCGGGCTGCAGCGCCAGTCCCCGCCGACCGTTGCGGATCTCCGAGACGAGCGGCCAGGAGGCACCCCAGGTGCTCGTGTCGCCCTCCCCGATGACGAAGTGCTCGTTGCGCTTGACCGCCTTGATCACCTCGACCAGCGGCGCGTCGGCGGGTGAGGTGAGGAAGTCGGCGAGCGCCTCGATGACGACGACGTAGCCCACCTCGCCCTCGGGCGGCGGTTCCCTGAGGTCCCCGACGACGGCCTTGGCCAGCTCGGCCACCTCCGCGGTGCCGGTCGCGGCCTGCTCCCACAGGTCGAGCCCGCGCAGCCCGGAGCGGCGGGCACCGAAGTAGAGGAAACGCGCCTCGGGGTGGGCCTGCTGGACCGACCGCACGAGCCAGTGCAGCGCGTTGGTGCGCCCGGACTGCGGCGGCCCGGCGAGGAGGAAGGTGCCCAGCGCCTCGATGCCGACCGGCTCCAGCGTGTCGTCGGCGACCCCGACGGCGGGGAAGCCGTCCACGTGCCGCGGCATGGTGTCGGCCGGGATGAGCTCGGGCAGGCGGCGCACCGCCGGTGCCTCGGGAACCCCGGCGCGGCGCAGGGTGCCGGCGAGCTTCTCGATCGCCCGCACCTGCTCGGCGAGGTTCGGCGAGCCGCCGAGCACCGCCACCTGCATCTCCAGCCCGCCGACGATGGCGCGTCCGGGCGGGGAGGACTCGTCCAGGACGTCCTTGGGGGCGCCGAGCTGGGCGTAGGCGGCGGCGTCGACCTGGCGCATGACGATCTTGCGCTGCAGGCTGCCGGCGACCGAGGACGGGATCGAGCCGTGCCGGTCCGCGGTGACGGCGACGTGCACACCGGCCGAGCGGCCGTCGACGAGCAGCTGGAGGAACAGCTGGTAGTAGGGCATCCGGGAGGCGACGGCCTCCCACTCGGTGCGGAAGGCGCCGTAGCCGTCGATGAGGAGGAGGATCCGCGGCTCGTCGGGGCGGCCGGCGATCGTGCGGTACTCCTCGATGGTGCTGGCGCGGGCCGCCGCGTAGCGGGCGGAGCGCTCCTCCACGGTGTCGCGCAGCCGGCGCAGCAGCCGCTGGATGCGCTCGGCGTCGTCCCCGTCGATGATCGACCCGACGTGCGGCAGGTTCTCCAGCGGCGCGAGCCCGCCGGAGGAGAAGTCCAGCCCGTAGACCTGCACCGGGCCGCCGCGCGGGGTGATGCCCGCGGAGATCGCCAGGGTGCGCAGCGCGGTGGACTTGCCCGAGCCGCTCGCGCCGTAGAAGGCGATGTTGCCGTCGACGTCGGGGCGGTAGTAGGTGGTGACCTGGCGCTGGCGGGCCGGGTCGTCGACCACGCCGAGCGGCAGCTCGGAGTCGGTGCGCGGGTGCAGCGCCGACAGGTCCTGGACCGGGGCGAGGGTGGGCAGCCACGGCTTGCGCGGCTCGGGGACCTCCGCCGTGCGGGCCGCCTCACGGATCGAGTCGACGATGCGGCGGATGTCCGTCGGTCCCTCGTCGGCCGGGCCGAGGTCGGCGTCCTCCGGCTGCTCGGGCCGCTCCCAGCGGGTGCCGGTGCCCATGGTCAGGGTCTCGACCTCGACCTGGGGCTTGGGCCGCGCCGTCGTCGACCGCCCGCCCGCGTAGCCGGTCTGGAACATCGTCACCCGGCCCGGGCCGGTGCGGGCGGCGCCGCGGCCGGGCAGCGCGGGGTCGAAGCCGGCGGCCAGCGGCAGCCCGAGGACGTCGGTGGAGTCGGACTCGTCGTTCATCCGCAGCGCCACCCGCAGGTTGGTGTTGGCGCGCAGGTTGTCCTTGATGACGCCCGCGGGGCGCTGCGTGGCGAGCACGAGGTGCAGCCCCAGGGAGCGGCCGCGCTGGGCGACGTCGACGACACCGTCGACGAACTCGGGCACGTCGGTGGCCAGGGCGGCGAACTCGTCGACGATGATGATGAGGCTCGGTGGGCACTCCGGGTCCCCGGTGCGCTCCAGGGAGACGAGGTCCTTGGCGCCCTTGCGGTTGAGCAGGTGCTCGCGGTGGTGCAGCTCGGCCCGCAGCGAGGTCAGTGCGCGTCGCACGAGGTGCGGGGAGAGGTCGGTGACGAGCCCGACGGTGTGCGGCAGGTCGACGCAGTCGGCGAACGCGGAGCCGCCCTTGTAGTCGACGAAGAGGAAGGTCACCCGGTCCGGGCTGTGCGCCGCGGCCATGCCGAGCACCCAGGACTGGAGGAACTCCGACTTCCCGGCGCCGGTGGTGCCGCCCACGAGCGCGTGCGGGCCCTGGGTGCGCAGGTCGAGGGTGAAGGGCTCGGTGGCAGCCTGCCCGATGAGGGCGCGCAGGGTGGCGTCGTGACGGCGCCGCTGCGGCGGGCTGCCGTCGCGGGGCACGAGCGAGCCGTTCTCCCGCCACCGCTCGAGGGTGGCGGCCGGGCCGTCGGCGGTCTCCGGCCCGACGAGGCTGAGGTAGGACACCCGCGCGGGCAGGTCGGAGGCGTCGTCGACCGGGGCCCCGGCGTCGACGACGGCGGCCAGGTGCTTGGCCAGCGAGAGCGCCTGCTCCGCGGTCACCGTCTCGCACATGAGCGGCTGGACCGCCGACCCGGTGCGCACGTAGCCGGCGGTCCCGGCCTCCGTCGCGGTGGAGACGGTGAGGAACGTGCGGCACACGGCCGGGAGCCGCTCCTGGGCGGCGGCGCACCACAGCACGTGGATCCCGACGGCGGGACCCTCCTCGGCGATGCGGACGAGCCGGCCGCGCTCGATCGGGGCGTCGTCCTCGACGAGGAGGACGACGGTGGGCAGGACGTCGCCGCCGCCCGGCCGGGACGCGCGCCGCCGGGCGTCGAGCAGGCCCTCGATACGGCCCACGAGCTGGATGACACCGGCCTGGTTGGAGCCGATGTGCGCGCCGTCGAGCGGGGAGTGGACCGAGCCGACGTGGGGCAGCCACTTCACCCAGTCCCAGCGGGCGGCGCTGGCGGCGGAGGTCGCGACGGTGAGGACGAGCTCGGCGGGTGAGTGCAGGGTGACGAGCTGGGTGACGGCGGCCCGGGCGACGTCGTCGAGCACGTGCCGGGGGCCGGCGAGGCCGAGCGCGCCGCTCTCGCGGAGCTGGACGGTGGCGGGGACACCCTCGACGTGCCGGAAGTCCTCCCGCAGCGCCGCCACCAGGTCCCAGTGCTCGGGGATGGCGTCGTTGCGCACGGGCAGCTTGACCGTGTTGCGCGAGGGCAGGGTGCCCAGGCCGAGGCGCAGGTCGAGGTAGGCGTCGTGCTCGGGGCGGCGGGTCCATAGCAGCGGCTCCAGGGCGAGCGCGGCGGCCCGGAGCTCCTGCACGGCGGGCGACTCGCCCAGCCGGGTGGCCCGTTCGCGCTCCCGCTCGGTCTCGAGCTCGGCGCGCAGGTGGTCGACGGACTGCTGGAACTGCTCGATGGCGGCGCGGTACTCCCGCTTCCCGGTCACCCGCTTGTCGATGTAGTTGCCGATGACCATCAGCGGCATCATCGCCATGAAGACCATGCCCAGCAGGCCGCGCCCGACGAGCATGAAGACCGGCGCCATCATGAGCGGGATGACGAGCATGACGACGGGGAACTTCGCCGGCTTCGGCGGCTCGGGCGGCTTGGGCGCCTCCCGCTCCTCCCCCTCGTAGACGGGTGCGAGCCGCGGGGAGCGGTTGAACTCCACGTGCGCGGCGCCGGGTGCGGCGTGCCGGCTGGCGGCGATCCGGCTCACCCGGATCGTCGTGTCACCGAGGGTGACGGTGTCCTCGGGGAGCAGGGCGGCGCGCTGGACCAGGCCGTCGCCCATGAGCAGGCCGTTGGCGCTGCGCAGGTCGACGATCTCGATGATGTCGGTGACGGCGAGCCGGGCGTGCTCCTTGGACACGGTCGGGTCGGAGAGCCGCACGTCGCAGCCCTTGCCGCGGCCGATGATCGAGGTGCCCTCCGGGAGGGTCACCTCGAGCCCGGCGTCGGGGCCGTCGAGCACGGTGAGCCGGGCCGCGGGCGGCTGGTCGGCCCCGCTGCCGTCGTAGCGGCTGGCCTGGGCGAGTGAGACGACCGAGCCGGACCGCACCGTCTCGGCGGCGACGTCCTCGGGCAGGAGCAGCCGGGTGGAGCGGTCGTCGGTGCCCGGTGTGCCGTGGACGCGCAGGGTGAGGTCGCGCAGCTCGTCCTGGGAGTAGTAGGTCGGGACCGGGTCGGTCTCGGCCAGGGTGCGTGCGAGGTCGGCGACGGTGGCGGTGCCGTCGACGGTGACCGCGAGGTCGGCGGGGTCGGCGGCGGTGCGCAGCAGGGTGAGCTTGATCCTCATCGACGGCCCTTCCGCAGCGAGGTGGTCGAGATGCGGGAGCGTAGCCAGCGGCGGCGGCCCACGGCCCGGCGCAGCCGCTGCTCGGTGGACTCCACGTGCCGCCAGTAGTGCGCGACGGCACTCTCGTCGGGCAGCACCGGCCCGAAGACGCCGGCGTCCGCGTGGCGGGCGAGGGAGGCGGTGTCCAGGCCGGTGACGTCCACCGGACGCGGACGGCGGCGGCGGGTGCTGTGCCCGTGGGCGAGCCCGGTCTCCAGCTCGCGGGCCTGCTCGTGGCGGGTGGCGGCCGCGCTGACCGGGACGCCGAGGTCGCGGGCCCGGTCGACCACCTCGGCCCAGCCGCCGCCGACCCGCCCGGAGCCGGTGCCGCGCAGCCGCCGCCGGCGCCGGCGCAGCGCCTTGAGCAGGACGACGAGGGCGAGCGGCAGGACGAGGAGGAGCAGCGGGATCCCGGCCGCGAGCGCGATGAGCAGGGTGTGGTCGGGCGCGGTCTCCTCCTCGACGTCCTCCTCGTCGGCGTCGACGTCGTCGCGGTCCATCGGGGGCGCCTCGGGCGGCTCCGGCGCGGGTGGCGGTGGCTGCAGCACCTGGGGCTGGGGCCGGTCCTGCGGCTCGGGCTCCTCGACCTGGGGGATGCGGTCCTCGTCGGGGGTGGGGTGGAAGGGCACCCAACCGTGGTCCTCGAAGGCGACCTCCACCCAGGCGGTGACGTCGTCGCCGGTCACCTCGACGGGCCCGGGCCCCGTGTTCGCCTCGGGGGCGAAGCCCATGACGACGCGGGTGGGCAGGCCCACCGCCCGGCCGAGCAGCCCGGCGAGCGCGGCGTACTGCTCGGCGTCGCCGATCATCGCCTCCTGGCCCACCATGGCGGCCAGCCGGGCCGCGCCGTGACCGGCGAGGGAGGGGGCGTCGCCCTCGAGGCCGTGGGAGAAGTAGCCGTCCTGGAGGGAGGAGACGATGGCCTGGATGCGCGCGAGCGGGGTCTGCGCCGAGGCGACCATGGCCGAGGCGGCGGCGACCACCGTGTCCGGGACGCCGGAGAGCTCGGGTTGGTCGACCCGGGCCAGCGGCGCGCCCTCCAGAGCGCTGACCGGCGGCTCGACGGTGGGGGTGGCGAGGAGGGTGTACCGGTCCCCCTCCCGCAGGCCGGTGGTGAGCAGGCCGGTGCCGGAGGCACGGTTGACGTACAGGTGGCGCTCGGTCTCGGCCGCGTCGGGGCCGGCGAACTCGATGTCGTAGGTGCGGCCCACCGTGGGGACCCAGACACCGGTGTACGCACCGACCTCGACCTCGACGGTCACGGCGTCGTCGGGCACGGTCGCCTCGACCCGCTCGCCGATCCGGGTGAAGGTGCCCGAGCTGGCCGCCCGGTGGTGCGCGCCCCCGGCCACCGCCCACACGGTGCCGTCGTAGACGTCCATGGTGGCCAGCCGCAGCGGGGTGCCGGCGGGCAGCCCGCGGACGGTCAGGACGGTCTCCTCGCGGTGGTCCTTGAGGTAGGCGCGGAAGCCGGCGAGGGGGCTGGGGTAGTCGTGCGGGTCGAGCGGCGGCTCGACGACCTCGCGCAGGACGAGGCGCGGCTCCTCGCCGCGGGCGAGCAGCCCGGTGCCGGTGCCGCCGGCCGCGGCGACGGCGAGGAGCACGAGCACCGCGAGCGGGCGGCGCTGCAGGCGCCCGGTGCGCCAGGCCGCCCAGACGAGCCCGCCGAGGCCGCCGACGAGGGCGAGCGGCAGGGCGGTCGTCTCGGCGGCGGTGCCGAGGAGGATCGCCACCGCGAGCACGACGGCGGGCGGGACCAGCGCCCACGCCGGCCGCCGGGTGCGCAGCGAGACGGTGACGGCGACGAGGGCGGCGAGGAGGCCGAGGAGGTAGGGCGCGGTGAGCAGGTTGTCCACGGCGCCGAGCGGCGGGGCGAGGGTGAGGACCTGCTTCCAGGACGTCACCGCCCCGCTGCCGACCGCCCCGACCGTCTGCGGCGTGGGCACGAGGCCGGCGAGCGCGGTGCCGGGGGCGCCGAGCGAGGAGCCGAGCACCCCGGCGACGAGGAGGGCCGCCAGCACCGTGAGCGTCGTCCACCGCCGCCACGCGCCGAGGGTGGCCACGAGGGTGCCGAGGAGCACGCCGCCGACCGCGGCGGCGGCGAGCCGGCCACTGGCGTAGACCGGCACGAGCGGGAGGAGGGCGAGGAGCACGAGCCCGGCGGGGACGAGCACGTCGAGCACGCGGGAGCGCAGGAGGCGCAGGTAGCTGCTCACCGGCGCTCCGCCCTGCGGAAGCCGCGGCGCAGCTCGGCGAGCTCGCCGATGGTCAGCACGGTGACGACGCCGACGCTGTGCACCGCGGTCCGGGCGCCGGTGACGACCTGGACGGCGAAGGCCCGGGCGTCGATCGGCAGCACGGCCCCGGCGGCGCGCAGGTCGCCCGGGGTCACGGTGGAGCCGCAGACGAGCACCACCAGGGAGGCGCGCTCGACGTCCCGGCTCACCTGGTGGGCCATGCTCACCACCCCGCTCGGTCCGTCGCCGAGCTCCAGGCGGGTGAGGCTGTCGAGGTACTGCCCGGGGGTGACGGCGCGCAGCGTCTCGTGGGTGGTCAGCGTGGTGAGGTCCTTGTCCTCGCGCATCGCCGCCAGCGCCAGCGAGCCGAGGGTGGAGACGGCCACCTCGAACTCCTCCTCCTCGCCGTAGTCGCGGGCGTTGCGGGACATCGCGACGACGAGGTGGGAGCGGCGGGTCTCCTCGAACTGGCGGACCATGAGGGTGCCGGTGCGGGCGGAGGTGCGCCAGTGGACGTGGCGGCGGTCGTCGCCCGGCACGTACTCCCGCAGCGCGTGGAAGGACAGGTCGGCGCTGGTGATGTCGCGGGTGGGCCGGCCCTCGAGGTCGTGGATGAACCCGGCCGCCGACGAGCTCAGCGGCACCGTCCGGGGGTGGACGTAGAGCTCCTGCGGCTCGCCCCACACCACCCCGCGGCGCATGAGCCCCAGCGGGTCGCCGCGCACCGTGCGCACCGGCCCGACCTGGATGACGGAGCGCCGCGAGGTGGGGATGGCGAAGATCTCCTCGTGGTCGCCGCCGGCGGGCAGGCCGGGCAGGTGGAAGCCGACCTGGGTGCGTCCCACCGGCAGCTCGACCCGGGCGGGCAGCACGGACCGCGGCGCACGGTTGCGGACGGTGACACCGGCCATCGCCCGCTCGCCGACGACGACGCGCCGGTCGCTCAGCGCGAGCGTCACCGCGTAGGGGTGGCGCCCCAGGGTGAAGGCGAGCGCGGTGAGGAAGGTGGTGCCGAGCACGCCGCCGAGGACGACGAGCTCGAGCCAGCCCAGCCTGCGCCCGGCGACGAGGGCGAGCGCACCGAGCCCGAGGACCACCCAGCCGGCGCGACTGACCGCGCGCAGCGCGCGCTCGACGCCGCGGCGCGGTCCGCGCGTGCGGTCGACGAGGGTGCGCAGCGCGCTCGTCTCGGCCGGCCGGTCGGACAGGGCGGTGCCGCGGGTGGTGGGGGTCGGCTCGCTCACGGCTTACTGGTCGCCGCCGCGGCGGGTGGGCGGGGCGATCTCGGCCAGGACGGCGCGGACGACACCGGCCGCCGTGGCCCCCTCGAACTCCGCCTCGGCGTCGAGCACCAGGCGGTGGGCGAGCACCGGCTCGGCGAGGTCCTTGATGTCGTCCGGGACGACGTAGTTGCGCCCGTGCGCGGCCGCCCATGTCTTGGCGGCCCGGACCAGCCCGAGGGCGCCGCGGACGCTGACGCCGACGGTGACGTTCTCCGCGCGCCGCGTCTCGGCGACGATCCGGGAGACGTAGTCGAGGATCGCGGAGTCGACGTGGACGGTGCCGGCGAGCTCGATCATGTCGACGACGGCCGGGCCGGTGATGACGGGGGCGACGGCGGCGGCCCGGTCCCGGGTGGCGGCGCCGGCGAGGATGCTCACGGTGGCGTTGTGGTCCGGGTAACCGACCGAGGTCTTCATGAGGAAACGGTCGAGCTGGGCCTCCGGCAGCCGGTAGGTGCCGGCCTGCTCCACCGGGTTCTGGGTGGCGATGACGAGGAAGGGGCGCCCGACGTCGTACGTGACGCCGTCGAAGGTCACCCGCCCTTCCTCCATGACCTCCAGCAGCGCGGACTGCGTCTTGGGCGAGGCCCGGTTGATCTCGTCGGCGAGGACGACGGAGGCGAAGACCGGGCCGCGGTGGAACTCGAACTCCTGGGTCCGCGGGTCGAGGATCGACACGCCGGTGACGTCGGAGGGCAGCAGGTCCGGGGTGAACTGGATGCGCGAGCTCGTCGTGCGCACCGCCGCGGCCAGCGCCCGGGCGAGCTGGGTCTTGCCGGTGCCCGGGACGTCCTCCAGCAGCAGGTGCCCACCGCTGAGCATCGTCGTGACGACGAGCCGGACGACGTTCGCCTTGCCGACGACGGCGACGCCGACGGCGGAGACGATCCGCTCGAAGGTGTCGGCGAACCATGCCGCCTGCTCCGGCGTCATCGTCGTCTGCTGCTCTGTCGTCGTCATGCGAGCTCCGTGGGGGTGAGAGGAGGGGGTACGGGGGGCTACCAGATGATCGAGGCGGAGAGGTTCCTCGGCCCGCGGAGGGTCACGGTGACCCGCTCCCCCGGGTTGCCGAAGTAGCTCCAGCCCTCGAGCCGGCCGCTTCCGGAGAGGTGTCGCGTCATCGGGGTGCCGAAGGCGCTGTCCTCGTCGGACACCCGGTACGTGTACGTCCCGGCGGGCAGGTTCTCGTAGTCGATGTCCACGAACCGGCACGAGGAGTGGGTGCAGCCGGGCTGGCCGACGGCGCTGCGGTTGCGGACGATCGTGATCTTCGGCTCCGGCGGTGGCGGGTCCGGCCGACGGACCGGCGCGTCGATCGTCGTCACCGACGCGCTCGCGGTGCGCACCTCGCCGTCGGCGCGCTGTGCGCGCACCTGGGCGCGGTAGGTCGTGCCCCAGTCGCCGTTGACCGTCCGGCTGCCGCTGGCGGGGACGTTCTGCCACCCGCCCCAGCTGCCGGTGCCGTTGTCGACCCGTAGCTGCACGCTGGTGACCTCGCGGCCGTTGCCGCCCGGCGTGGTCCAGCGGAAGGTGGCGCCGGGCTGCTCGGTGACCCCGTCGGTGTAGCCGTCGTGGCGTCCGTGGCGCTGGCCGGTCATCGTCGCCTCGCCGAACGGGCCGTAGGGCACGACGGCGCTCGACGCGGGGCCGGCGTCGCCGCAGTAGGTGTTGCACGCGCGCACCTGGAAGGTGTAGCTCGACCCGTTGGTCAGCCCGGTGACGACCCGGTTGGCGGGCAGCTGGGTCCACGCGCCGCTGCCGGTGCGGTACTCGTAGCGCCGGATCGGGTCGCCGTTGTCCGCGGGCACGGGGAAGCGCAGCGTGACCCGCCGGTCCCCCTCGGTGGCGGTCACGCTCGCCACCCGGTCCGGTTTGAGGAAGCTGCGGACGGGCGCCGACGGCGGGCTGGTCGGGGAGCTGCCGGCCTTGTTCGTCGCGGCGACGGTGACCGTGTAGTCGCTGCCCGCGGGGGCGTCCTCGGTGAAGGACGTCTGTCCGCCGGGCACGGTGAAGGACTTGAACGGCTCGCCGTCGCGGCGGATGACGACGTCGTAGGAGGCGATCGGGTCCCCGTTGCTCGCCGGTGGCTGCCAGGTGGCGCTGATCTGGGCGGTGACCGGGGAGTCGACCCGCTGGGCGACCGGCGCGACCGGTCGGTCGGGCACCCCGGCGGGCACCTCGGGCGCCGACCACTCCGACCACTCGCTGGGGTCCGGTGCGTCGTTGTGCGCCCGCACCCGCACGGTGTAGGACTGCCCGTTCTGCAGGCCGGTCCACGTGTGCGAGGTGCCGGTGACGGAGATCTGGCCGCCGCCCGGCGAGGGCGCGATCTGCAGGTCGTAGGACGTCACGGCCGAGCCCCGGCTCTCCGGGGTGCGCCACTCGACCCGCAGCTCGCCGTCACCGAAGGTGAGCACGGGCGCGGCGGGCCGTTCGGGCTTGACGTCGGGACGGGCCACCGCCGAGGGCCCGGACGGTGCGGAGTCGCCGACCTTGTTCACGGCGGTCACGGTGAAGGTGTACTCCACGTCGTTGGTCAGGCCGTCGATGGTGCACGTCGTGGTCGGGCACTCGCGGCTGACGCCCGCGGCCTCGACCCGGTACCCGGTGATCGGGGCGCCGTTGTCGGCCGGCGCCGTCCAGCTGAGCACGACGGTGCGGTCCCGCACCTCGACCACCCGCGGCGGCGCCGGACGCTCCGGCACACCGATGACGGAGTAGGTGATGCGGCCCTCGACGTCCCGCAGCGGGTCGCCGGTGGCGTCCTGGACGGTGAACCGGGTGGACGCCCGCCCGACGAAGTCCTGCCCGGCGGTGACCGTCACGGTGCGGCCGTCGGTGGTGGGCTGTGGGCCGCCGGTCTCGCCGGCGGCGCCGACGACCGTCAGCGGCTCGCCGGGGAAGGGGTTGAACGCGCCCTGGAGGACGTCCACCGTGCGGGACTCCCCCTGCTCGAGCTCACCGAGGTCGACGTCGTTGACCGTCGCCAGCCGCCGGTCGGAGGCGGTGACGGTGACCTCGACGACGCCGGGGACCGGCTCGGACTTCGCGTCGGAGACCGTGAGCTCGATGTTCCCGGTGGTGCCACGCGGGGTGTCCGCCGGGGCCGAGACGGTGAGGTTGGGACCGTCGAGGCCGGCGTCGATGCCGTCGGGCACGTGGACGAGCTCGAAACGCAGCTGGCTCCAGTCGCCGACGTCCGGGTCCTGGGAGAGCTGACGCAGGTTGAGCACCCGCGGTCGTTCGGCGGGGACGACCTCGAGGGCCGCCCCGTCGAAGGTCGGCGGGGTGTTCTCGGTGGACTCGACGGTGATGTCGAGGGTGAGCACCGCCGTGCGGCCCTCGGGGTCCTGTGCGCTCTCGCCGTCGGTGACCTCGAAGGTGAGGGTCGCCGGGCCGGCGTACGCCGGGGCGGAGGTGAAGGTCAGCGTGGTCGGGCCGACGACGGGTGAGCTGCCGTCGGAGTTGGTCGCCCGCACCTTGGACTCGTCGGTGAGCCGCACGTCCTTGCCGCTGGGGGCGACGACGTAGTCGGCGAGCTCGATCTCGCGTGTCTCCCCGGTCGTGACGACGATCGGGTCGGCGTCGCTGCGCAGCACCGGCCCGGAGTCGTCCAGACCGGGCACGTCGACGAAGGCGTAGGCCGTCAGCCCGTCCGGGTCGGTCACCGAGTAGGTGAGCACCTGCCGTCCGGGCAGGACGTCGACCTGCACCTCCCGACCGACCACCGCGGCGCCGTCGGGGGCGTCGACGAGGTCGACGGTGAGCTGGTCGCGGGTGCCGTCGGGGTCGAAGTCGTTGTCGAGGACGGGGATGGAGACCCGTTCCTGGTCGAGGATCGTCACGGTGCGGACGAGGTCGTCGACGGCGACCGGTCGCTGCAGCTCGGCATCGGCGGACACGTGCACGGAGACCACCCCGGTCGAGGTGCCGCCCCGCTGGTCGCTCACGTGGTAGGGCAGTGCGAAGGTGCCCTCCTCCTCGGGGGTGGTGATGCGCAGCGTGCCGCTGTCGACCTGCTCCACCTCGAGGCCCTCGACGGCCTCGAAGGCCGGGTCGCCGAGGTAGAGCGGGTCGCCGTCGGGGTCGGTGTCGTTGACCAGCGGGTCGACGTCGACCACCCGGCCCGGCTGGACGACGAGCTCGTCGTCGATCGCCTGCGGGGCGCGGTTGACCTCGGGTGGGGGGACCACGGCCACCCGGACGGTGCCGCCGGCGTAGGCACCCAGGCGGTCGCGCACCGCGTAGGTGAAGGTGTCGGTGCCGCTCGCGCGGGAGAAGGCCTCGTAGTCGAGGTAGGTCGGCCCGACCTCGACCACACGGCCCTTCGTCGGTGCCTCGTCGGCGCCGAGCAGCTGGACGGAGTCGCCGTCGGGGTCGATGCCGAAGAGCGGGACCTGGATCCGTACCCGCTCCCCGGCGAAGGCGCGCGCCTCCACCGGCAGCGGCAGCGGGGCGGCGTTGCGCTCGCCGTCGTCGGCCTGGACGTAGATCGTCACCTGAGCCGAGGCGCGCTGGCCGGTGGAGTCGACGATCTCGTAGACGGCGTTGACGGTCTGCGGCTGCTCGGGGGCCCTGAAGCGCAGGGTGTCCCCGGAGACGAAGAGGTGCCCGGCCTGCGGTTCCTCCACCAGCTCGGGGACGAGGCGGAAGTCGTCCCCGCCGGGGTGGGAGTCGTTGGACAGCACCGGGATGGTGACGAAGTCCCCGGCCCGCACGTTGGCGACGTCGGCCTGCGCGACCGGCGGCTGGGCCAGCGAGTCCGGCGGGATCTGCATGACGACGACCTCGCCGGTCGCGCTCGCGCTGCCGTTGGACACCTGGTAGCTCAGCCGCTGCGCGGTCTGGACGTCCTGGGTGGCGGTGATCTTGAGGATGCGGTGCTCGAGGACGGCGACGACGAGGCCGGAGTCGGCGGGGACGTCCACCTGCTGGACGGCGAGGAGCTCGCCGCTGGGGTCCTCGTCGTTGGCGAGGACGTCGACGAGGACCTGGCCCCCGGCCGGGAGCAGCGCGACGTCCTGCACCGCCACGGGCGGGGCGTCGGCCGGCTCGCGCACGTCGACGCGGATGAGGCCCGTCGCGCTCGCCCCGGCGTCGTTGACGACGATGTAGGTGAGGTAGTACGTCTGCGCGGTGTCGGCGGAGAAGCGGAACGAGCCGGCGTCGTAGTCGGGTACCACGGTCGCGCCGGCCACCTGCTCGACGTCGGCCAGGCGCAGCGGCTCGGCCTCGCCGCCCGGGTCGGTGTCGTTGGTCAGCGGCTCGACGACGGTCTCCTCGCCGACCACCGCGGTGACGAAGTCGTGGACGGGGACCGGTGGGAGCGCACCCTCGGGCCGGACGTCGACGCCGAGCTCGATCTCGGCGACGTCCGTGCCGTCGTAGACCTCGACGACGACGGGTTTGAGACCGGGGTCCACGCCGGAGTCGACGAAGGTGACCGCGCCGTCCGGGGTGAAGCGGACGATGTCGTCGGTGGTCGCGGTGGCGCCGACGACGACGAGCTCGTCACCGTCGGGGTCGCTGACGCTGTCGAGGACGTTGACGCTCCCGGTGGCGCCGGAGACCAGGGTCAGGGTGACCGGGCGCAGCAGCTCGGGCGGCCGGTTGGTGCCGGTCGGGACGACCGTGATGCGCGCGGTGGCCTCGTCCTCGCCCCCGCGGCCGTCGCCGGCAGTGTAGCGCAGCGCGACCGACCCGTCGGCCCCGTCGGCGACGTCGATCTGCAGGGCGCGGCCGCCCATGATCGCGCGCACGGTGCCGAAGGCCTCGGGCGGGGTCTCGAAGGCGGTCACGGTGAGGAGGTCGCCGTCGGGGTCGGAGTCGTTGGCGAGGACCTCGAGCACAGTGGTGGAGCCGGCACGGACGCCGAGGTCGTCGTCCTGGGCGACGGGCGGCCGGTTCTCCTGCTCGCGGTCGAGCGGGAGCTGCTCCTGGACCTCCTGCTGGGACTCCTCCTCGTCGTCGCTCGCGTCCTGCGGCGGGATGACGTCGTCCCAGTTCTCGACGATCTCCATCGCGTCCTTGACGAGCCACACCGTCCCGGAGACGAGGTCGTTGAGGACGACGACGTCGCGGTTGACGCGGAAGACGAGCCGCGCGTCGGTCAGTGACTTGTCGATCGGCTGCTCGACGGTCTCGCCGTTGCCGCAGCGTGCCTGGTGCACGCCGGTGCCGGAGGCCCAGGCGCCGTGGCTGCAGCCGGCGACGACGACCGGCTCGCTCGGCGTACCCGGCTGGGAGACCGGGTCGAGGGTGGGTTCACCGCGCCCGAGCGGGACGCGCAGCATCCCGTCGCGGGCGGCGACGACGACCTCACGCGCCGCCGCCGACGGGGCCTGGAGTTCGACCTGGGCGGTGTCGGCGAGCCCGGTGAGGTCCACCGGGTCGGTGCCGGGGCGCAGCAGGGTGACGCGGTCCTGCTCGTCCCGGACCAGGACGACGGGCTCCTCCCCCACCGCGCTGACCTGGATCTCGGCGTCGGCCAGCCGTTCCGGCCCGACCCCGAGGTCGGCGACGTGCGGCTCCTCCTCCCCCTCGGGGTCGAAGCCGGCCGGGACGGTGACGAGGGTGGCGTCGGAGGGCGAGACACCGTAGGTGGTGCCGTCGACGCCGACGGCGATGGCGGCCTCGGCGCCGAGGCGCGTGGCGGCGGGCAGCTCGTCGTCGGCGAGCCGGCCCACGCCGCCGGCGGGGGCGGTGTGGACCTGGCCGCTGCGCGTGTCGAGGACGGCGACGGTGTCCCCGCCGAGCTCGATCCGGCGCGGCCCGGGCAGCGAGACCGCCGTCGTCGTCGTCACCGTGGCGGGGTCGACCTGCTGGAGCAGGCCGGCGCCCTCGTCGACCAGGAAGACGTCACCGGCGTCCTGCAGGACATCGAAGCTCGTGCTGCGTGCGGTGAGGCTGCCGTCGAGCAGCTGCACCTGGCTGTTGAGCCGGCCCAGCCGCATGTGCTCCTGGCTGGTGACCCACACCCCGCCGTCGTGGAGGTCGACGTCGGCCGTCGCGACGCCGTCGTAGAGCACACCGGCGACGACGAGCCCGGCACCCAGCACGCCGACGGTGGCGGCGCTGACGACACGCTGCCGGCGCCGTGGGTCGGTGCGCCGCGACCGCGTCGCATCCACCCGGCGGCCCGAGGGTGTGCGTCGAGGTGCTGCCTCGTCAGCCCGCCCGCGTCCGATTCGCACAGCTCAGTCCCAGCTTCTCTTGTGTCAGGTCTCGGCGCGGGCACTGCCCGGCACCGCCTGGCAGCGTAACAAGCCCTGGGAGGAAGGTCCCGCCTGCCCCATGGGGAGAACTGCCCTGCCCGCTCAGGCCTCGGTGTTGCGGGCCTTCTCCTCGTCGAGCGCCGGGAGCTGGTCGGCGCTGACGATCCGGCAGGCGACGGCGTGCTCGACGAGCCGGGCGCGGCGGTTGACGGCCAGCTGCTGCGGACCGCCGCGCAGGCCGCGCACGCCGTGGCGGTGGAGCTTGTCGCAGACGTTGTCGAGCTTGCGGTTGAACTTCGTCAGCGACCAGCCGAGCCGGGCCGCGGCCTGTGCGGAGGTGGGGATGGCGGCGCTGCCCCGGCCGGAGAGCACCGGCTCGGCCAGCGCCAGGACGAGCAGGTGCTGGGACTGGGTGAGGGAGACCGGCCCGATCGTCGTCTCCCCGACGTGGACCGGCTCCGCCTTCGCCGGCGCGAACGTCGGCTCCGGGTTGACGAGGGTGAGCTCGTAGGTCGTGGGGCCGGCGGTGAACAGGATCGTCGTGGCCGCGTAGACGAGCGGGAGCCGGGCGCCGGGCGCGAGCCAGGCCTGGGTGTTGCCGTCGCTGTCGGCCAGCGTCGCGGAGAGGCGGGAGCCGACGTTCTCGATCCACCACAGGTCGTCGATGCGGGCGATGCGCAGGAAGCGGCGGTGCAGGTAGGGGTTGTCGTCGATCTCCAGGGCGCTCTCGCGTCCGATGTAGAACGGCTCCTCCGGCGTGATGGGGAACCACTCGCCGCAGAACTCCAGCTGCAGGGTGCCAGACAAGGGTGCTGTCAGTCCTCTCACTCGACGCAGGCCGCGGCGGGCTCCGCCGAGACCTGTCCTTGCTCAGAGATCGTCCGTAGCTCGATGCACACCCGGCCCTTCGACGAGATCGTCAGCGGCGGCTCGGCCACCGCCCGGCTCTCCTCGATCTTCCCACTGTCGGTCCGGGTCCAGGAGAAGGTGACGTCACCGGCGTCGTCGGGCACCGTCCAGGTGAACTCCACCCGGTCCTCGGTGACCCGTTCCCCGCGCAGGTCGTCCGGGCTGGGCACGACGTCGGGGATGACGACGGTGCCGATCGTGGAGCTGGGCGCGGGCTCGGGGTCGGCGTCCCCGCGCAGCTGACCTGCGGCGACGATCCCGCCCGCGACGAGGACGGCGGCGCCGGCGCCCAGCAGGGCGACCCGCAGGCCGGGGCGTCGCCGCGGTGGGCTGCTCCCGTCCTCGCCGGGGGCGGCTGCCACGACCCGGCCCAGCGTGCTCCGGGTGTCGTCCTCCGGCTCCCAGCCGGCCGCGCGGACCGGTCGCAGCACGGTCTGCGGCTCGTCGTCCTCGGGGCGGGGCGGCGGGGCAGCGCCGGTGGGGTCGACCTCGGTGACGGCACGGACGACGGTGCGGCCCTCGTCGTCGGCGCCGGCCGAGGCCGAGGCGGGGGCGAGCCACGAGGTGTCGGGCACCTCGATGTCCGTCATCGCCAGCCGCAGCTCCTGCTCGACCACCTGGAGCGCCCGGGCCAGCTCGAGCGCGCTCGCCGGCCGGGCGGACGGGTTCTTCGCCATGGCCCGGGCAAGGAGCTCCTCGAGGGAGGTCGGAACGTCGGTGCGCCCGATCGGGGGGACCGGGTCCCGCTTGATCCGCATGGTGAAGTCGAGGCGGGAGTTGGCTCCCGGCCGGGCGAACGGGGAGCGGCCGGCGAGCAGCGTGTAGAGGGTGGCGGCCAAGGAGTAGACGTCGCCCGGGACGCCCGCGGACTGGCCCTCGACGGCCTCCGGCGGGGCCCATGGGAGGGACACGCCACCGGACTCCGCCGCGCCGGTGAGCCCGGCGATGCCGAAGTCGGTCAGGGCCGGGCGGCCGTACTCGGTGGTGAGGATGTTCGCCGGCTTGATGTCGCGGTGGACGATCCCGGCGCGGTGGGCCGTCTCGACGGCACCGGCCAGGCGCACACCGATCGCGAGCACCTCGGGCACACCGAGCGGCCGCACCTTGACCCGCTCGGCGAGGTTCGGCAGCGGGCAGTACTGCATGACGAGGTAGGGGCGCCCGTCGGCCGCGGTGTCGGCGTGGTAGATCGTGACGATCGAGGAGTGGGTGGACAGCTGGGCCATGAGGTTCGCCTCGGCGACGAACTGCTCCCGGGACTGTCCCTCGGCGGCCTCGTGGGTGAGGACCTTGATCGCGACCTGCCGCCGGGGCAGGTGCTGGGTGTAGAGGTAGACGTCGGCGAACCCGCCGGAACCGAGCAGCCGCTCGGCGGTGTAGCCGGGCAGCTCGGGGGGTGGGGCGGGTTGACGGCGGGTGCTCACTCCTCGCCCTCCACCTGGGCGACGGTGACCGTGACGCCGACACCGAGCTCGATGACCGCGCCGGCGCCCACCGGCACACCCGAGCCGGGCTGGAGACGGACCGGTGGCTGGTCGGGCAGGTGGAGGACGGTGCCGTTGGTGGAGTTCATGTCGGTGACGACGACGTGCCCGCCCGCGGGGCGGACCTCGACGTGGGTGGCGGAGATGTCCCGCTCCGGGTTGGCCACGCTGACCAGCCGCGGGACCTCCGAGCCGGCGAAGCGTCCGGCCTCAGGGGCCCGGCCGAGGAGCACCGGGCGGTCCATCTCGATCCGGGGGCCGGTGGACAGGACGAGCTCGAGGCCCGGTGCCGTGCGGCGCTGCTCGGGCTCGGCGGCGATCGGGACGTCGCTGTGCGGCAGCTCGGCGGTGACGACGGTCTGGCCGTCGTGGTCGCCGTCGTCGTCGGGCGCCAGGGCCGCGGCCGGCGGGGGCAGGTCGACCGGGTGACCGACGGGTGCGGTCGGGCGGGCGGGCCGGGACAGTCCCGGGACGGAGTCGATGATGGGGCCCGGGGCGAACGGGGCCGCCGGCGCCTGGAGGGAGTCCTCGTCCGGCTCGGGGTCGCGGGTGGCCTCGAGGTCGACAGCGTCGGGGGCGGAGGCGCTCGAGCCGCGGACGTCCTGGGCGCCGGTGTCCGGAGCTGTGTCGGGCGGGGCGACGGTCGCGGCGAGGTCCTCCGGCGGGTCCGGTTCCTCGGCGGCCGGCGCGGCGGTCTGCTGCCGGGCGGCCTCGTGCGAGCGCAGCTGCTCGGTGGACCAGAGGAGGAAGTCGTAGTCGTCGGAGTCCTGCGGGTCCTCCTCGGCGGTCTCCGCGGCAGCGCCGGTCCCGGCTGCGGGTGGGGCCTCGGCTGTGGCCGACGCCGCCGCGGGCTCATCCGCGGTCACCGCCGCGTGGTCACCCGCGGCCCCCTGGGTCACCGCCGCGTGGTCACCCGTGGCCCCCTGGGTCACCGCCGCGTCCGGAGCAGGCTCCTGCCCCGGCCTGCCCGGCGGTGTCGTCAGCACGCCGACCGCGGCCGCCAGGGCGGGCATCCGGGCCACGGTGAGCTCGACGTCCTCGTCCTCCTCCCCCACCGCGGGTGCGGCGGCGGGGACGACGACCAGGCGTGCCGCCGCGGCGCGGACGATGCCGCCGGTGACCGGGAGCCAGCCCTCGGTGCCGGCGTCCGCGCGGATCGTGACGTCCGCGGCGGGCAGCACCTCCTCCCGCCACGTGGTGTAGCCGCGGCCGGAGACCACCTGTGTCCCGAGCTCGACCTCGACCTCGCCCCGGACCAGCACGCGCATGCCCTCGGGGTGTGCCTCGACCATGGCGAAGGACGGCAGTGCGGCGATGCCGGCAGCGGCCAGGTACTCCACCCAGGCGCCGAGCCGCTTGCCGGTGGTGGCCAGCTGCCACAGCTCGCGGGCGATGTCCGACGGGACGGCCGGGTGGAGCAGCGCCAGGGCGTCGCCGGTCACCAGCGCCGTCCACTGCCCGGGCCGGTACTCGTGCACCGTCACTCCCCGGGCCTCCCCTCGGCGCGCGGCAGCGTCGACTCCGCCTCCTCGTGCTCGTCGCGGCGCGCGGTGCCGGCCACCTCGCAGTCCTCGTCGCGGGCGGCGACCACCACGGCCGAGACGTTGTCGTTCGCCCCGCCGTCCCGGACGGCCCGCTCGAGCAGGCTCGCGGCCGCCTCGTGCGGGTGCGCCGCGGCGGCGACGACCTCACCGATCTCGGCGTCGCTCAGCTCGCCGAACAGCCCGTCGCTGCACAGCACGAGGTGCTCCGGGCCGCCGGCCCGCAGCATCCAGAAGTCCACCTGCGGCAGCGGGCCGGTGCCCACGGCGCGGGTGATGACGTTGCGCTGCGGGTGGTGGCGCGCCTCGTCACGGCTGATGGCGCCGGAGTCGACCATCTCCTGGACGAGGGAGTGATCCACGCTGACCTGCTCGATCTGCTGGGGCGTGCAGCGGTACACGCGGGAGTCGCCGACGTTGAAGACGAGCCAGAACGGCTCGCCGTCCTGCTCGGTGAGGACGGCCCCCGCGACGGTCGTGCCGGCCACGGACTCGTCCCCGGCCATCGACTCCCGGATCCGTGCGGCGGCCCGGCCGAGTGCGTCGGTGACATCCTCGGGGACGACCGGTCGGTCGAGCTGCGCGAGGCGCGCGAGCTCGGTGACGGCGGCGTGGCTCGCCATGTCGCCGCGGGCGTGGCCGCCCATCCCGTCCGCCACGGCGAACACGGGCGGCTGCGCCAGCACGGAGTCCTCGTTCGCCTGCCGCCGCCCACCCGCGTCGGTGGCCACGCCCCAGTGGATCTGCATCCGTTCCCTCTCGCCGTTACCGTCAGGGATCCTACGTTGCCCGGCGCGGTGCCCGGGTCGGGCCGGGCCGCACCCGGCCGCCTCCGGTCAGCCGAGCGTGGGGAAGATTCCCCAGTACCCGGCGGCCAGCATGAGGACGAGTGCGCCGAGGTGGACACCGACGAGCGTGATCGTCCCGACGGTCCCGGTGCGCACCCCGGCGCGGCGCACCCGCAGCCACGAGCTCGCCGACCACACCCCGACAGCTGTCGCCCCCACCGCGACCACCTGGATCCCCAGCCAGCCGCCCTGGACCACCAGCGGGCTCTGCTCGTAGTTGAGCGCCAGGTCGGCGACGACGAGGAGGTAGGAGACGAACAGCACCCACACCGCCAGCACGCTCATCGCCAGGGCCGCGCTGGCCCGCGCCAGCGGTGAGGGCAGCCGCTCGCTGGGGCGGCGCACGACCCTGCTGATGACCCACAGTGCCGGGCCGAGCACGAGCAGGACGACCCCGCCGACCAGGGTGAGGACGATCATGTCGCCCGAGGCGTACCAGCGCGGGCTGTCGAGCGGCTCGGCACGGAACCGCTGCTCGGGCTGGCCACCGGCGATCCGCGGCTCGGCGCCGGCGGTCTCGGGCAGGCCGAGCACCCACCGGGCCACGGCGTCCGGGAAGCCGGGCGCCAGCCGGCCGTCGATGCGGATGCCGTGGTTGGCGCCCTCGAAGTAGCGCAGCGTGTAGGCGTCGTTCCCGGCGACGGCGAGGTCCTCGATGACCGTCGCCGGGCCCTGGACGATGGGCATCGAGGCGTCCTCGGTGCCGTAGACCATGAGCACCGGCTGGTGCATGCGCTGCTGGTAGGGGCTGACGTCGAAGTCGGCGTAGACGAAGCCGCCGCCCGGGACCTCGCTGCCGAGCAGCCGGGGCACCGCCCGGAGCAGCTGCTCGGGTGCGCCGAGGTTGCGCAGGTAGGTGTCGGTCGCCAGGGCGAACTGCTCGCGGGCGGGCACCACCGGTGCGGAGACCAGGACGACGAAGGCGACGTCGGGGTTCTCGGCTGCCGCGACCGGGGCGATGAACGCCCCCTCGCTCTCGCCGTAGACGCCCACCCGTCCGGGGTCGACACCCGGCCAGGAGGTGAGCACCTCCCAGCTGTGCAGGTAGTCCTGCGCCATCGCCGGGTAGTCGCGGTAACGCACGGTGTAGTTGTCCAGCCGCTTGTCCGGGACCAGGGACACCACCCCGGCGCTGGCCAGCGCCTCGGTCATCTCCCAGAAGTTGTCGTGGGTGGCGGTCCCGGCACCGTGCATGAAGACGATCCCCGGGCGACCCTCCGGGGCCCCGACCGGTTCGTGGATCGTGGCCCGCACCTCGGCACCGTCGAGCTCGACGGTCAAGGTGTGGGTCTGCGTCTCGTAGGTGCCGACCGGTGTGGTGGCGACGTCCCCGCCGATCCGCACGTCCGGGGACTGGACGACGAGTGCCTCGTCCAGCGGGTGCGGGTTCCAGCCCGGCCCGGCGACGGTGCCGATGAAGCCGAAGAGCAGAACGGCGAGCACCGTGACCGCAACCCTCCAGGACCTCACCGGGACAGATTAGTCGGTCCCACCGACCACCCGGCGAAGCCGACCCGGGGCGGTCCCTTCCCGGGCGGGCGGCCCTGCCCTGCCGACCCGGCACCCGCCGGCGCCCCCTCCCGACCCGGCTCCCGGCCGCACCGCAGCTCCCGCACGGGAGCGCGGGCCAGGAGCACGAGCGCGTCAGAAACCGAGGCGGCCGAGCTGCTTGGGGTCGCGCTGCCAGTCCTTGGCGACCTTGACGTGGAGGTCGAGGAAGACCTTCGTGCCGAGCAGCGCCTCGATCCCGCGCCGGGCACGGGTGCCGACCTCCCGCAGCCGCGAGCCGCCGCGGCCGATGACGATCGCCTTCTGGGAGTCGCGCTCGACGAAGAGGTCGACCCGCACGTCGAGCAGCGGTGGCTTGCCCGCGCGCCCCTCCCGCTCGGTCATCTCCTCGACCACCACCGCCAGCGAGTGCGGCAGCTCGTCGCGCACCCCCTCCAGGGCCGCCTCGCGGACGAGCTCGGCGATCATCACGTGCTCCGGCTCGTCGGTGAGCTCGCCCTCCGGGTAGAGCGGCGGCGACTGGGGCATCTGCTCCAGCAGGAGCTCGGTGAGCAGGTCCACCTGCTCCCCGCGCACCGCGGAGACCGGGACGATGTGGGTCCAGTCCCCCAGCTTGTCGATCTCCAGCAGGTGCTCGGCGAGCCGTGCCTTGCCCACCGTGTCGCTCTTCGTGGCGACGGCGACCACCGGGGTGCGCACCCCGGCCAGCTCACGGGCGATGTACCGGTCACCGGGCCCGACCTTCTCGTCGGCCGGCAGGCAGAAGACGACGACGTCGACCTCGCTGATCGTCTCGCGCACGAGGTCGTTGAGCCGCTCCCCGAGCAGCGTGCGGGGGCGGTGCAGACCCGGGGTGTCGACGAGCACGAGCTGGCCGTCGGGCCGGTGGACGATCCCCCGGATCGTGTGCCGGGTGGTCTGGGGGCGTCCGGAGGTGATCGCCACCTTCTGCCCGACCAGGGCGTTGGTGAGGGTGGACTTGCCGGCGTTCGGCCGCCCGACGAGCGAGGCGAAGCCTGCCCGGAACCCCTCGGGCCAGGTGTACGTCACGGCTCCATCCCCTCCTCGGCGTCCTGCGACTCCTCCACGGCGCGGACGAGGATGGTGGCGATCTGCCGCCGTCGTCCGCCGGCCCGCTCGGCCTGCATGTGCAGCCCCTCCACCTCGACCTGCGCACCCGGGATGGGCACCTTGCCCAGCGCCTTGGCGAGCAGGCCTCCGGCCGAGTCGACGTCGTCGTCCTCGAGGTCGAGGCCGAAGATCTCACCGAGCTCGTCGATCGGCAGCCGTGCCGGGACCCGGACGAGACCGTCCCCGAGGTGCTCGACCACCGGCTCGGCACGGTCGTGCTCGTCGGTCAGCTCACCGACGAGCTCCTCGAGGAGGTCCTCGATGGTGACGAGGCCGGCGATGCCGCCGTACTCGTCGACGACCATCGCGATGTGGAAGTTCTTCGCCTGCATCTCCCGCAGGAGGTCGTCCACGAGCATCGTCTCCGGGACGAAGACCGCCTCGCGCATCGTCGTCTCGACGGGGTCGCCCCCGGCGTCGGGCCGCATGTGGGTGCGGCGCAGCACGTCCTTGAGGTAGAGCACACCGCGGACGTCGTCGACGGACTCCCCGACGATCGGGATGCGGGAGAAGCCGGAGCGGACGAACAGCGCCAGCGCCTTGGTCAGCGCCTTGCCGGCGTCGATCGTCACCATGTCCGGGCGGGGCACCATGACCTCGCGCACGAGTGTGCTGCTCAGCTCGAACATCGACTGGAGCATCGTGCGCTCCTCGTCGGCGAGCTGCTCGGACTGGCTCACCCGGTCGACCATGTCGCGCAGGTCCTCCACCGCCTCTTCCCGTGCCTCGGCCTCGGTGAGCCTCGGCTTGGGGGTGAGCGCGGCAGCCAGCGCGGTCGCGGGCCGCGTGAGGGCCAGGACGACGTTGACGAACGGCAGCAGCGCGTGGAGCACCCGGCCGGGCTCGCGGGTGCCGACGCGTCGCGGGGTGGTCCCGGCGACGGCGGCGATGAGGACCGCCGCGACGAGGACGGCGACGACGAGCACCTGCCACCACTCGGGCAGCAGGTCGGCGACGACGAGGGTGAGGGAGACGGCGGTGGTCATCTCCGCCAGCACGCGCGCCAGCACGAGACCGGGCAGCGCCCGCTCACGGTCGTCGGCGAGTCGCTCCACGGCCGCGGCGCGGGGCCGCTCGGCGTCCTGCAGCTCGGTCAGCGCGGTGCGGCCGATACGCCGCAGCGCCGACTCGGCGGCCACGAGGGTGGCCGTGACGACCAGCGCAGCCAGGGCGAGGACGAGCAGCCACCACTCCGGGATGTCCGGGAGAAGTCCGTCCATCTCAGCGCTCGGCGAGGAAGGTGAGGAGGAGCTTGCGCTGCAGCGCGAACATCTCCTTCTCCTCCTCCGGCTCGGCGTGGTCGAAGCCGAGCAGGTGGAGGATGCCGTGCGTGGTGAGGAGGAGCAGCTCCTCGGCGGTGCTGTGACCGGCGGCCTTGGCCTGGGCGGCGGCGACCTCCGGGCAGAGCACGACGTCGCCGAGCATGCCCTCGACCGGCGGCTCCCCCGGGACGCCGGGGCGCAGCTCGTCCATCGGGAAGGACAGGACGTCGGTGGGGCCCGGCTCGTCCATCCACTTCTCGTGGAGCTCGCTCATGACGTCGGTCGTGACGAAGAGGATCGACAGCTCGGCCTGCGGGTGGACGTGGAGCTGTTCGAGGACGTAGCGGGCCAGCGCCGCGAACTCCTCCTCGGCGACCTCGTGCCCGGACTCGTTGGCGACCTCGATGCTCATGACCGGCCTCCCCGGCGCTGCGCCGCGCGGCGCTCGGCGCGGTTGCCGGTGGGCCCGGCGTCCCACCGCTCGTAGGCGTCGATGATCTCCGAGACGAGGCGGTGGCGGACGACGTCGGCCGAGGTGAGCCGGCAGAACGCCACGTCCTCGATCCCGACGAGGATCTCCTCCACCACCCGCAGGCCGGAGCTCGTGCCGCTGGGCAGGTCGACCTGGGTGACGTCGCCGGTGACGACGACCTTGGAGTTGAAGCCGAGCCGGGTGAGGAACATCTTCATCTGCTCCGGCGAGGTGTTCTGTGCCTCGTCGAGGATGATGAAGGCGTCGTTGAGGGTGCGCCCGCGCATGTAGGCCAGCGGCGCCACCTCGATGGTCCCGGCGGCCATGAGCTTGGGGATCGACTCCGGCTCGAGCATGTCGTGCAGCGCGTCGTACAGCGGCCGCAGGTAGGGGTCGATCTTCTCGTTGAGCGTGCCCGGCAGGTAGCCCAGCCGCTCCCCGGCCTCGACGGCGGGACGGGTGAGGACGATCCGGTTGACCCGCTTGGACTGCAGGGCGTGCACCGCCTTGGCCATCGCGAGGTAGGTCTTGCCGGTGCCGGCCGGGCCGACGCCGAAGGTGATCGTGTTGGCCTCGATCGCGTCGACGTACGCCTTCTGGCCCAGCGTCTTGGGCCGGATGGTGCGGCCGCGCGCGGAGAGGATGTCGAAGGTCAGGACGTCGGCGGGCCGCTCGGCGGTCGGTGCGGTGAGCATGCGGATGGCACGACCGACGGCGTCGGCGGTGAGTGCCTCACCGCTCCGGGCGACCTGCGCCAGCTCGTCGACGAGGCGCTCGGCGAGGGCGACGTCACCGGCCGGGCCGGCGAAGGTCACGACGTTGCCGCGGACGTGGATGTCGACGTCGGAGAAACCCGCCTCGATCGCCCGCAGGACCTCGTCGCGCCGACCGAGCAGGGCGACCATCGGGACGTCGTCGGGAACCGTGATCTGGTGATGGAGCATCGCGTCCGGCTGGGACGCGTCGTCGCTGTGTGGCATGGGCGAGGGCGCGGGGGCCCGAGTTCCTCCCGGTGTCGATGTCAGGCGTACCGGGAGTGTAACGGCCACCGCGCCGCTGATCTTCCCGAATGTGCGCCTTCAGCCCCAGCGGTCCAGCCGTTGGGCGAGCAGGGCCGCCGCCACCGGGCCTGCGGTGGAGGTGCGCAGCACGTGGGGGCCGAGCCGGACGACGACGGCACCCCGGTCGGCGAGGTCGCTCACCTCGCGCTCGCTCAGGCCGCCCTCCGGGCCGACGACGAGGAGCACCTCGCCCGCGGCCGGCAGCGGGGCCGCGGAGATCGGCGTCGTCGCCTCCTCGTGGAGGACCAGGACGCTGCCCCCGGCGGCCACCACCTCCTCCACGCGGGGCAGCAGGGCGCGGCCGTGGACGAGGTCGGCGACGTGCGGGACCCACGCCCGGCGGGACTGCTTGGCAGCGGCGAGGGCGACGGCGCGCCACCGGTCCCGGCCCCGCGCGGCCTTCGGGCCGGTCCACACCGACACGCAGCGCTCGCTCTGCCAGGGGACGACGGCGTCGATGCCGACCTCTGTCGCCGTCTCGACGGCGTCCTCGTCGCGGCCGCCCTTGGCCAGGGCCTGGACCAGGGTGAGACGCACGGGCGGCTCGGGCTCGTGGGAGACGTCCTCGACCCGGACGGTGAGCTCGTCGCCCGCCGCGGTGAGGACCTGGCCGCGGGCGCGGGTCCCGGCGCCGTCGACGACGTCGACGGTCTCCCCCGGCCGCAGCCGGCGGACGGTCACCGCGTGCCGGCCCTCGCGGCCGCGCACGGCGAGCGTGCTGCCGGGGCGCGCGGCGGCGAGGTCCTCCGGCTCGCCGAGGAAGACGGGTGCGGTCATCAGCGCCCGGCGAACTTGTCCCGCAGCCGGGAGAAGACGCCGTTGGTGGCCGGGGCGAGCCGGGGCTCGGCCCGCTCCTCACCGCGCAGCGCAGCCAGCTCCTCGAGCAGCTCGCGCTGGCGGTCGTCCAGGGCCGTGGGCACCTCGACGTCCACCTCGACCTTGAGGTCGCCGCGGCCGTGCCCGTTGAGGCGGCCGACGCCCAGGCCGGGCAGGGTGATGACCTCCTCGGGCTGGGTGCCCGGGGCGATGTCGATCTCCTGCGGGCCGTCGAAGGTGTCGAGGTGGAGGACGGTGCCGAGGGCGGCGGCCGTCATCGGCACCTGGACCCGGGCGTAGAGGTCGTCGCCGCGGCGGGCGAAGACGGGGTGGGGCCGCACCCGCAGTTCGACGTAGAGGTCGCCGGGCGGGCCGCCGCCGGGTCCGACCTCGCCGCTGCCGGTGAGCTTGATCCGGTTGCCGGTGTCCACGCCTGCGGGCACGGACACCGGGATCGACTTGCGGGTGCGCACCCGGCCCTGGCCGGAGCACTCCGGGCACGGGTCGGGGATGGTGGTGCCGTGGCCGCCGCAGGCCGAGCAGGGCGACGTCGTCATGACGTTGCCGAGGAAGGAGCGGGCCACCCGCTGGACCGAGCCGCGCCCGCCGCACACGGCACAGGTCTGCACGCTCGTGCCGGGCCGGGTGCAGGTGCCGTTGCAGGTGCCGCACAGGACGGCGGTCTCGACCTGGATCTCCTCCTCGACACCGAACACGGCGTCCCGCAGGTCGATCTCCAGCCGGATGAGGGCGTCCTGGCCGCGCCGGCCGCGAGGGGCAGGCCCGCGGGTGGCGCCGGTGGCGGCCCCGAAGAACGTCTCGAAGATGTCGGAGAACCCGAAGCCCGCGCCGGTGCCCCCGTTGCCGCCCAGGGCCGACTCCCCGCCCAGGTCGTACATCTGGCGCTTCTCGGGGTTGGACAGCACCTCGTAGGCGCGCCCGACCTCCTTGAACTGCTCCTCGGCCTCCGGACCGGCGACGTCGGGGTGGAGCTTGCGCGCCAGCTTGCGGTAGGCGCGCTTGATCTCCTCCTGTGTCGCGGTCCGCGGCACACCGAGGATCTCGTAGTAGTCGTTCACCAGGTCACTTCCTGTGGGGTTCGGGGGGTGCGTCGGGGGCGGTCAGCCGCCCAGGATCCGGGAGAGGTAGCGGGCCACCGCCCGTACGGAGGACATCGTCGAGGGGTAGTCCATCCGGGTGGGTCCGAGCACACCGAGGTGGGCCATCGCCTCGCCGCTGCCACCACCGTAGGCGGTGGCCACGATCGATGCCTCCGACAGTGCCTCGTGGCGGTTCTCCTCCCCGATGCTCACGGCGACGGCGTCGTCCTCTGCGGCCATCTCCTCCAGCAGGCGCAGGAGGACGACCTGCTCCTCCAGGGCCTCGAGCACCGGACCGATCGTACGGGAGAAGTCGACGTCGGAACGGGCGAGGTTGGCCGTGCCGGCCATGACGATGCGCTCCTCGGCGTCCATCCGCAGCGTCTCGGTGAGCACCTCGATGACGCTGTGGACCATCGGCCGGTGCTCGGGGGCGAAGCGGTTGGCGGTGTCCTCCAGCGCGGTGCCGATGTCGGCGACGCGGCGCCCGATGCTGCCGGCGTTGATCCGCGCACGCAGCTCGGCCACGACGGCCGCGTCGAGCGGTGTGCGGACCTCGATGGCCCGCTGCTCCACCCGCCCGGAGTCGGTGATGATGACGACGAGGAGGCGGTGGTCGGACAGCGGCACGAGCTCGACGTGCCGCAGCGCGGAGTTGCGCAGCGAGGGGTACTGGACGACGGCGACCTGATGCGTGAGCTGGGCGAGCAGCCGCACGGTGCGCTCCACGACGTCGTCGAGGTCGACGGCACCGTCGAGCAGGTGCTGGATCGCCCGGCGCTCCGCCGGCGAGAGCGGCTTGAGCGTGGAGATCTGGTCGACGAACAGACGGTAGCCCTTGTCGGTGGGCACCCGACCGGCGGAGGTGTGCGGCTGGTGGATGTAGCCGCTCTCCTCCAGCACCGCCATGTCGTTGCGGATCGTCGCCGGGGAGACACCGAGGGAGTGACGCTCCACCAGCGCCTTGGAGCCCACCGGCTCGCGGGTCTGGACGTAGTCCTCGACGATCGCCCGCAGGACCGCCAGCTGACGGTTGTCGTTCACGGCCTACCTCCTCCTCCCGGCTCCCCTCGACGCGGCACGACGGCGGTCGGTGGGTGGCTTGCACTCACCGACCGGGAGTGCTAATTCTACGCGCCACACCACGGGGTGTCCCGTGACCTCGCCCACCGCGTGCCTAGTCTGCCGGGGTGATCGATCGTTACGGCTCCGACGTGCTGTCCTCCGACCCCCACCGCACCGGGCGCTTCGCCCACCGGCAGACCACCCGCGACCAGCCCGCCGACCTCGGGCTCGTCGTCGAGGACGTCGAGTCGGGCTGGGTGGGCGCGGTGACGGCGGTGGAGAAGTCGGGCGGGATGCACGTCGTCGTGCTCGAGGACCGGCACGGGCGGAGGCGCAGCTTCCCGCTGGGGGCCGGGTTCTGGGTGGACGGGCAGCCCGTCCGGCTGGTGCCCCCGGCCCGGAAGGTCGCCCCGCGCGGGCCGGTGACGGCCGGGGGACGCCGGCTGACGGCATCGGGCTCCATCGCGGTGGACACGAGCCGGGCCCGGGTGGCCCGCGCCTCGCGGATCTGGGTCGAGGGCCGGCACGACGCCGAGCTCGTCGAGCGGGTGTGGGGTGACGACCTGCGCGTCGAGGGGGTGGTGGTCGAGCTGCTCGAGGGTGTGGACAACCTCGCCGCGGTCCTGGCCGACTTCCGTCCCGGACCCACCCGCCGCGCGGGGGTGCTCGTGGACCACCTCGTCGCCGGCTCCAAGGAGTCCCGCCTGGTCCGGGAGGCGCTGGCCTCCCTCGGCCGGGCGGCGCAGCACGTCAAGGTGCTCGGGCACCCCTACGTCGACGTGTGGCAGGCCGTGCGCCCCGAGCGGGTCGGGCTGGCCGCCTGGCCGCAGGTCCCGCGCGGCACCGACATCAAGGTGGGCACGTTGGCCGCCCTCGGCTGGCCGCACGCCGACCAGGCCGACGTCGCCCGCGGGTGGAAGCGCATCCTCGGCACGGTGCGCAGCTACAAGGACCTCTCCCCCGCCCTGCTCGGGCGGATGGAGGAGCTCATCGACTTCGTCACCGAGGTGCCGGAGTAGCCGCAGCGGGGTGCGCGGTAAGTGAGCGGTTGCCCGCCTAGCATCCGGCCGTTCTGCCCGCTGCCTCCAGGAGGTCCCTTCATGACCCGCCGATCCCCACTCGTGGCTGCCGCCGTCGCCGCCGTCCTCACCCTCGCGGCGTGCGGTGGTGGTGACGACGCCGCCGCGGACCAGCCGGCGGACCGGACCGACGCGGCCGCCGACGCCACACCCGCCCCGGACCTCGACCTGCCCGCCGCCGAGGCGGACCTCGCCGGGACGACCGCCGTGCTCGGGTCGGTCGACCTCACCCCCGTCACCCCCGGGGCCGGCACCGGCGCGCACGCGCCCGGGCTCGCGCTGGAGGTCACCGCCGTCGGGTACGTCCCGACCATCCCGGTCGACGCCTACGAGGACATCACCGGCGACCGCATCCGGGTGGAGCCGGAGGAGGAGCCGACCGAGGTGCGCCCGGCCGACGGGCACGTCTTCGCCGTCGCCACCTACGAGACCCGCGACCCGCAGTGGCCGCCGCGCGGGTCGGCACCCCGCACCACCGCCCAGCTGCGCGTGCAGGGCAGCGAGGTGGACCGGCTCTTCAGCACCGACGACGGCGCCCGCCACACCGGCACCGTCGTCGTCTCGCTGCCGGAGAACCACGCCCCGGAGGACGCTGTCGTCGAGCTGGAGACCCACGGCGCCTTCCAGACGGTGAGCCTGCTCGACGGCAAACGGCTGCGCAGCGACGTCGAGCACGCCTACCCGGGGCCCGGGGAGGTCACCGTCGAGTCCGCCGAGCGGCTCGAGACGACCTTCAGCCACTTCATCAACGACCGTGAGGCGACGGTCCAGGGCCAGGTCGCGGACGCCTACGCCACCCCCTTCCTCGACCTCGGCTACGGCCGCGGCGACGGGTGGGCAGCGCCGGGCCAGCAGTACCTGGCGGTCGAGGTCGACTGGCACGTGACCGAGTCGATCACCTACCTCGACACCGTGGTGCGTGCCGAGACCCCCGACGGCACCGCCTACCCGGCGCTCAACGACCCGTCGAGCCTGACCGACGCCTTCGCCCGGGAGGTCGTCTTCCAGGTCCCGGCAGACACCGACCAGGTGACGGTGGTCATCGAGTCCTCCTACCAGAACGGGCCGTCGAGCAGCTCCCCGGTCATCGAGTTCGACACGATCCGCGCCGAGCTGTCCCTGGACTGACGTCGGGGCTCGCCGCGCCCGGCCTCACCAGGTCCAGGTGAACCCGTAGCGGCCGGGGGCGAGGTCCTGCTGGGTCCAGCTCACCCGGTGTGAGGGGCCCGGCAGGACCTCCTGCTCGGCCGGTGCGTCGGCGGCGGCCGGGTCGGGCGACCGGTGCCACCACACCCGGGCCGGCAGCGCCGGCGGGGTGAAGCCCACCTGGACGGCGAGCAACCCGGTCGGTCCGGTCAGCACGACGTCGTAGCCGCAGGCCATGGCACCGCCGGCCGCCTCGTAGGCCAGGACGTGCAGGTCCCCGGCGCGCAGGGCCCGGGGGAAGCGGGCGAGCGCGTGCCCGGCGTCCACCTCGATCGCGCAGCCGAGCAGGGCGGTGGGGCCGCACTGCGCGGCGCTGCCGGACCGGCCCGGCCCGAGGGGCAGGTGGGCGACGTCGTCGGCGAGCGCCTGCACCGTCAGCGTCGTGCGCGCGGTCCAGCTCCTGCCGTCCGCGCCGACGAGGACGTCGACGGCATGGGAGAGCAGCACTACGGGAGGTGCGTCGTCGCCGTCGGACGTCCGCGACGCCTCGGTGGACGGGGTGTTGCCGAGGAGGGTCCACAGGCGTTCCTGCTCGGCGAGGGTGAAGCCGAAGGCCTCGCTGAACAGGCGCAGCGTCGGCGGGGTGAGGACCTCCCCGCGCAGGGCTCGTCGGCTGCGGTCCCGCAGCGACTCCAGGGACGCGCCGGTGGGGTCGGCGCTGCTGAGCACCCGGGCGACGGCGCTGTGGCTGATCGTGCCGTTGCGGCGGCGCTGGACGTGGCGCAGCCAGCGCAGCCGATACTCCTCGACGCCGAGTAGGAGGCGCCGCAGCTCCGCGGCCGCGGCCGCGTCACCACCGGTGCTGACCACCGTCGCGGCAGCCTCATCACCCGCACCGACCGCCGACGTGCACGCCGCCCGCCCGCGACCCACCGTTGCCTCACTCCAACCTGTCCGACAGCGACCGTCCACCATAGCCCGCCCAGGTGACACCTCCGGAACCGCCGGATGTGCCCGCCGCCGGCGCCTCAGTCGGTGAGCGCGCGGACGACCGTGTCGGCCAGCAGCCTGCCGCGGCGGGTGAGGACGATGCGGCCCTCGCGGGCGGCGGTCATGTCCACCAGGCCCTCGGCGATGAGCCCGGCGACCGTCTCGCGGCGGTGCTCGGGCACCCGGCCGGTCCCGGGCGCGAGCTCCAGGCCCTCGGCCAGCCGCACCCCGAGCATGACCCGCTCCAGCTCGCGGGCGTCCTCGTCCAGGACCTCCCGCCCGGCACCGGGGCTCATCCCCTGCTCCAGGCGCTGTGCGTAGGCGCGCGGGTGCTTGACGTTCCACCAGCGCACACCCCCGACGTGGCTGTGCGCCCCCGGGCCGATCCCCCACCAGTCGGCGCCGCGCCAGTAGGCCAGGTTGTGCCGGCACGCGTGGTCCGGCGTGCGGGCGAAGTTGCTCACCTCGTACCAGGACAGCCCCGCGCGGGTGAGGACGTCGTCGGCCACCTCGTACTTGGCGGCCGCGTCGTCGTCGTCGGGCATGGGCAGCTCGCCCCGGCGCACCCGGGTGGCCATCTTCGTACCCGGCTCGACGACGAGCGCGTAGGCGGAGACGTGGTCCGGCTCCAGGGCGACGGCGGCCTCCAGGCTGGTGCGCCAGTCGGCGAGCGACTCCCCGGGCGTGCCGTAGATGAGGTCGACGGAGACCTGGAGGCCGGCGTCGCGGGCCCAGCGCACGACGTCGGGCAGCCGCTCGGGGTCGTGGGTGCGGTCGAGAGTGGCCAGCACGTGCCGGACGGCGGACTGCATGCCGAAGGAGACCCGGGTGAACCCGGCCTCGGCCAGCGCCGCAAGGGACTGCGGCGTCACGGAGTCGGGGTTCGCCTCCGTCGTCACCTCGGCGCCGGGGGCGAGGTCCCACGTCGCGTGGACGTGGGCGAGCATGGCGACCAGGTGCGCCACCGGGAGCAGGGTGGGGGTTCCGCCGCCGACGAAGACGGTGGAGACGGGGCGGTCGGCCACGCCGGCGCGGGCGAGGACGTCGGCGGCGAGGTCGATCTCGCGCAGGGCGGTGTCGGCGTACTGTGCCTGGCTCGCCCCACCGCCGAGCTCGGTGGCGGTGTAGGTGTTGAAGTCGCAGTACCCGCAGCGGACCCGGCAGAACGGGACGTGGAGGTAGACACCGAAGTCGCGCTCCGCGGAGCCGACCGCCGCCGAGGCGGGCAGGGAGCCGTCGGCGGGGACCGGGTCGCCGGCCGGGAGGGCGGGGCTCACTTCTTCGCCTTGGCTTCCTTCCCCGTCGGCGAGTCCGAGCCGAGTGCGGCGATGAAGGCCTCCTGCGGGACCTCGACGCGCCCGATGGCCTTCATCCGCTTCTTGCCCTCCTTCTGCTTCTCGAGGAGCTTGCGCTTACGGGAGATGTCACCGCCGTAGCACTTGGCGAGCATGTCCTTGCGCAGCGCCCGGATCGTCTCGCGGGCGATGATCCGCGAGCCGACCGCCGCCTGGATGGGCACCTCGAACTGCTGCCGCGGGATGATCTCGCGCAGCTTGCCGGCCATGCGCACGCCGTAGGAGTAGGCCTGGTCCTTGTGCACGATGGCGCTGAAGGCGTCGACCTGCTCGTGGTTGAGGAGGATGTCGACCTTGACGAGGTCGGCGGCCTGGTCGCCCGCCGGCTCGTAGTCGAAGGACGCATACCCGCGGGTGCGGGACTTCAGCTGGTCGAAGAAGTCGAAGACGATCTCCGCGAGCGGCAGGGTGTAGCGCATCTCCACCCGGTCGGCGGACAGGTAGTCCATCCCCTCCTGGGTCCCGCGGCGCTGCTGGCACAGCTCCATGACGGGCCCGATGAACTCCGACGGCGTGAGGATGGTGGCCTTGACGACCGGCTCGCGGATCTCGGCGACCTTCCCGTCGGGGAACTCGCTGGGGTTGGTGACCCGCAGGCGCGTGCCGTCCTCCATGACGACCTGGTAGACGACGTTCGGTGCCGTGGCGATGAGGTCGAGGTCGAACTCGCGCTCCAGCCGCTCCTTGATGATCTCCAGGTGGAGCAGCCCGAGGAACCCGCAGCGGAAGCCGAAGCCGAGGGCCACCGACGTCTCGGGCTCGTAGTTGAGCGCGGCGTCGTTGAGCTTCAGCTTGTCCAGAGCGTCGCGCAGCGCCGGGTAGTCCGAGCCGTCGATCGGGAAGATGCCGGAGAAGACCATCGGCTGTGGCTCGCGGTACTCCCCGACCGGCTCGGTGGCGGGCTTGTCCGCCGTCGTGATCGTGTCACCGACACGGGACTGGCTGACGTCCTTCACCCCGGTGATGAGGAAGCCGACCTCGCCGGCGCCCAGGCCGTCGGTGGACTGGGGCTCGGGCGCGCTCACGCCGATGTCGAGGAGCTCGTGCGTGGAGCCGGTCGACATCAGCCGGATCCGCTCACGCGGGCGGATGCGGCCGTCGACGACGCGCACGAAGGTGACGACGCCGCGGTAGGTGTCGTAGACGGAGTCGAAGATCATGGCCCGGGCGGGGCCGTCGATCTGACCCTCGGGGGCGGGGATCTCCTGCACGATCCGGTCGAGCAGCTCGGGCACGCCCTCGCCGGTCTTGCCGGACACCCGCAGGCAGTCCTCCGGGTCGCCGCCGATGAGGTTGGCCAGCTCCTCGGCGTACTTCTCCGGCTGCGCCGCCGGCAGGTCGATCTTGTTGAGGACCGGGATGATCGTGAGATCGTTCTCCAGCGCCAGGTAGAGGTTGGCGAGCGTCTGCGCCTCGATCCCCTGGGCGGCGTCGACCAGGAGCAGCGCACCCTCGCAGGCGGCGAGCGAGCGGGAGACCTCGTAGGTGAAGTCGACGTGGCCCGGGGTGTCGATCATGTTGAGCGCGTAGGCGGTGTCCCCCACCTGCCACGGCATGCGCACGGCCTGGGACTTGATGGTGATGCCGCGCTCGCGCTCGATGTCCATGCGGTCGAGGTACTGGGCGCGCATGGTGCGCTCGTCGACGACACCGGTGAGCTGGAGCATGCGGTCGGCCAGCGTCGACTTGCCGTGGTCGATGTGGGCGATGATGCAGAAGTTGCGCAGCAGCTCGGGCGCCGTCGCCGCGGGGGCGATCGCCGGCATCAGGTCAGGGCTCGGTTTGGGGGACACTCACGTTCCTTCAGGCGACGACGTCGCGGCGGCCACCGGGCCGCGCGAGGACACACTGCGCTCCATCGTCCCACGTCGGCGGGGCGGGGGGACAATCCGCCCGGCGCCGGGAAGTGAGCTCTGGGCGGGAACTGAGCTCTCGGTGGGAAATGCGCTCTCGGGGGGAAGTGCGCTCTCGGTGGGACGTGGGCTGTCGGCGGCGGGGGCGGGGGCGGGGGCGGCGGGTCAGCCGAGGAGGAGGGCGAAGGCGCAGACGAAGGCGCCGAGTACGCCGAGCGGGATCGCGGCCACCGTGCCGAGGAAGGCGAGCAGGGTGACACGCAGGTCGTC
>Ga0209487_1000459_pt1 | contig 37309 bp, 46 predicted proteins | sample Poulit2012_FD_187524 | JGI IMG/M metagenome (GOLD analysis project Ga0209487, IMG submission 187524) | Agricultural soil microbial communities from Georgia to study Nitrogen management - Poultry litter 2012 (SPAdes) (version 2) | ecosystem: Environmental > Terrestrial > Soil > Agricultural land...
TCAAAAAATATTTATGACGAAACATGAACATGTGATTATAAATGTCTATTATATTAATCGTTAGGAGCCCTTTTATGTAATACCCATAGTTCATCCAACATTTCATCAACTGACAAAGGTTCTTTCGCTATCTGTACTCCAAAGTCTTTCAGTTCTTTAGAAAGGTCCGTAATAAACGGGATATCTAATCCAATTTGTTTTAATTCATTTCCTCTAGATATAATTTTACGTGGTGTTCCTATATCCCAAATTTCACCTTGATTTAAAACGATTACTTTTCTAGCCTGTAAAATCTCATTTAAATCATGTGTAATTGCGATTAATGATACATCCATCTCTGTCTGCAGCTCTTGGATTGTTTCCATTATTTCAATTCGCCCTTTTGGGTCAAGCATTACAGTAGCTTCATCTAAAATGAGCACTTTTGGGGTAATAGCAATTACACCTGCAATGGCAACTCTTTGCTTTTGACCTCCTGACAATCGATGTGGTTCAGTATGACGATACTCTGACATTTGGACAATTCTAAGTGCCTCATCAATTCTTTTAATCATTTCTTCTCGTTCAATTCCACGATTTTCAAGTCCAAAGGCAACATCATCTTGAACGGTTGCGCCAACAAACTGGTTATCTGGATTTTGAAAGACCATGCCAATATCTTTACGAATATTCCAAACCGTATTTTCTGATAAAACTTGTCCGTTAACTGTAATTTTTCCTTCTTCCGGAAACAATAAACCATTCATTAATTTTGCAATAGTTGATTTCCCAGAACCATTATGTCCAATAATTGCTACCGATTCATTCTGATCTATCGTAAAACTGCAATTTTTTAATACCCATGGACTTTCCTTACTATAGCGAAACGAAACATTTTCAAATTCAATAATACTACCCATTTTGCTAATGCCTCCTCCGCTCTAATGGCTTAATGCTAATTAGAACTAGCGCACATTCATGCATTGTCATCTCTTGCATTGTAATATATTCCATTATACATGATAACATATTCTGTTCGAATATATCTGTTTTTACAATAGCCGTTTATTGCGTGCATAATAATAGTTGATAGTATTGCAACCAAAATCTTAGAACCCTATATAAAAGGATATTAAATCACTATCAGTCAATGAAATATCAAAACGTACTGGCTTTTGTTGGGCAAGAATTAAAAAATATGCTGATTAAATAGTCATTAAATATGTAACATTTATTTCAGAAAGTAGTGTATATATTTATCCTGGCCTCAGTCACTTAGAATTTTCAATAAAACAAAAAAGGACCCGGATCTATCCTTAGAAAAGGATGGTAACCGCGCCCTTTATTCATAAAATTATCATTTTTTCCTTAGTAATTAATTCTAACAATAGCTAGAATACAAATAAAAAACTTTTAGGAAAGCATGAAAATTTTTAAAAAATTATACTAACTCGATAATCGCCATATTGGCGCCGTCTCCACGTCGAGGACCTAGTTTTAGTATACGAGTATACCCACCTTGTCGATCCTCATAGCGCTCTGCAATTTCACCAAATAGCTTTTGTAGTACTTGTTCATCTTCGTCTGAAGCACTTTTATTATACAAGAAAGCTGCAGCTTGTCTCCGTGCGTGTAAATCACCACGTTTACCTAATGTAATCATTTTATCGACAGTAGATCTCAGTTCTTTAGCTTTTGCTTCCGTTGTTTCTACTTTACCGTAAACAATAACATCTGCAGTTAAATTTCTTAGTAGCGCCATTCGGACATCTGTTGTACGACTTAATTTCCTTGCCATGAGTATCCCTCCTTTTACTTCATGACGATTACATTAACTAAATAATTAATCGTCACTTCGTAAGCTTAGATCAAGTTCAGCTAACTTATTTTTCACTTCATCAAGTGATTTTCGACCTAAATTACGTACTTTCATCATATCTTCTTCTGTTTTAGTCGTCAGTTCCTGAACTGTATTAATTCCCGCACGCTTTAAACAGTTATATGATCGTACAGATAAATCTAGTTCTTCAATCGTCATTTCTAATACTTTTTCTTTTTGATCTTCTTCTTTTTCAACCATAATTTCCACATTCTTAACTTCTTCCGTAAGTCCTACGAAGATATTAAGATGTTCTGTGAAAACTTTAGCACCTAAAGAAACTGCTTCTTCAGGTCTTACACTTCCGTTCGTCCAAATATCAAATGTTAATTTATCATAATTCGTTATTTGTCCAACGCGAGTGTTTTCTACTTGGTATGATACGCGAGAAACAGGCGTAAAAGTAGAATCAACTGGTATGACTCCAATTGGTTGACTTTCTTGCTTGTTTTCATCTGCAGTTCGATATCCACGTCCACGTTCTGCAGTTATTTTCATATACAACTTTGCATTACTATTTAATGTAGCAATGTGTAAATCTGGGTTTAGTACTTCCACATCACTGTCATAAGTAAGATCAGCCGCTGTTACGACTCCTTCTCCCTGTACATCTAGCTCCAAAACTTTTTCCTCTTCAGAATAAATTTTTAAAGCTAATTTTTTCAGGTTTAAAATAATGGTAGTTACATCTTCTACGACACCTTCGATTGTTGAAAACTCATGTAAAGCTCCATCGATTTGTACAGATGTCACCGCTGCACCAGGAAGTGAGGATAATAGAATACGGCGTAATGAATTTCCTAGAGTCGTCCCGTATCCTCTCTCAAGTGGTTCTACTACAAATTTACCAAATGTAGCATCATCACTAATTTCAACCGCCTCAATGTTTGGTTTTTCAATCTCGATCATCCCATCAAGCCCTCCTTTTAGTAGCCTGGCTTATCGAAATAGATGCCTGGTATTCTTCACTAGATATGAACCTCTATTATAGAATGCCAAGCTCCATACGATAATCCCACAAACACAGTAAAAATTTTTACTGGCAAAAACTAAACGTACGTAACTTTATTAGTTTTCCAATTCTAATTAAGTTTTAAATAGTATTGTATACTATTATAAATCACCATTAATTATTTTCTGCTCTATATAAAGGTATACATCCTATTTTCATACTTCATTTTTCATAAAATTTCCGCATGAGATAATTTTATAAATAAATCTTAAATATAGTTTTATAACCATTATAGACAGAGTAATAAATTCTAAACGGTAAAATTATACTCGACGTCGTTTTGGTGGGCGACAACCGTTATGTGGTACAGGTGTAACGTCACGAATTGCAGTAATTTCTAGCCCTGCTGCTTGTAATGATCGGATAGCAGCCTCGCGTCCTGCTCCTGGTCCTTTTACAGATACTTCTAATGTTTTCATATTTGTTTCCAAAGCAGACTTAGCTGCAGTTTCTGCTGCCATTTGTGCTGCATAAGGAGTTGATTTACGGGATCCCTTAAAGCCAAGTGCACCAGCTGAACTCCAACCAATTACATTTCCTTGCATATCTGTAATAGTAACAATTGTATTATTAAACGTGGAGTGAATATGTGCAACTCCCGATTCAATTGTTTTTTTCACTCGACGTCTTCTTGTCGTTGTTTTACGAGCCATAGTTATACTTTACCTCCTTTATTATTTTTTCTTCCCTGCGATTGATCGACTTGGACCTTTACGAGTTCGTGAGTTATTTTTCGTATTTTGTCCGCGAACTGGTAGTCCTCTACGATGTCTTAATCCACGATATGAACCAATTTCTGTTAATCTTTTTATATTAAGAGATACTTCTCTCCGTAAGTCACCCTCAATGGTATAGTTGTTAACAGCTTGACGAATTCTACCTAATTCATCTTCAGTTAGGTCACGAACACGAGTATCTTCAGAAACACCTGCTTCTTCTAATATCTTTTTCGCACTCGTATTTCCTATCCCATAAATAGATGTTAAGGCAATTACAATTCGTTTATCTCTTGGAATATCAATTCCTGCTATACGTGCCATAGGTCTCATACACCTCCATATTATCCTTGTTTTTGCTTATGCTTAGGGTTTTCGCAAATAACCATTACTGTTCCCTTACGTCTGATGATTTTACACTTCTCGCAAATTGGTTTTACGGATGCTCTTACTTTCATCATTTTACCTCCTTCAATATCGGAGCTTACTACTATTTGTAACGGTACGTAATTCGTCCTTTTGTTAAATCATATGGTGAAAGTTCTACCGTCACTTTATCTCCTGGTAAGATGCGGATGAAATGCATACGAATTTTCCCAGATACATGAGCTAATATCGTATGCCCATTTTCAAGTTCTACGTGAAACATAGCATTTGGTAATGTTTCAGTAACTACGCCTTCTACTTCAATTACATCGTCTTTAGACATCGTGCACGTCTCCTTTCTCTGAATCAGTCACAACTTCACTTCGGTATTTTGCGATAGCAAATCGTAACTTCCCGTTGGAGACACGATTAGTCTCCAAAAGACTTTTTCTAACCTCATTAGAGACATAAGGTATTAAATAGACATGTTTAACATTCTTTTTCTTAGGTCGATCATACTTACGTTTCTCACCATCAGCTAATAATACATATCGATCGTCAATGACATGAATAATAACCGCATATTGCCCTTGCTCTCTTCCATTAGTTACTTGGACAATTTGTCCTAATCGCGGAATTTCATAATCTTCTTCCAACAACGATCACCTACATTTTCAATATTATATAACTAGCTTTAAGAACGTTATTTATTAATTTTATTTGTAATATCTGCAAATACTTTATTAATATCTTGGTCCCCATCGACCGTGATTAAGATTCCTTTATCATGATAGAAATCAAGTAAAGGCTTTGTTTGTTCCAAATTTACAGATAATCGCTTTTGAACAGTTTCGCTCGTATCATCATCACGTTGAACAAGTTTCTCTCCATCACGATCACAAATACCTTCTTGTTTTGGTGGGTTATTTTCCACATGATATGTTGCTCCACATGAAGGACATACTCTTCTTCCGGTTAATCTTGCTAACAATTTATCAACAGGAACTTCAACATGAATAACATAATCAAGCTCTCTGTTAAGTTTTGAAGTGATTTGCTGAAGAGCTTCTGCTTGAGGAATAGTCCTTGGAAAACCGTCTAATAAATAACCATCTTGGCAGTCTTCTTTACTTAAGCGTTCTTCAACAATCCCATTTGTAACTTCATCTGGTACGAGAGCCCCTTCATCAAGATACGATTTTGCCTTTTGCCCTAGGGGAGTTCCCTCTTTAATTGCTAGACGAAACATGTCACCCGTAGAAATATGTGGAATATTATATTTTTCATTTATTTTTTCTGCCTGTGTTCCTTTACCAGCTCCAGGTAACCCCATTAAGATTAAAAACAATATTTTCCCCTCACTCTCAGATTAAACAACATTAAGATCGGATAAATCCTTTATAATGTCGTTTAACTAACTGACCTTCTAACTGTTTCATTGTCTGTAACGCTACCCCAACGACAATTAGTAGACTCGTTCCGCCTATTTGAACTGCTTGTGGTAGATTACCAATGACTCCTAAAAAGATAGGAAGTACAGAAACCGCCGCTAAAAAGATCGAACCGACAAATGTTAAACGGTACATCACACGTGTTAAGTATGTTTCCGTATTTTTTCCTGGTCTAATTCCTGGAATATATCCACCTTGTTTTTGTAAGTTTTCTGCCATTTGTTCTGGATTTACTTGAACAAATGTGTAAAAATACGTAAAGGCGATTATTAAGATAACATACAATACCATTCCAACTGGTTCAGTGTAGTCAAATATTTTTTCAATCGTTCCTGCAATACTGTTACCTTCAAAGAAACTTGCGACCGTTCTTGGTGCAACAATAAAGGCAATAGCGAAGATTACTGGAATAACTCCCGCAGCATTCACTTTTAGTGGTAAATGGGTGGAGTGACCTCCTACTGGGGATCGATTTACTAACTTTTTCGCATATTGAATTGGTATTTTACGCTCCGCTTGTTGTATATAAACAACACCGACGGTTACAGCTAATACAACTAACACAATTAATGCGACGATAACAATATTGATAAACAATTCATCGCCTGGATCCATAAGATATTTACTGTATAACTGCTTTACTCCATTTGGAACTGCAGCAACAATACCAGCGAAGATGATGATAGAAATTCCATTACCTACTCCATTAGCAGTAATTTGCTCTCCTAACCACATTAGAAATGCAGTTCCGCTCGTTAAAACTACTGCTATAACGATAATCGTTAATAAATTTGGATTTTCAATTAACTGTCCACCAGCCATTGCATTAAATCCGACAGACATTGCGATTGCTTGCACAAAAGCTAATACAATTGTACCATAGCGTGTTACTTGTGCAATTTTCTTTCTCCCCATTTCTCCTTGTTTTTTCCATTCCGTAAATTTTGGGACAACATCCATTTGCAAAAGCTGCATGATGATGGATGCGGTAATGTACGGCATGATTCCCATTGCAAGGATAGAGAAATTTTGTAAAGCTCCACCACCAAATGTATTTAAAAATCCAAATACATTTTGTTGGTTCATAAAATCGATTGCTTCTTTATTCGTATACGGTACAGGAATAAATGTACCGATTCGAAAGATAACAAGCATTAATAATGTAAAGACAATCTTTTTTCTTATATCAGCGATACGCATGAAATTAGAGATTGTTCGAAACATTAAATCACCTCGACTGTTCCGCCTGCTGCTTCAATAGCTTCCTTTGCCGCAGAAGAAAATTTATGAGCCTTTACAGTGAGCTTTTTATCCACTGTACCATTGCCTAAAACTTTTACACTTGATTTAGACTTTCTAATGATACCTTTATCAAGTAGTACTTCTGGTGTAATTTCTGTGCCATCTTCAAATTGATTTAATTTATCTAAATTAACAATTGTATATTCTTTACGGTTAATATTTGTAAATCCACGTTTTGGTAAACGTTGAAATAATGGTGTTTGACCACCTTCAAATCCTGGACGTACACCGCCACCTGTACGGGCATTTTGCCCTTTGTGACCTTTTCCAGAAGTTTTACCATGTCCAGAAGCCATTCCACGCCCAACTCGTTTGCGGTTTTTACGACTTCCTTCATTAGGTTTTAACTCATGAAGCTTCATCACTCGCGCCTCCTTTTTTACAACATCAAAATTACAGTTCTTTCACTTCTACAAGATGGGATACAGTATTAATCATTCCACGGATAGCTGGTGTATCGTTTTGAACGACCGTATCATTTATTTTCTTCAAACCTAACGTTCTAATTGTTTTTACTTGATTTTCTTTTCTCCCAATAACACTTCGTTTGAGGGTGATTTCTAATTGTTTAGACATGAACATTCCCTCCTTATCCTAATAGCTCTTCTACAGATTTACCACGTAATTTTGCAACATCTTCAGCTGTTTTTAAATTTTCTAGGCCATTCATTGTTGCACGAATCATATTAATTGGATTATTTGAGCCAAGTGACTTTGTTAAAATGTCTCCTACCCCAGCTAATTCCAAAACCGCACGAACTGGTCCACCGGAGATAACTCCTGTACCTTCTGCAGCTGGCTTCATCAAGACGTTACCTGATCCAAATTGTCCGTTAATTTCATGTGGAATTGTTGTTCCTACGATCGGTACTTTAATAAGATTTTTTCTCGCATTGTCAATCGCCTTTTTTATTGCTTCTGGTACTTCTAGTGCTTTACCAGTACCAAATCCAACGTGGCCATTTTTATCACCAACAACTACTACAGCTGCAAAACGAAAACGTCGACCACCTTTTACTACTTTTGCGACACGATTAACCGTAACAACTCGTTCTTCTAGTTCCATTTTATTTGAATCGAAATTCTTATTCAACGTAATGATTCCCTCCTCTTTTATTAAAATTCTAATCCTGCTTCACGGGCAGCCTCTGCTAAAGCTTCAACACGTCCGTGATATAAGTAACCTCCACGGTCAAAAACAACGGCTTTATAACCTTTTTCAATTGCTCGTTCTGCAATTAAAGTTCCTACTTTTTTTGCAGCTTCTTTATTACTTTTTGAATCAAGTTCTAATCCTTTTTCATTCGAATTTGCACTTACTAATGTATGCCCTTTTTGGTCATCAATTAGTTGTGCATATATATTTTTATTAGAACGATAAACATTTAAACGTGGTTTTGTTTCCGTTCCACTTATTTTTTTACGTACTCGAGCATGAACTCTTTTACGAACATAATTTTTACTAGGTTTTGTGATCATTTCATTGCCACTCCTTTCAACCTACACACAGACTAAAAATTACTTAGCTGTTTTTCCTTCTTTACGACGTACTTGTTCGCCTTTATAACGAATACCTTTTCCTTTATAAGGTTCAGGTGGACGAATTGCTCTAATATTCGCTGCTACTGCACCGACTCGTTCTTTATCGATACCTTTAACAATAATCTCTGTGTTTTTAGGGACATCAAATTCTATATTTTCTTCTTGTTCTATTTCTACAGGATGTGAGTATCCAGCTCCAACAACTAATTTTGATCCCTGTTTTTGTGCTCGATATCCGACTCCAATAATTTCTAATTCCTTTTGAAATCCTTTAGATACGCCTTCGATCATATTTTGAATGAGGCTACGAGTCGTTCCATGTAATGAACGATGCTCTTTTGCATCAGTAGGACGTTCAACGATTATTTCGTTACCTTCAATTTTTACAACCATATCCGTGTGGAGAGATCTACTCAATTCACCCTTAGGTCCTTTTACATTTACAGTATGATCATTTAATTTTACTTCCACACCTTCTGGAATTTCAATGGCTTTAAATCCAATACGGGACATTTAATCCACCTCCTCATGCAATAAGTCTTACCAAATGTATGCTAATACTTCTCCGCCAACAGCTTGTGCTCTAGCTTCTTTATCTGATAATACTCCTTTAGATGTTGATACAATTGCTGTGCCTAATCCGTTCAGTACTTTTGGCACCTCATCTGCTTTAGCATATACACGTAAACCCGGTTTGCTAATTCTTTTTAATCCTGTAATTACACGCTCATTATTATTACCATATTTCAAAAAGATTCGTAAAACACCTTGTTTATCATCTTCAATTACTTCAAAATCGCGAACATATCCTTCTCTTTTTAAAATACTCGCTATTTCCGCTTTAATTTTTGACGCAGGTAGTTCCAATTTTTCGTGACGCACAACATTTGCATTACGAATGCGTGTCAGCATATCTGCTATAGGGTCTGTCATAACCATTAATCATTACCTCCTTCCCGAATTTACGGTTTACCAACTAGCTTTTTTAACGCCTGGTATTTGTCCTTTATGGGCTAATTCACGGAAACAAATACGGCATAGTTTAAATTTACGAATTACTGAATGTGGACGACCACAACGTTCACAACGTGTATATTCACGTACTTTAAATTTTTGTGGACGTCGTTGCTTAGCTATCATTGATTTTTTAGCCACAAATTTTCCTCCTTCATATTACAGAGCTTATTTTTGGAATGGCATTCCTAATTGTAATAAAAGCTCATGTGCTTCTTCATCCGTATTCGATGTTGTTACGATAGCAATATCCATACCACGAACTTTGCTCACTTTATCATAATCAATCTCTGGGAATATCAATTGTTCCTTTATCCCAAGTGTATAATTCCCTCTACCATCAAAAGCTTTACTAGAAATACCTCTAAAGTCACGGACTCTTGGCAATGCAACACGAATTAACTTCTGTAAAAAGTCATACATTCTTTCTCCACGTAAAGTAACTTTCGCACCAATCGGCATTCCTTCTCTAAGACGAAATCCAGCGATTGATTTTTTTGCACGTGTGACAACTGGTTTTTGTCCTGCAACTAATGTCAGTTCTTCAACAGCACTATCTAGAAGTTTAGAGTTTTGCACTGCATCTCCAACACCCATATTAATAATTATTTTTTCAACTTTTGGTACTTGCATTACTGATTTATATTCGAATTTTTCCATCATGGATGGAACTACTTTTTCACGATAAATTTGTTTCAATTCGTTCATCTTGTCACCCTCCTTCCGCTTACTTATCTAAAGGTTCACCAGATTTTTTGGCAATGCGGACTTTCTTTCCGTCTCTCACTTCATATCCAACTCGTGTTGGTTCTCCTGATTTGGGGTCAATTGGTAGCACATTAGAAACATGGATTGGAGCTTCCTGATTCAAAATTCCGCCCTGTGGATTATCCTGTGAAGGTTTCGCATGAATTTTTACCATATTAACACCTTCGACTAAAACACGATCTTTTTTAGGATATGCTTCTAATATTGTACCTTGTTTCCCTTTATCTTTTCCTGAAAGTACTTTAACTTTATCTCCCTTTTTTACATGCATACATTCGCACCTCCCATAATACTCACTTTAGAAAATGTAGCATTCGCTACTTCTTTTGGACGACATGCTTTGATTGCATTTATGTGAATAGAAATATGGATTCATTTTTTTTTAAAATAATCCATCATACCATTTACAAAATTACAATACTTCTGGGGCTAGGGATACGATTTTCATAAATTTAGCATCACGTAATTCACGTGCTACTGGTCCAAAAATACGAGTACCTCTTGGGCTTTTGTCATCACGTATAATAACTGCTGCATTTTCATCAAAACGAATATATGAACCATCTTTTCGACGAGCACCGGTTTTTGTACGAACGATAACCGCCTTAACTACTTCCCCTTTTTTGACAACGCCTCCTGGTGTTGCTTGTTTAACTGTGCATACAATTACATCACCAATATTAGCTGACTTTTTACCTGTTCCACCTAATACTTTAATTGTTAGCACTTCACGTGCACCTGAATTATCTGCAATTTTCAAACGACTCTCCTGTTGAATCATCTGATCTTACCTCCTCTCGGAAACCTAGCTAATTTACTTAAATAATTACTGCTTCTTCTACGATTTCAACTAGTCGATAGTGTTTTGTTTTCGAAAGTGGACGGGTTTCCATTATACGAACAATATCGCCTGTTTTCGCTTGATTGTTTTCATCATGTACTGTCATTTTTTTAGAATACTTTACACGTTTTCCATATAAACGGTGTACTTTATAACTTTCAACTACTACTTTTATCGTTTTATCAGCTTTATCTGAAACAACACGACCTGTGTATACTTTACGGTTATTACGGTCACTCATTTAGAGGTTTCCTCCTCTCAATTTTAGTTATTAACAGTTAGTTCACGTTCACGTTCAACTGTTTTTAAACGAGCTATCGTCTTTTTCACTTCATTAATACGAGCTGTATTTTCTAATTGCCCTGTGGCAAGTTGAAATCTTAAATTGAAAAGCTCTTCTTTCATTGATTTAACTTTTTGTTCAATTTCGGCAGTGGTAAGTTCTCTAATTTCTTTAGCCTTCATTGATTTCACCACCAATTTCTTCACGTTTAACAAACTTAGTTTTGATCGGCAGTTTATGAGAAGCTAGACGTAAAGCTTCACGAGCTACTTCTTCTTCTACACCAGCAATTTCAAACATAATTTTTCCTGGTTTAACAACTGCTACCCATCCTTCTAAGGCTCCTTTACCTGAACCCATTCGTACTTCAAGGGGCTTTGCTGTATATGGTTTGTCTGGGAATATTTTAATCCAAACTTTACCACCACGTTTCATATAACGTGTCATTGCAATACGGGCTGCTTCAATTTGACGACTTGTAATCCATGAAGCCTCTGTTGCTTGTAACCCATAATCTCCAAATGTTACTTCTACGCCACCTTTTGCATTACCTTTCATTCTTCCGCGGTGTTGTCTACGATACTTAACACGTTTTGGCATTAACATTATGCATTATCCCCCTTCCTTATTTTTGCGGTTTTTCTGGAAGGACTTCTCCACGATAAATCCACACTTTGACACCAAGCTTACCGTACGTTGTATCAGCTTCTACGTTACCGTAACTAATATCAGCGCGTAATGTGTGTAGTGGTACTGTTCCTTCACTATAATGTTCTGCTCTAGCAATATCCGCTCCGCCTAAACGACCAGATACTTGCGTTTTAATTCCTAGTGCTCCAGCACGCATTGTTCGTTGAATTGCCTGCTTTTGTGCACGACGGAAAGAAATACGACTTTCTAATTGACGTGCAATATTTTCAGCGACTAACTTCGCATCTAAATCGACTTTTTTAATTTCAACGATATTAATGTGAATTCTTTTTCCTGTTAGTTTGCTAATTTCTTTACGTAAATTTTCTACTTCGGAACCGCCTTTTCCAATAACCATTCCAGGTTTACCAGTATGGATAGTAATATTCACACGGTTAGCTGCTCGCTCAATCTCAATTGTTGAAATAGCAGCGGTTTTTAAGCGATCTTCCAAGTATTCTCTTATTTTAATATCTTCATGAAGTAAATCTGCGTAATCTTTATCAGCATACCATTTTGATTCCCAGTCTTTAATAATCCCTACACGGAGACCGATTGGATTAATTTTTTGACCCACTGACTATCCCTCCTTCTTTTCTGTAACAATAACAGTAATATGACTTGTTCTTTTATTGATCTTACTAGCACGGCCCTGTGCTCGTGGTCTAAATCGTTTTAATGTGACACCTTCATCTACATATGCTTCCGAAACAATTAAATTATCTGGATCCATTTCATAATTATGTTCAGCATTTGCAATTGCTGAGTTTAAAACTTTTTCAACAATAGGTGATGCTCCACGCTGAGTATGACGTAATATTGCTGTTGCCTCCCCAACCTCTTTCCCACGAATTAAGTCGACAACTAAACGTGCTTTACGAGGAGCAATACGAATTTGTTTTGCTACTGCTTTTGCTTGTTGCATATAGCCTGCCTCCTCTCATTATCTTTGCGTTTTCTTATCTTCACCCGAGTGCCCTCTGAAAGTTCTTGTTGGTGCAAATTCACCTAATTTATGTCCAACCATATCTTCTGTAACATATACAGGTACATGCTTACGACCGTCATGTACAGCAAATGTATGACCAACAAATGTCGGGAAGATAGTTGAACGTCTTGACCAAGTTCTAATAACTTGCTTTTTATCTTCTTCATTTAACTTTTCAACTTTTTTAATTAAATGATCATCTGCAAAAGGTCCTTTTTTCAAACTACGGCCCATGGATAAACCTCCTTTTAAACCTTATTAAGATTTTTACTTTTTACCTTTACGTTTACGAACAATAAATTTATTTGAGGCTTTACTTGGCTTACGTGTTTTCTTACCTAATGTTGGTTTACCCCAAGGTGATACTGGTGATGGACGACCAATTGGTGTACGGCCTTCCCCTCCACCGTGTGGGTGATCAACTGGGTTCATAGCAGATCCACGTACTGTCGGTCTAACACCTAGCCAACGAGATCTTCCAGCTTTACCAATCCGAATTAATTCGTGTTCAATATTACCAACTTGACCAATTGTTGCACGGCAAGTAGTTAAAATTAATCTTACTTCTCCTGAACCGAGTCGAACTAATGTATATTTTCCTTCACGTCCAAGAATTTGAGCTTCTGCTCCAGCAGAACGAACTAATTGGCCACCAAAGCCAGGCTTTAATTCCACATTATGAACGGTTGTACCAACTGGGATATTCCCTAATGGAAGTGCATTTCCTACTTTAATATCTGCATTTTCTCCCGACTCAATATATTGACCAACTTTTAGTCCTTTCGGAGCTAAAATATATCGTTTTTCACCGTCCGCATAATGAATTAATGCAATATTCGCAGTACGGTTTGGATCGTATTCTATCGTGGCAACGCGTCCTGGTATGCCATCTTTATTTCGTTTAAAATCAATTAAGCGGTATTGACGTTTATGTCCGCCGCCATGATGACGTGTCGTAATTCTACCTTGGTTATTACGGCCGGCACGTTTTGATAATGAGCTTAATAACGATTTTTCTGGTTTATCTGTAGTAATTTCAGAAAAGTCTAAGCCAGACATATTTCTCGTACCGTTTGATGTTGCTTTATACTTTTTAATGGACACGTTTATTCCCTCCTTTTATCTTTTATTAACTATTAACCTTCAAAGAAATCTAAATCTTTACTATCCTCTGATAGTTGCACAATTGCTTTTTTTCGATTTGGTCGATATCCACCGTAACGACCCATGCGCTTGAATTTCCCTTTTAGATTCATTGTGTTTACTTTTTCAACTTTTACATTAAAGGCAGTTTCAATCGCTTGTTTTATTTCCGTTCTATTTGCTTTTGGGTCAACTTCAAATGTATATTTCTTATCTGCCATTAAGTCTGCAGAGTGTTCTGTGATGACAGGGCGTTTTATAATGTCACGTAAATCTTTCATTATGCAAACACCTCCCCTGCTTTTTCAGCTGCATCTTTCGTTAAAATCACCTTATCATATGCAACTAAGTCTAGAACATTTACTTGGTTAACAGTAATTACTTTCACTGTTTGCAAGTTATTTGTTGAGCGAATTATATTTTCGTTCTTTTTAGAAGTAATGACTAATACTTTCTCATCTACTTTTAATGCACTTAATATATTTAAGAAATCCTTTGTCTTTGGAGCGTCTAATTGTAAATCGTTTAGTACGATTATGTTTTCGTTTTTCACTTTAGAAGAAAGTGCAGATTTTAATGCTAATCTACGAACTTTTTTCGGTAGTTTATATTTATAATTTCTTTCTGTCGTTGGTCCAAAAACAACTCCGCCTCCTACCCATTGAGGGGATCTAATCGAACCTTGACGGGCTCTACCAGTTCCTTTTTGTCTCCAAGGTTTACGCCCACCGCCACGTACATCAGATCTGTTTTTAACAGCGTGAGTTCCTTGTCTTTTAGCTGATTGTTGCATGACTACCACTTGATGAATAACGTGGTTATTCGGTTCTATACCAAAGACGGATTCGTTTAATTGTAAATCTCCTGCTTCTGTTCCATCTTGATTAAATAATGCTACTTTAGGCACGACTTTTCCTCCCTTCACTTATACGATTAATTGCCTTTTACAGCTGAAGTTATTTTAACAAGTGATTTTTTCGCACCAGGAATATTTCCTTTTATTAAGAGTAAATTTTTCTCTCCATCAACCTTCACTACTTCAAGGTTTTGTACAGTTACTTGTTCAGCGCCCATTTGGCCTGGTAATGCTTTACCTTTGAATACACGACTTGCATCTACAGAACCCATTGATCCACCTGCTCTATGAAAACGAGATCCATGGCTCATCGGTCCTCTTGCATAATTATGTCGTTTAATAGACCCTTGGAATCCTTTCCCTTTTGAAGTTCCTGTAACATCAATTTTGTCGCCAATTTCAAAAGCTTCTACACTAATCTCTTGACCTACTTCATATTCGTCAATTTTAGCGTTACGGAATTCACGAACGTAGCGCTTAGGGGTTGTGTTTGCTTTTTCAGCATGCCCTTTTTCTGCTTGATTCGAACGTGATTCTTTTTTATCATAAAATCCGACTTGTATCGCTTCATAGCCGTCTGTTTCTATCGTCTTTTTTTGTAATACGATATTTGGCTCTGCTTGAACGACTGTTACTGGAATTAATTCACCATTTTCCAGAAAAATTTGTGTCATGCCGACTTTACGTCCTAAGATTCCTTTCGTCATCCGTTACACCTCCTATTACTGTCCAATTTATAATTTAATTTCAATATCTACACCAGATGGTAAGTCAAGTCTCATAAGTGAGTCGACTGTTTTTGGCGTTGGATTTAAAATGTCGATTAATCGTTTATGCGTTCTCATCTCAAATTGTTCACGTGCATCCTTATATTTATGAACCGCACGAAGTACTGTAAAAACATTTCTTTCCGTTGGTAACGGTATTGGGCCAGACACATCAGCGCCAGCACGTTTTGCAGTATTAACAATTTTTTCTGCAGATTGATCTAAAATTCGATGATCATATGCTTTTAAACGAATTCGAATCTTTTCATTTGCCATTATTTCCCCTCCCTTTCGCCCATTTTATAATAGACATTCTCCGTGAAAATTACTTACCACTAATCATGGCAAATACATATTAGTAGTAACAACCTCTCACTTCATCGCAATAACTATAATGCATCATTTTAAGTATGAAAAATGATAAATTTTATACTATTTATTCATTCAAACTTTATGAGTGCACAATTATATATTATACAAACATTTATTTATGAATGCAAGTATAAGTTCGATTTAATTGGGATCTCTTAATGATATTTCCCTTTATTAATTTAGGAAAACTTTATTTTATAATGCTTTTTAATTTTATCCATAATTAATGCTCTCTTATACTAATTATTTCAATGATTTTAAAAGGCTTTGTCATTAAATCTATCATGCACTTAAATCACAATTACTATAAAAACAAAATCGGGATTTTAATCCCGACATGGATCTATATCTATTATTTTGCATAAAGACATAAATTCAGCTAGAAAGGATAAGTCCTTTCTAGCTGAGATGTTTTCTATTATTATTTATTAATAGATGTTACAACTCCAGAACCTACAGTTCGTCCACCTTCACGAATGGAGAAACGAGTTCCTTCTTCGATAGCGATTGGTGAAATAAGATTAACTACCATTTCAATGTTATCTCCAGGCATTACCATTTCAACGCCTTCTGGTAATTCAATGACACCAGTTACGTCTGTAGTACGGAAATAAAACTGTGGACGATAGTTAGCGAAAAATGGAGTGTGACGCCCACCTTCTTCTTTTGATAAAACATACACTTCAGATTTGAAGCTAGTGTGTGGTGTAATTGATCCTGGTTTAGCTAGTACTTGACCACGGCTAATTTCTTCACGGGATACACCACGTAGTAATGCTCCAATATTATCTCCTGCTTCAGCATAATCAAGAAGCTTACGGAACATTTCAACTCCAGTAACTGTTGTCTTTTTAGCTTCATCAGCTAAACCGATGATTTCTACTTCGTCACCTACAGATACTTGACCTCGCTCAACACGACCTGTTGCAACTGTTCCACGACCTGTAATAGAGAATACGTCCTCAACTGGCATCATGAATGGTTTGTCAGTGTCACGTTCTGGCTGTGGAATATACTCATCAACAGCTTCCATTAATTCGATGATTTTTTTCTCATATTCTTCGTCGCCTTCTAGTGCCTTAAGAGCTGAACCTGCAATTACAGGAATATCGTCTCCTGGGAAGTCATATTCAGATAGAAGTTCACGAACTTCCATTTCAACTAATTCTAATAACTCTTCGTCATCTACCATGTCAACTTTGTTTAAGAAAACAACAAATGCAGGTACACCAACGTTACGTGATAGCAAAATATGTTCACGAGTTTGTGGCATTGGACCATCAGCAGATGATACTACAAGAATTGCACCATCCATTTGTGCTGCACCTGTAATCATGTTTTTAACATAGTCAGCGTGTCCTGGGCAGTCAACGTGTGCATAGTGACGATTGTCAGTTTCATACTCTACGTGAGAAGTAGCAATCGTAATTCCACGCTCTTTTTCCTCTGGTGCACCATCAATTTGGTCATAAGCCATTGCACCTTCAGTTCCTTGTACCTTATGCATAACTGTTGTAATCGCAGCAGTTAGTGTAGTTTTACCATGGTCAACATGTCCTAAAGTTCCAATATTTACGTGTGGCTTTGAACGGTCAAATTTTTCTTTTGCCATTTTGAATTTCCTCCTTAAAAGTTTAAAATGTTTTATCTTAACTAAGTGTGATTCTTAGTACTTAATGATTGTTATACTTTAAAAACAATTAAAAATCAATTATTCTCCAGCATTTTTAGCAATTATTTCTTCAGCAATGCTTTTTGGTACTTCTTCGTAATGGTCAAAGAACATAGAATATGTTCCTCGGCCTTGTGTATTTGAACGAAGTGCAGTTGCATAACCAAACATTTCTGCTAGTGGTACAAAAGCTTTTACAAGCTGTGCATTACCACGTGCTTCCATTCCTTCCACACGACCACGTCGAGAAGTAACATCACCCATTACATCTCCCATATATTCTTCCGGAATGACAATTTCAACTTTCATCATCGGCTCAAGTAATACAGGATTACATTTGTTTTTCGCTGCTTTGAGTGACATGGACGCAGCAATTTTAAATGCCATTTCGTTAGAGTCTACATCATGGTAGCTACCATCATACAATGTAGCTTTTACATCAATCAATGGGTAACCTGCTAACACACCATTTTCTAATGCTTCCCTAATCCCTTGTTCTACAGATGGTACATATTCACGAGGGACAACTCCACCGACAATTTTATTTTCAAATTCAAATCCAGCGCCTTCTTCATTTGGTTCATATTTTACCCAAACATGACCATACTGTCCTCGACCACCAGATTGACGAATAAATTTACCTTCAACCTCTGCAGAAGCTCTGAATGTTTCACGGTATGCTACTTGTGGCGCACCAACATTTGCCTCTACTTTAAATTCACGCTTTAGACGGTCTACGATAACATCTAAATGTAGTTCTCCCATCCCAGCAATTAGTGTTTGACCTGTTTCTGGGTTAGATTCGGTTGTGAAAGTTGGATCCTCTTCCGCAAGTTTCCCTAAAGCAATACCCATTTTATCTTGGTCAGCTTTTGTTTTAGGTTCAATTGCAACTTGTATAACTGGTTCAGGGAATTCCATTGATTCTAGAATTACTGGACTTTTCTCATCACAAAGTGTATCACCAGTACCCGTATCTTTCAAGCCTACTGCAGCAGCAATTTCACCTGCATGAATTTCTGTTATTTCCTCACGGGAGTTCGCATGCATTTGTAGTATACGTCCAATTCGTTCTTTTTTATTTTTCACAGTATTAAGAACATAAGAACCGGAGTTTAAAGTTCCTGAATACACTCTGAAAAACGTTAATTTACCAACAAATGGATCTGTCATTACTTTAAATGCTAATGCTGCAAACGGAGCATCATCGCTTGCTTTACGCTCAGTTTCTTCTTCAGATTCTGGGATAATTCCTTGAATTGCTGCAATATCTGTCGGAGCTGGCAAATAATCTATAACTCCATCTAATAGAAGCTGAACACCTCTATTTTTAAATGCAGATCCACAAAATACTGGGTATAATTCTACATCAAGTGTAGCTTTTCTTACTGCATTTTTAAGTTCTTCTACAGATATTTCTTCACCTTCAAGATATTTCATCATAATATCTTCGTCGAAATCAGCAACAGCTTCAATTAATTCTCCACGTAATTCTTCTGCTTTATCTTTATACTCATCAGGTATTTCTCTTGGGTCATCTACAGTTCCAAGCTCATCTAAATAATAATGTGCTTGCATATGAATAAGATCAATAATACCTTCAAAGTTATCTTCTGCACCTATTGGATATTGAATAGGAACTGCATTTGCACCTAAACGATCTTTTAATGTGCTTGTTGCATATAAAAAGTCCGCGCCTATTTTATCCATTTTATTAATGAAGACAACTCTCGGAACACCGTATGTAGTAGCTTGACGCCATACAGTTTCCGTTTGTGGCTCAACTCCTGATTGTGCATCTAATACAGTTATTGCTCCGTCAAGTACTCTTAAAGAACGCTCAACTTCAACTGTAAAATCAACGTGACCAGGTGTATCAATAATGTTAATCCGATGCCCTTTCCATTGGGCTGTTGTAGCAGCAGACGTGATAGTTATACCACGTTCTTGCTCCTGCTCCATCCAGTCCATTTGCGAGGCACCTTCATGTGTTTCTCCAATTTTATGAATACGTCCTGTGTAGAAAAGAATACGTTCAGTAGTTGTGGTTTTACCTGCATCGATATGTGCCATAACCCCTATATTACGTGTCTTTTCCAAGGAGAACTCTCTAGCCATGTATTCTTCTCCTTCCTTTCAAAACTTAAATTTTATATTACCAGCGGTAATGAGCAAAAGCTTTATTAGCCTCAGCCATTTTATGCAATTCTTCGCGTTTTCGAACAGCTGCACCTGTATTATTTGACGCGTCTAAAATTTCATTCGCTAATCTTTCTTCCATTGTCTTTTCACCGCGTAAACGTGAATAATTCACAATATAACGAAGACCTAGTGCTTGACGTCTTTCAGGGCGAACTTCCATAGGTACTTGGTAGTTTGAACCACCTACACGTCTCGCTCTTACTTCAAGTACAGGCATTACATTTTTCATCGCCTGTTCAAATACATCCATCGCATTTTGACCGCTTTTTTCTTTTACTAATTCAAATGCATTATACAATATTTTTTGAGCTTTTCCTCTTTTCCCATCAATCATAATTTGATTAATTAGTCGAGTAACAAGCTTTGAATTATAAATTGGATCTGGTAAGACATCCCTTTTTGGTACTGGACCTTTTCTTGGCATTTGTCTTTCCTCCTCTCTTTCGAATCAATTAACATAAATTATTTCTTAGGCTTTTTTGCACCGTATTTGGATCGGCCTTGCTGGCGACCTTCAACCCCTGCGGTATCAAGAGCACCACGCACAATGTGGTAACGAACACCTGGTAAGTCTTTTACACGACCTCCGCGTAATAAAACAACACTGTGTTCTTGCAAGTTATGTCCAATCCCAGGAATGTATGCTGTAACCTCCATATTGTTCGAAAGACGTACACGAGCATATTTACGAAGTGCTGAGTTTGGTTTTTTCGGTGTCAATGTACCAACACGTGTACAAACTCCTCGTTTTTGAGGTGAATTTACATTTGTAAACTTCTTTTTAAAACTATTATAGCCCCTGTTTAAAGCAGGAGAGTCAGATTTTTTCGGTTTACTTACACGACCTTTTCGGATCAGTTGATTAATTGTAGGCATTATTTTGTCCTCCTTTCTTATAATTAATAACAAGTAGTACTAGCTATTTTTTAAAGAAAACACGCCGATTAGTAGGTGGAGCTAGCGCTGCTTCTAAGCCATGATGGCAAAAACCTTTAGTTGCTTTCATAAAGCACCACAAGGTAAATCTACGCACGAAAAGCCAAAGAATGTGACGGACAAAACGTTAGTAACATTATTGCTTTTGTTGTAGCTTTAATCCTTTATCCTTCGTACATTAAATAAGGTTTTTTACATCATAACTACAAAGTACACGCAATAACTAAACCATGTATTAAACAAGTTAGTCATACAGGGAAAACTTAACCCACATGTCCAGGCGGTTCATTTTTAGGCATAAAGAAAAATTATTCTTATCCTTTTTGTAATTGTTTAATTGCTACTGTTGATGCACCTACTTCTATTTTACAAGCTTTGCCCAACTTCTTTTTAGAATCAACAAAAGTATATGGAATATTAAATTTGTTTATACTATTCATTACTTTATCGATAATATGTTGGTCAGCATCTTTAGCAATAAACACTTCGCTAACTTCGCCATTATTAATAGCTTTCACTGTTTGTTTGGTTCCGATAATTAACTGCGATTGAAGTTGAGTCAATTTTTCATAAGGCATTAAAATTTCCCCCATTACCTCTATTAAATTCGGAAACACCTCGAATATATTAACATCTTAATTGTTTAATGTCAATGATTATTCGAAAAAAGCTATTTTATATTGTTTTATCTATTATATATACCCATTGTACCTGTGGCATAAACACCAGCAGGTACAATGGATGTATATTTAGTTTGTAATCTCTACCTCTTCAGGTACGATTTCTGGCAAATCTAGTTCAGATTCAATTTTGCGATAACGTTGCATCCCAGTTCCAGCAGGGATTAGCTTACCAATAATTACGTTTTCTTTCAAGCCAAGCAATTCATCTACCTTACCTTTAATTGCTGCATCTGTAAGGACCCGAGTTGTTTCTTGGAAGGATGCTGCTGATAAGAACGATTCTGTTTCTAAGGACGCTTTTGTAATTCCTAGTAATACAGGTTCGCCAACAGCTGGTTCTTTACCTTCTCTGAGAACTTTATTATTTACATCTTTAAACTGATGTAATTCTAACAAGGAGCCCGGAAGTACATCTGTATCACCAGATTCAATAATTTGTACTTTCCTTAACATTTGTCTTACCATTACTTCAATATGCTTATCGCCAATTTCTACACCTTGCATTCGATAAACTCTTTGAACTTCTTGAAGTAAGTAAGCCTGAACCCCTTCGACTCCTTTAACTCTTAACAACTCTTTCGGATCAATTGACCCTTCTGTTAATTCTTGACCTGCCTCTACTTGATCTCCAGCAGTTACTTTTAATCTCGCATTGTACGGAACGGTATACGCTACGCTTTCTACTTCATTTTCTACAATAATCTCGCGTTTGTCCTTACTTTCTCTAACTTCTTCAACTATTCCTTCAATCTCACTAATTATCGCTTGACCTTTAGGATTTCTAGCCTCGAATAGTTCTTGGATTCTTGGTAAACCTTGGGTAATATCATCGCCCGCTACACCACCAGTATGGAATGTACGCATTGTTAATTGTGTACCAGGTTCTCCAATGGATTGGGCTGCTATTATACCAACCGCTTCTCCAACTTCTACATCTGCACCTGTTGCAAGATTTCTTCCATAACACTTTTTACAAACGCCATGTTTTGTTTGACATGTAAATACAGAACGAATTGTTACTTCTGTGATTCCAATTTTAACAATGTGTTGTGCTTGATCTTCGGAAATCATACAATTTGCTTCTACAATTACTTCTCCAGAATTTGGATCAACAATTGTTTCAAAAGCAACTCGACCAATTAAACGGTCAATAAGAGGTTCAATTAACTCAGCACCTACAGATAATTCAGAAACTGTTAATCCACGGTCAGTTCCACAATCTTCTTCCCTAACAATTACGTCTTGCGCAACGTCGACAAGTCTTCTCGTTAAGTAACCTGAGTCAGCTGTTTTAAGTGCTGTATCAGCAAGACCTTTTCGTGCCCCATGTGTAGAAATAAAGTATTCCAAAACAGATAATCCTTCTCGGAAACTTGATCTAATCGGCAATTCAATAATTCGTCCTGCCGGGTTTGCCATAAGTCCACGCATTCCTGCTAATTGGGTAAAGTTTGATGGGTTACCTCTTGCCCCTGAATCACTCATCATAAAAATTGGGTTCATCTTATCTAGGGACTCCATCAATTTATCTTGAATGACATCCTTAACATCAGACCAGATTGTAATGACTCGATTATATCTTTCTTCTTCTGTAATAAGACCACGTCTAAACTGTCTTTGCACACTATCAACCTGTGCTTGTGCTTCATCTAGAAGCTCTTGCTTTTCTTTTAATACAACAATATCAGATATTCCAACAGTCATACCTGCTTTTGTTGAATAGCTAAACCCTAGGTCTTTCATTCGGTCTAACATTTTTGATGTTTCACTAATTTTATATTGTTTAAATACCTCAGCAATAATATCGCCAAGTATACCTTTTTTAAATGGTGGAACTAATTCACGTTTTTCAATTTCTTCTTTTACATTAACCCCTTTATCTAGAAAGTAAATTTCAGGTGTTTTTTCCTCTAGGTTTGATTTTGTTGGTTCATTAATGTATGGAAATGTTTCCGGAATGATTTCATTAAAAATAATCTTTCCAATTGTTGTTACAAGTAATTGATTATTTTGCTCTTCCGTAAACGTCTGGTTATTTAAACTTCCAGCATGTAAGGCAACTCGAGAATGTAAATGAACATGCCCGTTATAATAAGCGGTAATTGCTTCATTCGCATCCTTAAATACCATTCCTTCACCTGGAATCCCAGCCCTTTCCATTGTTAGGTAATAGTTACCTAATACCATATCTTGAGAAGGAGTAACTACTGGTTTACCATCTTTAGGGTTTAATATATTTTGAGCTGCAAGCATTAAAATTCTAGCTTCTGCTTGTGCTTCAGCTGATAATGGGACGTGCACAGCCATCTGGTCTCCATCAAAGTCAGCATTATATGCTGTACAAACTAATGGATGCAGTCGGATTGCGCGACCTTCTACTAATGTAGGTTCGAAAGCTTGAATCCCTAGCCTATGCAATGTCGGTGCTCGGTTTAATAAGACAGGATGTTCTTTAATCACCTGTTCTAATACATCCCATACTTCCGGGTGCACTCGCTCAATTTTCCTCTTTGCTGATTTTATATTATGAGCAATTTTCTGCCCAACTAATTCTTTCATAATAAATGGTTTGAATAATTCCAAAGCCATCTCTTTCGGAAGACCACATTGATACATTTTTAAACTTGGTCCAACAATAATAACGGAACGGCCTGAATAATCGACACGTTTTCCAAGTAAGTTTTGGCGAAAACGTCCCTGTTTCCCTTTTAACATATGGGATAGAGATTTTAGTGGACGATTTCCTGGACCTGTTACTGGACGTCCGCGGCGACCATTATCAATTAAAGCATCGACCGCTTCTTGAAGCATTCGTTTTTCGTTTTGTACAATAATGCTTGGAGCTCCTAGATCCAACAACCGCTTTAAACGATTATTTCGATTAATTACACGACGGTATAAATCGTTTAAATCTGATGTAGCAAATCTACCTCCATCTAATTGAACCATTGGTCTAATCTCTGGCGGAATTACCGGTAATACATCTAACACCATCCAACTCGGATCATTTCCAGAATGGCGAAATGCTTCAATTACTTCCAAACGCCTGATCGCTCTCGTTCTTCTTTGTCCTTGAACAGTTTTTAGTTCTTCTTTTAATTCCGCAGATTCTTTGTCAAGATCGATATCTTGTAACAATTTACGTACAGCTTCTGCACCCATTTCTGCTTTAAAAGCTGTTCCGTATTTTTCATAAAAATTACGGTATTCCCTTTCAGATAAAAGCTGCTTCTTTTCTAATGGTGTATCACCAGAATCTGTCACAACATAGGCAGCGAAATACAATATTTCCTCTAATGCTCGAGGTGACATATCTAGCATTAGACCCATCCGGCTTGGTATTCCTTTAAAGTACCAAATATGGGATACAGGTGCAGCTAACTCAATATGAGCCATTCGCTCACGGCGAACTTTTTGCTTCGTAACTTCAACCCCACAACGGTCACAAACAACACCTTTATAACGTACTCGTTTATATTTTCCACAATGACATTCCCAATCTTTTTGTGGCCCGAAGATACGTTCACAAAAAAGTCCATCTTTTTCCGGCTTTAACGTTCGGTAATTGATTGTTTCTGGTTTTTTAACCTCACCATATGACCAAGAACGAATTTTCTCGGATGAGGCTAAACCAATTTTCATAAACTCAAAGTTATTTACATCTAGCAAGGGCGCTACCTCCCATTTTTTATCGGTTCTAGATTATCTACTTTTGGCAAATAATTAGCTTTCTACCAACATTCACGGTGAAAAACTTCATATTTTATAATTTCTAGGAGACCATTTGGTCTCCCAATATTATTGATGATTGACTTCTACATTAAGTGAACCTTCCGTTTGCATATCATCATCTTCTAACGCTCTTAAATCAATTTCCGATTCATCACTTGAGAGCATTTTTACATCCATTCCTAAGCTTTGTAATTCTTTGATTAATACTTTAAACGATTCTGGCACTCCAGGCTCCGGAACGTTATGACCTTTTACAATCGACTCATACGTCTTGACCCTTCCGACGATATCATCAGATTTAACTGTCAAAATTTCTTGTAATGTGTATGCAGCACCGTATGCTTCAAGTGCCCATACTTCCATCTCACCAAAACGCTGACCACCAAATTGTGCTTTTCCTCCCAGAGGTTGTTGCGTAACTAATGAATATGGTCCTGTAGATCTTGCATGTAGCTTATCATCTACCATATGAGACAGTTTAATCATATAGGAAATCCCAACAGAAACTCTGTTATCAAACGGTTCTCCAGTCCTACCATCGTATAAAACTGTTTTGGCGTCTGGAGCCATACCCGCTTCTTCTAGCGTTTCCCACACATCTTCTTCTGTCGCACCATCAAATACAGGGGAGGCGACATGTATACCTAATTTTTTGGCTGCCATTCCAAGATGCAGCTCGAACACTTGTCCGATATTCATTCTTGAAGGAACACCAAGTGGGTTTAACATAATGTCAATTGGCGTGCCATCAGGTAAAAATGGCATATCTTCCTCTGGAAGTAACTTGGAGATAACACCTTTGTTTCCATGTCTTCCAGCCATCTTATCTCCCTCAGAGATTTTACGCTTTTGAACAATATATACACGAATTAACTTATTTACTCCTGGCTTTAATTCATCCCCATCTTCCCGATTAAATACTTTAACATCAAGGATGATTCCCCCAGCACCATGTGGTACTTTAAGAGATGTATCACGAACTTCTCTTGCTTTTTCACCAAAGATAGCGTGTAGTAAACGTTCTTCAGCGGACAATTCTGTTACACCCTTTGGAGTAACTTTTCCAACTAAAATATCCCCGTCTTTTACTTCCGCTCCGATACGGATGATACCATCTTCATCTAAGTTTTTCAGAGCTTCTTCTCCAACATTCGGGATATCACGAGTGATTTCTTCTGGACCTAGCTTAGTATCTCTTGCTTCTGCCTCATACTCTTCAATATGAATGGAAGTATACACATCTTCTTTAACAAGATTTTCACTCATGATGATTGCATCTTCATAGTTATAACCTTCCCATGTCATGAAAGCAACAAGAACATTTCTACCTAAGGCAAGCTCTCCGTTTTCCATTGATGGTCCATCGGCAAGTACTTCTCCCTTTTTAACTCTGTCCCCTTTTTTAACAATCGGACGTTGGTTATAACATGTTCCTTGGTTAGAGCGTACATATTTTCTCAATCGATACCGATCAAGATCACCTTTTACTTCCGCTCCGTCAACTTCGGAAATACTACGTACTTTAATTTCTCGTGCTTCTACTTGTTCTACAATTCCATCGCGACGACAAATAATTGCAGCACCCGAGTCTTTACCAGTAACGTATTCCATACCTGTTCCAACAATTGGCGCTTCTGGTTGTAATAATGGTACAGCTTGACGTTGCATATTCGCACCCATTAATGCACGGTTTGAGTCATCGTTTTCCAAGAATGGAATACATGCTGTAGCAGCAGATACAACTTGCTTAGGTGATACATCCATATAGTCAAGCTGTTCACGTGGCACTATCGTATTTTCCCCTCGAAATCTTGCTATTACTTCATCATCGATAAAGTTGCCATCTTCATCTAACCGGGCATTTGCTTGAGCTACAACAAAATTATCCTCTTCATCAGCCGTTAAAAAGTCGATTTCCGAAGTAACTTTTCCTGTCTCCTGATCAACTTTTCGATAAGGCGTCTCAATAAAACCAAATTTATTCACTCTTGCATAACTCGACAATGTATTTATTAGCCCAATATTTGGCCCCTCAGGTGTTTCGATTGGACACATTCTTCCATAGTGCGAATAATGTACATCTCGAACTTCCATTCCAGCACGTTCTCTCGTTAAACCACCTGGTCCTAAAGCAGATAGTCGTCTTTTATGTGTTAATTCAGCTAATGGATTCGTTTGGTCCATAAACTGTGATAATTGAGAGCTTCCAAAAAACTCTTTTATAGAGGCAATAACTGGCCTAATATTTATTAACTGTTGTGGTGTAATACTCGATGTGTCCTGAATAGACATTCTTTCACGCACTACACGTTCCATACGAGACAAACCAATTCTAAATTGGTTTTGTAGTAATTCTCCAACAGAGCGTAGTCTACGGTTACCTAAATGATCGATATCATCTGTATGTCCAACGTTATAAAGTAGATTAAAGAAATAATTAATTGATGCTAAAATATCCGCCTGTGTAATATGTTTAATATTATCTTCCACATCTGCGTTTCCTACTACATTTAACTCTCTTTCCCCTTCAGGGTCAGTCGGATCGATGATTTTAATCATTTGAATATTAACTTTTTCATCTAGCACACCATCTACTACATCAATTGAATGTAATTTTAATTTATTTTCAGATGACTCTAAATGAGGAATCAATTTATTTAGCAATTTACGATCTATCTTATCACCTTTTTCAGCAAGTACTTCTCCGGTGTTTGGATCGGCAATTGTTTCCGCTAATGTTTGGCCGAAAAGTCTATTTTTTATACTTAACTTTTTATTCATTTTATAACGGCCAACATGGGCTAAATCATATCTTTTAGGGTCAAAAAAACGTGATACTAATAAGCTTTTTGCATTTTCAACAGTAGGTGGTTCACCAGGGCGTAGACGTTCATATATTTCTAATAACGCCTTCTCGGTTGTTTCAATATTATCTTTTTCAAGAGTGTTTCTTAAATATTCGTTATCACCTAATAAATCAATTATTTCTTGATCCGTACTGAATCCTAGTGCACGTAATAAAACAGTAATAGGAAGCTTCCGTGTTCTATCAATACGAACATAAACCACATCTCTTGCATCCGTTTCGAACTCGAGCCATGCTCCACGATTCGGAATGACTGTTGCAGTTAATCCACGTTTCCCATTTTTATCTATTTTATCGTTATAGTACACGCTTGGTGAACGTACAAGCTGTGATACAATAACACGTTCGGCACCATTAATAATAAAAGTACCTGTGTCTGTCATAAGTGGAAAGTCACCCATAAAGACTTCTTGTTCCTTTACTTCTCCTGTTTGATTATTAATTAAACGAACCTTTACCCTCAATGGAGCACTAAAAGTTACATCTCTTTCCTTCGACTCCTCAACAGGATATTTATAATCCCCTAAACTATAATCGATAAATTCTAACGATAAGTTCCCAGAGAAATCTTCAATTGGAGAAATGTCCGTAAACATTTCCTTTAAGCCCTCTTCTAGAAACCACTCGTATGATGCTGTTTGAATTTCGATTAAATTAGGTAAATCCAATACTTCGCTAATGCGTGCATAACTCCGACGTTGGCGATAACGTCCATACTGAACTAGTTGACTTGTCAACAGCTTCACCCCTAAAATCAAACTTATTTTATAAATGATGTTTTTAAACATCTATTGCTTGTGAAATTATAAAATTTACGTTACTATCTTTTTAGACAGTAAAGAAAGAGTAATACTCTTTCTACCGCTAGACAGTTAAGATATCAAAAGAGTACGATGTGAAGATTGCCACAGTCTGTGACAAAGATATAAACATTAACGCCGTAACATACATTTTGTGCTAGTCGATGACATAATTTAATTTCGTGAATTCACAAAGGAACGTAGGTTACAATGCTATAGCCAATATACTCTTATATTTTTATCTGTGTTTACATATTTACATCATCAGTACGATTACGGCGAAAGCATCTTAATAAAAACTTTATAACTAAGTAAATAACTTCCTAGACATCTGCTAGTCACCGACTTGGCATACAAATCGTTAAACTTTCTTTTACGAAAACGAAGTTTAATTGGTAAGTATATAAACTTTAAAATCGGTTAATTATAAACTAGATTAATTAGTTACTCTACATGTAGCAGGAAAATGTAAAACTTTCCATAAAGTACGATAGCCTTTATTAATAGATGCTAAGTTTTCTAAAAATAGAAAAAAGGTTTTTGTACAAAAACCTTAATTATTTTAATTACAGACATTGCCTTCTTCTATAAAAGCAAAATAACGAATAGATACCATCTTCTCCATTATTACCAAAATTTCCTATGTTATACATACTCCACCTCAGCAAAGTCTATTCTTCAATATTTTTACGTAATATAAACTTTAGATAAGTGCAAACTTATTTCGTTTTTAAATTTTTTTACATTTTATAGTTGACAAACAAAATCCATTGTAGCATTTAAACATTCTACCATAGTCGAGATAGATGGTCAATTATTTTGCAAGAATTATAAAATAGCCTTTTTTACGATTTATAATATCTACTTGATGAAACAACGATGATAAATATTTTATTGCCGACGGGGCACCTTGCTTTTTTTGAATAACAATCCACAATTCTCCCGAGGGAGCTAAAGCTGATTTACACTGTTCGAAAAAAGAATATACTTTTTGCTTACCAATACGTATTGGCGGATTCATAACAATTGCAGCAAATGTAGCTTGTTGATCTAATTTTGATAAGCCATCACGTTGTATGACAGTTACATTAGATACATTGTTCTGATTTGCATTCATTTTTGTAAGTTCAACTGCTCGTTCATTAACATCAACCATTACAACATGTCGATTTGTATATTCATAAGCTAGCGAGATCCCTATCGGTCCATAACCACAACCTAAATCTAAAAAGTCCCCCTCTATATCTGGCTCCTTAAATGTCTCTACTAAAAGGGCTGATCCAAAATCAACCTTCCCTTTTGAAAAAACACCAGTTCCACTTGTAAAGGTAAATGGATGACCTTTTAACGAATAACTCCATGTTTCCGTTATAAATTCAGAATGAGGTTGTTCGGAATAATAATGATCTGCCATAAAAGCACCTACCAATGTAATTTTTTTATGGATTGTTTACGCAGGTAGACTTTGTTTCCTGCATTAAAAACGATACATATTATTTATCTTCTTTTCTGGAAAATCATACGTATTATTTATTTAAAGTTTCGGGTTTTATGCTGAGATTTACGGGTTGACACCTTCCGCTTAAGTAGTCTGTTTTATGCGTGCGGATTGGCTATACATAAGTTTAAAATCCGACACTAAAAAAACAAAACGGGAAAGAAATTGTGAAACGGTTTTAAGTTTATTTGTTTTCTTATCGATCCAATACTCTACCATTATCAGTAAAATGAATCGAGAGTAGTATTTAATAAAGTAATTAATCAATTATGGTATTAAATTCATCCGATTATCCTACGAATCTTAGTATCATTTTATTTACGATTAGTCCGATAACAAATCTGACCAACAAAATAATGATCATCCGCATTCATGGAAAAATCTTTACTTTTTCTGAATAGCATTCTAAACTAAACCCATGTTCCATACCCATAATAATTGGGGCGATAATGTTTTATAATTGAAATTGATTATGCAAATAAAGTACCTACTTTTACATTTTGGGGTAATTTAACTTTCTGTTTAAGATTTCTTCTAAAATTAACGGTTTAGAAGGCTGACGTTTCGTGTAACACACGTCTTTAATTAATTTATACCTGTATACACAAATTTAGTAAACCAAAGTAAGTTATTTTTGCTAATTATTAAAGGAGATATATAGTATTTCCCGTTAGAAGATTTTTATATAACTTTTTTATAATTTAATAGCAAAGCTCGTCATACATAAGACGAGCTTTGTTATTTTTACTTCAATTCTACAGAAGCACCTGCTTCTTCAAGTTTTGTTTTAATTTCTTCTGCTTCTTCTTTTGCTACTCCTTCTTTGATTGCTTTAGGAGCTGCATCTGTTAAATCTTTTGCATCTTTCAAACCAAGACCAGTAATTTCACGAACAGCTTTAACAACTTTAATTTTAGATGCTCCTGCATCTGTTAAAACTACATCAAATTCTGATTGTTCTTCAGCTGCTTCTCCACCCGCAGCTGCTCCTCCTGCTACTGCAACTGGTGCAGCAGCTGTTACACCAAATTCTTCTTCAATTGCTTTTACTAAGTCGTTTAATTCTAAAACGGACATTTCTTTTACTGCTTCTATAATTTGTTCTTTCGTCATTTTAATTTTCCTCCTATTTTAAACCGATTCTATAATCATGTTTTTATTCAGCGGCTTCTTCTTTTTGATCTGAAACAGCTTTCGTTACGTAAGCCAAGTTACGGATTGGTGCTTGTAGCACACTCAACAACATAGATACTAGGCCGTCATAGTCAGGTAATGTAGACAGCTCTTTAATCTCGTCTAATGTTGCGACACGACCTTCAATTACGCCACCTTTTATTTCTAACGCTTCATGCTTTTTAGAAAATTCATGTAGTATTTTTGCTGGTGCAACTACATCATCTTTACTAAATGCTACTGCAGTTGGACCGACTAAACTATCAGTAAGTTCCTCTAGCTCTGCATTTGCCACCGCACGTCTCGTCATTGTATTTTTATATACTTTATAATCAATGTTATTATCACGTAATTCTTTACGTAAAGCTGTTACTTCAGCAACATTCAGTCCTCGATAATCAACTAATACAGTTGCTTGACTATCTTTAAACTTTTCTGTTAATTCCTGTACTATCTGTTCTTTAGCTTGAATGGTTGACATTCATCCACCTCCTAAATATTGTTACCCGATAGATTCCGATTTGTTCAATAAAGTGAAGTATGCATTATATTAAAAAATGCCTCCAATTAGACATGGAGGCATCATTATTTACAATACAATATCATAAATAGCAATAAACACCTCGGTAGGCGATTAAGCACTTTGTGCTCCTACTGTCTACGGTATAACATAATTATATTTTAACGTGGTTAATTATAGTACAGTTATTTTTTATTGTCAATAAATGTACTTTAACGTTACTGTCATAAAACACAAAACTTTATTTTACATAGCCTGAAGCATCTACTTTAATGCCAGGACCCATAGTAGAAGTAATAACTAGGTTTCTTAAATATTTACCTTTTGAAGATTGTGGTTTTACTTTTACAATTGTTTCAACAATTGTCTCGAAATTCTCAAATAATTTGTCATCTTCAAAGGAAATTTTTCCAATTGGTACATGTAAATTTGATGATTTGTCGACACGGTATTCAACTTTACCTGCCTTAATATCATTTACAGCCTTTTCGACTTCAAATGTTACAGTTCCTGTTTTCGGATTTGGCATTAAACCTTTTGGGCCAAGAACTCTTCCTAATTTACCAACCTCAGCCATCATATCAGGAGTTGCTACAATAACATCAAACTCAAACCAACCATCATTTATTTTAGCAATTACATCTTGGTCTCCAATGTAATCTGCGCCTGCTGCTTCGGCTTCTTTTATTTTTTCACCTTTAGCAAATACTAGTACACGTTGTGTTTTTCCAGTTCCATGCGGTAAAACAACCGCACCACGAATATTTTCATCAGCCTTTTTCGGATCGACTCCAAGACGAAATGAAACCTCAACCGTTTCATCAAAATTCGCTTTGGATACTTGTTTCAATAAAGTAATAGCTTCTTTGACGTCATACGCTTTTGTACGATCAATCAATTTAACAGCTTCTTGATACTTTTTACCTCTTTTTTTCAATTTGTTTCCTCCTTCATTGTGGTGTTAACGGATATTCCTCCCACGTTTCAAGTACAGCCATGAACGGAATATTAGTCTTCAATCGTAATTCCCATGCTACGGGCTGTACCTTCAACCATACGCATAGCCGCTTCTACATCAGCAGCATTAAGGTCTTGCATTTTAGTTTCTGCAATCTCTTTTACTTTATCACGTTTAACAGTTGCAACTTTATTAACATTTGGTTCTCCAGAAGCTTTATCAATACCGGCAGCTTTTTTAAGCAATACTGCTGCTGGTGGAGTTTTTGTAATAAATGTAAATGAACGATCTTCAAACACCGTTATTTCAACTGGGATAATCATGCCAGCCTGGTCTTGTGTTTGTGCATTAAATTCTTTACAAAATCCCATAATGTTAATTCCCGCTTGTCCAAGCGCTGGTCCAACAGGTGGTGCTGGATTTGCTTTACCCGCAGGGATTTGTAATTTAACAATATTAATAACTTTTTTAGCCACGAGACACACCTCCTCACTAGTCCGTGATGTGGTAAATGGGTTCCTATTTCGGGTTCCCTCCCACTCCATTATGTACACAATATTTTCAAAATGTGTACATCAATCATACATAGTTTAGCTAGAACACATATGTCCTACATTATATCTAGCGGAAAAATTCCATCTAGTTTAAACATATATCTATTGCTAAACAATAAAAGCATGACTTGGCAACAGCCTAAGTCATACATATTCAGTAAGAAAAAGACATTTTCTTATCTGACAAAAGAATTTTAGCATAAACGAATATGAAATACAAGGATTAAAATATCTTATTCGTTTGTGTTTACAAAATGAATAACTTTTTTATAGCTACTAACTTAGAGTCAACTAACAGATTTTTCATAATAAACATTTTATACTTTATCTATTTGTGTAAACTCCAATTCTACAGGGGTATCCCGACCAAACATATTAACATGTACTTTCACTTTTTGTCTTTCCGGATCTATTTGTTCAATTGTCCCTAAATGATTCGCGAATGGTCCATCCGTTACCCTAACATTTTCTTTTAATTCAAAGTCAATCCGCACTTTTGTCTCTGCAAGTCCAATTCTTTTAAGAAGAGCGTCTACTTCATGAGGAAAAAGCGGGGTTGGTTTCGTCCCTTGCCCACTTGAACCAACAAAACCCGTTACACCAGGAGTATTACGTACGACATACCAGGAATCATCCGTCATAATCATCTCGGCAAGTACATATCCTGGGAAAAATTTCTTTTTAGATACTTTCTTTTTTCCGTCTTTATATTCCGTTTCTTCTTCTTCAGGTACGATTACACGGAAAATTTTATCTTCCATACCCATTGTTTCTACTCGTTTTTCAAGATTCATTTTTACTTTATTTTCATAACCTGAATAGGTATGGATAACAAACCAATTTTTTTCCACTACATACCCTCCCATCTTCATTTTTGTTAATTTCTAATAAACTATAAGTTACATAACAGGATATTAATAAATTATTCACCATCTTTGGATTACTAGCTGAATAAAAAAACAATATTAAAAAACCCGTTATAGCGGGTTTCTACTGAAATACATTTATATAAAATTATTATAACATAATTATAAATTAATTATTCAAAAATGGTAATTTATTTAATAATTGCGAAATTCCTACATCAATAACCGCGAAGAATATAGCGACAAAAGCAACTGTTACTACAACTGTTACAGTATAACTGAATAATTCTGACCCTTTTGGCCAACTTACCTTTCTCATTTCGCGAGAGACATCTTTAAAAAACTTAAAAATATTCACTGTTAATCCTCCAAGTGAGCCTACTTCGTTTCCCTGTGTAAAGTATGAATTTTGCAATATTTACAATACTTCTTTACGGTCAATCGCTCGGGACTCGTTAATTGATTTTTGTATGTTGAATAATTACGGTTGGCACATTCTGTACACGCTAAAACAATTTTTTTACTCATTTTTTCACCATTATAGAGTTTTTCTCATTACAATGTACCACGCTTCCAAAGGAGTGTCAACTTAAAGAAATTTCTTTTATCCTCTTTAAGACCTATTGAATCAAGTAAAATATAAATGGGATGTAACGCATTGTTCTATAATGGTTTCTTGCCAACTGTTAAATTAAATTTTATAGGATTATAAGTAAGAGAGCTTAATTTATACAATTATTTTATTATATTACAGTAGTAAGGTAGGGAATCTATCAACTTTAATCATAAACTAATTCTTTCTTTTGAATAAGCTGATCTACTTTTCGTTTTACCCTTTGTAAGGCATTATCAATTGATTTTTCATGACGATTTAGCTTGTCCGCTATTTCCTCATAAGAATACCCTTGTAAATATAAATCTAGTACATTATGTTCCAAACGGGTCAAAGACTTTTGTAGTCTTGCTTGAATATATGATTGTTTTTCTCTATTAAGTAAAACTTTTTGAGGATCTAACGAAAATCTATTATCGATGATATCTAATAAAATTCTGTCCGATTGTTCATCATGAATAGGTTTATATATTGAAATATATGTGTTCAGGGGGGTATGTTTCAATCTCGTTGCAGATTTAATAGAGGTAATTATTTGTCTAGTGATGCAAAGCTCAGCAAATGATCTAAATGAAGTTAATTTATGTTTGTCAAAGTCACAAATTGCCTTGTATAACCCTATTAAACCTTCTTGAATGACATCCTCTCTATCACTTCCAACTAAAAAATAAGTTCTCGCTTTGTGCCGCACTATTCCTTCGTATTTACTAATCAAATAATCAAAGGCATGCCGGTCTCCATTGTGAACTAATGCCAATACTTCTTCATCCACTAACGAACTAAACGGACTTTCAATCTGTAATTGATCTAAAGCTGCCACTATTCCCACCCCACTCCCTTTTATTTATAGTGTTAGAGAACAGTATACAGTGAACCGTTTCAAAGAGTCAATAGTAATCGTCCTTTTTTTTCCTTTTTTGGACAAAGTTGCGTTTTAACGATTTCCACGACGCCATTTTTCAAATTTCTTTAGTACATTTCCGTTCATCGGGATCCTCGATTGGACACGATTATTATATTTATTTTCTAATTGAGTTCTAATATTAGTTTCCATGCCCTTTATTTCTAATTGTAATTCTCTTGCAGAAATTCGTAATGCTCCACGGCTAAAAATTGTTCGTTGTTCCATATAGTCCGATGTAGCTACATATACTTGGTTTTTAACATTTTTCAATGATTTTACAAGTCGCTCAATACATTCATCTGCTGTTTCTTTTTCCCGGGTATAGATAATTTCGACATTATTTATCAACTTTCTACTTTCTGTTCCTTTTACATATAACGCATCGAAGACTACAATAATTCTAAATCCTGTAAAAGCTTTATATTCGACTAAAAGTTCGATTAATCGATTTCTCGCTTGGCTTATATCAATCCTTTTTAATCGGTTTAATTCATCCCAATCACCGATAATGTTATATCCATCCACAACTAAAATATCCATCACGGTTCACCTATTGGATTTCTTTTTCGATAAACTTCATACATTAATAAACTACCAGCGACAGAAGCATTCAAAGATGGAATGGAGCCTTTCATCGGTAAATGGATTGTCCAATCACAGTTTTCTTTTACTAATCGACTGATTCCTTTTCCTTCGTTGCCTATAACAATTGCAATGGGGATTGTAGCATCTATCGTCCGATAATCTTTCGTTGCACTTTCATCTGTCCCAATGATCCAAACGTTATCTTTCTGTAATTGTTTTATTACTTGGACTATATTTGTCACCCTTGCGACAGGAATATGTTCGATTGCTCCCGCCGACGCTTTTGCAACTGTATTCGTTAACCCTACTGCTCTTCGCTTTGGAATAATAACACCGTGGACTCCAGTTGCATCGGCAGTTCTTAAGATGGCACCTAAATTATAAGGGTCTTCTAATTCATCTAATATGACGATAAATGGTTCCTCATTTTTTGCTTTCGCATTTGCCAGGATCGTCTGAACAGATACATATTCATAGGAAGAAACATAAGCAATCATTCCTTGATGCTTACCTTTAGTTAATTGATCTAAACGTTGACGTGGCACCTTTTGTAGTACTGTATTTTTTTTTATTATAGATTGTTTTAATTCCTTTTCCACACGTTCATTTAATTGATTGGATATCAATATTTTGTTTATAGTTCGATTTGATTTTAGCGCTTCAAATACTGGGTTTTTTCCGATAATCATTTCCTCATCCATCATTTAATCCCTTCCTATTTGTACTTGTCCAAATTTTACACTTCTATCATCCTAAATAGAAATAATTTTAAATCAGT
>Ga0209487_1000460_pt1 | contig 37261 bp, 32 predicted proteins | sample Poulit2012_FD_187524 | JGI IMG/M metagenome (GOLD analysis project Ga0209487, IMG submission 187524) | Agricultural soil microbial communities from Georgia to study Nitrogen management - Poultry litter 2012 (SPAdes) (version 2) | ecosystem: Environmental > Terrestrial > Soil > Agricultural land...
ATAAAAGCAGGGGAAAGTTCACCCTCATAAATAATGCTTGTTTGCTCAATGATAGAACGCCAAAATGCTTCCTTGTGGCGAATGGACCATTGGTGCAGTTCGCGATAGTTTTGGAACTGCATCTGTGTGCTTTTTTCTATACGCTGCCAGTACGCTGCTAGCTGGCTGTGTTGCTTGGTATGTTCGGCGGGGCTCCAAAGCGCCTCTGTCTTCATGGATGGTTACCTTTTATTGTTCATTATTGGTAAACGCCACACACTAGCCGACCTCTACCCTGAGGTAAAGCGGCAAAAATGGCTTGATAGGTGTTGTTGCTCATTAACCTAACTGCTTGAAGAACATTTATGCATAATTTACACAGTTCGATGAAAAACACGTCGTTTAAACCCTCTTTAAAAGCAGTGGACCCTAAGGTGTTGCGCCGGGTGGATGCGGCGGCAGCGCGCAACACAGTGGCGGCAAGCCTTGCCTCATTAATTGTTTTTGCTGTGGTGGCTTTTAGTAGCGGCTTATATCAAGCGGTGGAAAGTTTGGTGGTGTCCTACGGCGTTGCCATGTTATTTGTGGCCGCGTTACGGCTTTTTGTGAGCTTGCGTTTTCGCGCCATTTACAGTGCAGGGCCGCAGCGCTGGCGGCAATGGTTTGCTGTGGGGCTGCTTTGTCATGCTGTGTTGTGGGGCAGTTTTTCAGCGCTAGTTGCTGTGCTCAATGGAATGGGCTATGGGTTTGTGCTAGCTGTTTTGTATATTTTAGGCGTTGCCACAGCTTTGGCAGGGGCATGGATGTGGGGCTTGGCTTATCGCCAGCTGTACTTGTTTATTATGCTAACGCCCATGGCGTGCGTGCTGTTATTGAGTGGTGAGTGGCAACTACAGGTGCTGGGCCTGGTTCTTGTTTTTTACGGATTATATTTGGGGCGTTTATATAAGAATTTTTATTTAACTTTTTGGCATGCAGTGGCTCGCCAAAAACGTCATGAATTACAAAGTACTCACCAGCACGACTCGCTTGATAAATCAACTCAGCTACAGATTCTCTCACGGGTTAGCCAAGATTTACGTAGCCCTCTTAATAGTATTTTGGGCATGCTTGAGCTGCTCCATGATACGGAGCTCGATAATGAGCAAAAGGAATATCATCTTGTGGCAGCTCAATCTGGGCGCCTGATGTTGATGCAACTGAATAATGTGCTCGACTATAGCCAAATCATGCTCGGCCATATTGTCTTCGCCCCTGATGATTTTGTGCTTAGGGCTCAGTTAGAACAGTCCTTAGATGCTTATGGTTCTATCGCTCAACGACAAGGGTTGGAGTTGAGTGGTGTGCTCGATAGCCGGTTGCCACGCCGTGTGCGCGGCGACCAGCAGCGTATTGTGCAAGTCATCAATGGGTTGCTATCCCATGCCATCAAGTACGCAGATGAGGGCGAGGTGCGCGTGGATGTGAGCTTTGATGAAGACAGCTACCAAGATGGCATATTGCAATTCACTGTGAGCACCCAGGGCGAAGGCATCGGCGATAAGCAAATTGATAAGCTGTTTGGCCAAGACGGGGGCAGTGATTTGCTCGATGGCACCAGTATACGTACGAGCTTTAACTTGCTTGTATGCAGAGGCTTAATAGATGCCATGGGCGGCAGTATTTTTGCGGGAAGCCTGGCGCCCACGATAAGTTTTGAGCACCAAGAAGAGGTGGTGAAGCAGGAATACAACAACCAGATTGGGTTTCGTTTACCTCTGCCGGCACGGCCGGATATGACGGAGCGCTCAGAATGGCGGCGGTTTCTGCGCGGCAAGCATTTTATATTAGTGGGCATGGCTGAGGGCACCAAGGATTCGTTGGCAATGGAATTGCATAGTCTGGATATTGATACCCAGGTGGCAGTTCAATACGATGACGCCTTGCAGCAGCTACGCGATGCGGCACGGGAAGATAACCATCGCGATATGGTGGTGATTGATTTATGGGCACATAAACAGCATGCATTGCGATTATGTGACAGCATTCTCGACGACCCAAGCCTGCAAGGATGTAAAGTGCTTTTGCTCGGTAGCACGGAACAGGTGGGCCTAGAAACTGTATTGCAACGGGCCGAATACGACGCCGTGCAGGTGCTAGCCAAGCCCGTGCACCGTTCCGGCATACGGCGGGTATTGGCGACGAGTTATGGTTTGCAATCCTTGCTAGCTGAAGACGATGATTTTGATGAATCAAGTGAGCGTAAACGGGCGCGTAAGCATTATCGGCTGTTGCTAATCGAGGACAACGAAGCAGACCAAGCTGTAACCAAAAGCATGCTTAACCGTTTGGGCTACCAAATAAAAACGGTGGCCGATTTAAATAAAGCCCAAGAAGTATTGACAAAAGAGCCTATGCACTTGGTGCTCACAGAGCTGTTTATACAAAGCCGTTCGGTGTTGGAGTGGGTCAGGGAGCTGCGTTTGGCAGAAGAAGAATCCCAGGCCAATCGTTTGCCTATTGTGGCGCTAACAGCAGACACCACCGAAGGCATTCAGCCGAAGTGCCTTGCTGCGGGGCTTGATGATTATTTATCGAAGCCTATCACCTTAGATGAGCTTGATGGTGCCTTGCGTTATTGGCTACCAACCATAACAGAACAATAACAGGAGAAATAAACAGTATGAAAGCATTGGTCTTTGGTGCCTCGGGCTTAATTGGGAGCCACTTGGTAAATGAACTGCTCAGTTCATCAGCATGGGAAAAAGTGATTGTGGCAGGGCGCAGTGAATTGCCTATTAAGCATAAGAAACTTGAGCAGGTGGAAGTGGATTTTTCCAATTTAGGTGCACACGGCGATTTGTTTGCTGTGGATGCGGTATTTTCTTGCTTGGGCACCACCAAAGCCAAGGCCGGCTCTAAGGATGCTTTTAGGCAAGTGGATTTCACTTATAACTACCAAATAGCAACGCTCGCGGCACAAGCTAACGTGCGCCGTTACTTGCTCGTCTCTGCCTATGGCGCTGATGTTAATTCAGCTTTCTTTTATTCACAGGTTAAAGGGCAGTTAGAGGAAGCTATTTCAGAGTTACCTTTCGGCAAAATCACTTTAATGCAACCCTCGCTGTTGCTTGGCGAACGTGATGAGTTTCGCTTAGTGGAGCAATCTTTTGGTAGCATAGCCAATTACATAAAACCTTTGTGGCGTAATCTTCGTGCCCCCTGGTGGCCAGTGGATGCCAAAGCAGTGGCCAAGGCCATGGCTATTGCGGCTCTGCTACCGCAGGAAGAGCGTGTGATGCGCTGGCAATATGCCCATATCATGGCAGCAAATAAATAAAGGAGAATTCAGTGAGTTTTGTAACCTGCGATATCAGTGATGAAAATGCCGACCTAGTTCAAGTGGTCACGGGGTTGCACTGGCAAAGTTATGGAGGGCGCAAGGCCTTCAGTGGCGAAATTGTGACAGTGAAGTGCTTTGAAGATAACTCTCGGGTGAAAGAGCAGTTGGCCACACCCGGCAAAGGCAAAGTGCTTGTTGTGGATGGCGGCGGATCGCTTCGCAATGCGCTCATTGGCGATATGATTGCTGCCAACGCGGCAGAAAACCAGTGGGAAGGTATCCTTATTTATGGTGTTTGTCGCGATGTGGATGAGCTAGCGCAAATTGATTTTGGCGTTGTAACTTTAGGCTGCGTGCCAATAAAAAGCGTTCGCCGTGGAGAAGGGCAGCTCAATATCCCTGTTACTTTTGGCGGTGTCACCTTTGAGCCTGGCCATCATGTTTACGTGGATAATAATGGCGTCGTGGTGTCGCAAGACAACTTATTAGCTTAAAAAAACGATGCTGCATAGGGTTTCCCACTATGCAGCATCGTGGTTTTTTATTGAGTGGCTGCACAAGAGCGGATTCGCCACCAAGGGTTTCTTAAACAGGAACCCTAGAGCAAGTGTGCTACTGCATCACGCTCTTCAATAAGCTCTTGCTCAGTGGCATCCATACGTGCTTGCGAGAATTCATTGATTTCCAAGCCTTGTACGATTTCCCAGTCGCCGTTTTTGCAAACGCATGGGAAGGAGTAAATAAGGCCTTTCTCGATACCATAGGAGCCATCGCTGTATACACCCATGGAAACCCAGTCGCCTTCTTCGCTGCCAAGTGCCCAAGAGCGGATGTGATCGATGGCAGAGCTAGCAGCAGACGCTGCAGAAGAGGCGCCACGTGCTTTAATAATGGCCGCACCGCGTTGCTGAACTTCAGGGATGTAGGTGTTTTCGTACCAGTCTTGCTCCACTTGATCTACAGCCACTTTTCCGTTGACTTCCGTGTGGTGAAGATCGGGATACTGAGTGGCGGAGTGGTTGCCCCAAATGGTCATGTTTTTGATGTCGTTTACAGAAACACCTAGCTTATTGGCTAGCTGTGCTTTACCACGGTTGTGGTCTAAGCGAGTCATGGCAGTAAACTGACGTGGGTCGATATCGGGTGCGTTGCGCTGGGTAATGAGCGCATTGGTGTTTGCAGGGTTGCCCACCACGAGTACTTTAATATCACGGCTAGCTACTTCGTTAATAGCTTTGCCTTGCACTGAGAAAATCGCAGCGTTAGCTTCTAATAAGTCTTTGCGCTCCATGCCGGGACCACGTGGACGTGCACCAACAAGTAAGGCGTAATCAGCATCTTTGAAGGCAACTTTAGGATCATCGGTTTGTACAATGCCAGCCAAAAGAGGGAAGGCACAGTCTTCCAGTTCCATGGTAACGCCTTTTAAGGCTTCTAATGCGGGGGTAATTTCCAGCAACTGTAAGATAACAGGTTGATCTTTACCTAACATATCGCCTGCGGCAATACGGAATAATAAAGAATAGCTGATTTGACCGGCGGCACCGGTGACCGCTACACGTACGGGTGCTTTCATGAAAACATCTCCTTGATCGCCAATAGGGCGGGTGTTATTGGAGTCATTACGCTTGCGTTAAGCAGTGATAACACAAGCACGTTAGGGCTCTTTATTTTAGGAGCCAACGAGAACGATGTAAGCATAATCTAATTAAAAGCATGCTTTACGGCGTTGTGATTGTAGTAGACTCAACCGAGAAGGTCACGGGTTGAAGGCAAAAACTTGCTGATATGCTAATGCACTCTTGATTTTGAGGCGTTTTTGCACAAAAAAAGGGCTATCCGTAGCCCTACGAATCACCCCTATGAGGGTTCGTTTAAAACTTTACGCCCAAGCCGAGCATATAAACCATTGGGTCGATTTGGACTTTGACTTTGGTTTGTTTAACGCTTAGGGCGCTAGGGCCGTCAACCGTTGCGGTGGTATCAATCCCCATATACCAGGCAGCAGCGTTCACAAACAAGCGCTCAGTAAGAGCCACGTCAATACCGACTTGTCCTGTTAGCCCAGTGGAGCTTTTAAGCTTGAGATTATCAAAGCCTTGCGTTTTACGTTCACTGGTGAGTTTTTCGTCAAAAAAGAAGGTGTGGTTTAAGCCTAAGCCCACATACGGCTGCCATCTACTGTTAGCACCCATGGGGTAATATTGCAGGCTCACTGTGGGTGGCAGGTGTTTAACATCAGCTAGTTTGCCATCCAAGCCGCCGCCAAGGCCTTTTACTTTTACTTCATGTTTAAAGGGAGTTGCACCAAGGATTTCTACGCCAACGTGCTGGTTAATAAGGTAAGTAAAGCTAATACCGAACTGGGTATCATCACCGACGGTAGCTTCACTTTTAGGAAATACACTTGAACTGCCATCAATAAGTAAAGTGTCACTACTTTCATTTGGCGCCACATGCACAGCACCAAAGCGCACCAACATATCACCTGGCTCATACGCCACGGCAGGTAAGGACATAACACCCGCAGATAGGGCAACAGCGGTACCAAGGGTTGTTAGAGTCTTCTTCATTCATACTCTCCAGCGATTATGGCTGTAACACAAGCGTTACATAGCCGTTACGGATAGTGTAGTAATTGGTTCGATGCATAAACTGATTGGCATCAATAAACACTGCATTTGCAGCACACTTCACTGGCTTCACTAAACGAGTGGCACAAATAAGATGTAGTTTTATTGATGGGTTGTTTTGTCTACAAAGTGCTCTTGCATTCCGTGGTTTCAGCAATTAGAGTGGCTGCACCTATGTGTTTTGTAGACAAAGAGCAGTGAAAGTGGCTATTCCATCGACTTCAATCCAAGGTACCTTAGCGGACCAGGTGTTTAAGAAGCTGCAGGACGATATTGTCCTGGGCGTATTACCCCCTGGTAGCAAGCTTGGGGAAACGGAGCTAGCCACGCGCTACGGTGTTAGCCGCGGCCCTTTGCGTGAGGCCATTCGTCGCCTTGAGGCAAGAAAGCTAGTGGAGCGCGCACCGCATGTGGGAGCGCGAGTGGCACAGCTGTCGTTACAAGACCTCATTGAAATTTATCATGTGCGCGAAGCCTTGGAAGGTATGGCTGCTAAATTAGCAGCACAAAATATGACCGATGAGGCCGTTAAGGCTTTATATGAAGTTTTGGCGCAGCATGAGCAACAACAAGACATCAAAGAAGATGTGGCTTATTTCCAGCGTGAAGGGGATTTAGATTTCCACTATCAAGTGATTCACGGTAGCCACAACAAATCACTGATTCAAATGCTTATTGGCGATATTTATCACATGGTGCGCATGTATCGCTATCAGTTTTCCACCGTAACTAATCGTCCACAATTAGCGCTGCGCGAGCATCGCCAGATTGTGGAGGCTATAGAAGCACGAGATGGTGAAATGGCAGAATGGCTAATGCGCCGCCATATTCGTCGTGCTCGTGAAAACATTGAGCGCCAGCATAAAGCCGGCATCGAGCCCAAAGTGGGCCACGTTAAGGAGTAAACTATGAGCAATAAATTGACCGCTGGAGGCCGTTTCCGCAAGGCACTAGCCGAAGAACAGCCCTTACAAATCATGGGTACTATCAACGCTTATGCCGCCATGATGGCCGAGCAGGTGGGCTATAAAGCCATTTATTTATCGGGCGGTGGCGTGGCTAATGCGTCCTACGGTTTGCCCGATTTAGGCATGACGAGCTTGAATGACGTGCTCGAAGATGTGCGCCGCATCAGTGGTGCCACCGATGTGCCTTTGCTCGTGGATATCGATACCGGCTGGGGTGGGGCGTTTAACATTGCTCGCACCGTGAAAGAAATGATTCGTGCGGGCGCGGGTGCCGTGCACATGGAAGACCAAGTGGCACAAAAACGTTGCGGCCACCGCCCCAACAAAGAAATCGTATCGAAAGAAGAAATGGTAGACCGTATTAAAGCGGCAGCCGATGCACGCTTCGATGAGGATTTCTTCATCATTGCACGCACGGATTCTTTCCAAAAAGAAGGCCTAGAAGCGGCCATCGATCGCGCTAATGCCTGTTTAGAAGCGGGTGCGGATGGTATTTTTGCCGAAGCGGTGCACACCTTAGATGATTACCGTGCCTTTTCTAAGGGCATTAATGGTGCCCCTTTGTTGGCAAACATTACCGAATTTGGTGCCACGCCTTTGTTCACCCGTGAAGAGCTAGCCGAAGCGGGCGCAAATATGATTTTGTATCCGTTGTCTGCCTTCCGTGCCATGAACAAGGCGGCGTTGAATGTGTATAAAGCCATTCGTGAAGATGGCCACCAGCAAAACGTGGTGGATACCATGCAAACTCGTATGGAACTATATGATTTCTTGGGCTACCACGATTACGAGCAAAAGCTCGATGAGTTGTTCAAGCAAGGCAAAAATTAATACCAGCGCCGGCAAATGTCGGCGTGTTAACCACTAGGGTAAAACCCTTAAACTGACTAGCACATAGAGAGTTTTATTATGGCGAAGAAAGAATTAGGCGGCGCTGGCTTACGTGGCCAAGTAGCAGGAAAAACAGCACTGTCCACCGTGGGCGTAAGTGGCTCTGGTTTAACCTACCGCGGCTATGATGTAAAAGATCTAGCGGAAAATTGCCAGTTTGAAGAAGTGGCTCACCTGATCTTAAAAGGCAAGCTACCCAACCAAGCAGAATTAGATGCTTATAAGAAGAAACTCAAAGGGTTACGTGGCTTACCTCAAGCATTAAAAGATGTGCTTGAGCGCATTCCAGCGGACGCCCACCCCATGGATGTGATGCGCACCGGTTGTTCCATGCTCGGCAACCTCGAAACTGAAAACAGCTTCGATGAGCAGGAAGATGCCACCGATCGCCTGTTGGCGGCGTTTCCTTCCATCATCACTTACTGGTACCGCTACAGCCACGATGGCGTACGCATTGATACCGAAACCGATGACGATTCTATTGGTGGGCACTTCTTGCACTTGTTGCGCGGCGAAAAGCCCAATGCCTTACACGAGCAGGTAATGAACGTGTCGCTTATTTTGTACGCTGAGCACGAGTTCAACGCCTCTACCTTTACCGCTCGTGTGTGTGCCTCCACCTTGTCCGACCTACACAGCTGCATTACCGGTGCCATTGGTTCTCTACGTGGCCCGTTGCACGGTGGTGCGAACGAAGCAGCCATGGATATGATTGAAAACTGGCAGAGCCCCGAGGAAGCGGAAAAAGAAATTTTGGCAATGCTCGAGCGCAAAGATTTGATTATGGGCTTTGGCCACGCTATTTACCGTGAATCTGATCCGCGTAACGAAATCATTAAACAATGGTCGGAAAAGCTCGCGGCGGATGTGGGCGATACCACGCTTTATCCTGTATCTGTGCGTGTTGAAGAAGTGATGTGGCGCGAGAAGAAGTTGTTCTGTAACGCCGATTTCTTCCATGCCTCTGCGTACCACTTCATGGGCATTCCCACCAAGCTGTTTACGCCTATCTTCGTGATGAGCCGCTTAACCGGTTGGGCAGCTCACGTGTTCGAGCAGCGTGCGGATAACCGCATTATTCGCCCAAGCGCCGAATATGTGGGTGAAGAACCACGTACCGTAACACCCATTGCAGAGCGTGCATAAGTTAAAGTTGGGCGGTAGAAATTCCGCCTAACCCATTCATTCACATAACCTTAGGGTGATATTTGTGGAAAAAGTTAACACCAAATACCGTAAAACACTGCCAGGCACGAACATCGATTACTTCGATGCCCGCGAGGCGGTGAACGATATTAAACCCGGTGCTTACGAGAAGTTGTCTTATGTTTCTCGTGTGTTTGCCGAAAACTTAGTGCGTCGCTGTGATCCAGAAAAGCTCACCGAAGCGTTAGAGCAACTGATTTACCGTAAAAGCGAATCGGATTTTCCTTGGTACCCTGCCCGTGTGGTAACCCATGATATTTTGGGTGGTACCGCCTTAGTCGACCTTGCTGGCTTGCGTGAAGCCATTGCCAAGCAGGGTGGTGACGCATGGAAAGTAAACCCCGTGGTGCCCACACAGCTGATTGTTGACCACTCTTTAGCTGTGGAATACGGCGGCTACGACAAAGACGCCATCGAAAAAAACAAAGAAGTGGAGTTGCGCCGTAACGAAGACCGCTTCCACTTTATTGATTGGACGCGCACCGCCTTTGAAAACATCGACGTGATCCGTGCGGGTAACGGTATCATGCACCAAATTAACCTCGAAAAAATGTCGCCTGTGGTGCACAACCGTAACGGCATTGCTTTCCCCGATACCTGTGTGGGTACCGACTCTCACACCCCCCACGTGGACGCCCTCGGCGTTATCGCCATTGGGGTAGGTGGCCTCGAAGCGGAAGTGGTGATGCTGGGCCATCCCACCATGATGCGCCACCCCGATATTGTAGGGGTTGAGCTCACGGGCAAGCGCCAGCCTGGCATTACCGCCACCGATATCGTGCTTGCGCTCACTGAGTTCTTGCGTGAAGAGGGCGTGGTGTCTGCTTATATCGAGTTCTTCGGCGAAGGTGCCGACAGCCTCACCATCGGCGACCGTGCCACCATTTCTAACATGACGCCAGAATATGGCGCCACCGCAGCCATGTTCTACATCGATGAGCAAACCATCGATTACTTGAAGCTCACCGGCCGTGAAGATGAGCAGGTGAAGCTAGTGGAGCAGTACGCCAAGCACACTGGCTTGTGGTCCTCTGATCTGAAAACCGCTGAATATGAGCGTGTGTTGCGCTTTGATTTATCCAAAGTGGTGCGCAACGTGGCGGGCCCTTCGCGTCCTCACGCCCGTGTGGCCACGGAAGATTTACGCAAGAAAGGCATCGCTGGCGATTGGACACCTAGCGAAGACGGCAGAATGCCAGATCACGCCATGATTTTGGCGGCCATCACCAGCTGCACCAACACCAGTAACCCACGCAACGTAGTGGCGGCTGGTTTAATTGCCAAAAAAGCTAACGAGCTGGGCCTTACCCGCAAGCCTTGGGTGAAAACCTCTTTTGCCCCCGGCTCCCGTGTGATTGAGCTTTACATGAACGATTCTGGCTTGCTGCCAGAGCTCGAAAAGCTCGGCTTCGGTATTGTGGGCTTTGCCTGCACCACCTGTAACGGTATGAGCGGTGCGCTCGATCCTGAGCTTGAAAAAGAAGTGCTTGAGCGTGGTATTCACACCACAGCGGTGCTTTCCGGTAACCGTAACTTTGATGGCCGTATTCACCCCCACGTGAAGGAAGCCTTTTTAGCGTCGCCCCCCTTAGTGGTGGCTTACGCTATTGCGGGCACCACCTTGTTTGATATCGAGCAGGATGCACTGGGCTACGACCAAGACGGCAACCCCATCACGCTGAAAGACATTTGGCCTTCCGACGAAGAAATCGATGCCATTGTGGGCGAGCATGTGAAGCCAGAGCAGTTCAACCAGATTTACATCCCCATGTTTAACCTGGACGATGTGAAGCGCTCCGAAAGCCCACTGTACGAGTGGCGCGAGATGAGTACCTATATTCGCTGCCCGCCCTACTGGGAAGGTGCCTTAGCCGCTGAAAATACGCTCACGGATTTAATCCCGCTGGCGATTTTTGGCGACAACATCACCACCGACCATATTTCACCCTCTAACGCCATCATGCCGGATAGCGCCGCGGGTGAATATTTGGCCACCATGGGTTTGCCCGAGGAAGACTACAACTCCTACGCCACCCACCGAGGGGATCACCTCACCGCACAGCGTGCTACCTTCGCGAACCCCAAGCTCTTTAACGAGATGGTGCGCGACGAAGTGGGCAATGTGATCCAAGGTTCCTTGGCACGTGTAGAACCAGACGGCGAGGTGATGCGCATGTGGGAAGCCATTGAAACCCACATGGAGCGCAAAAACCGCCTGATTATTATTGCGGGTGCTGCTTATGGACAGGGTTCTTCCCGCGACTGGGCAGCCAAAGGGCCGCGCCTTGCGGGTGTGGAAACCATCGTTGCCGAAGGCTTCGAGCGGATTCACCGCACTAACCTGGTGGGCATGGGTATCTTGCCGCTACAGTTTGAGGAAGGCACCACACGTCTTACCTTGGGCTTAGATGGCACTGAAACCTATTCGGTGAAAGGCACACCCGCGCCGGGTGTAACTCTTACCTTGGTGATTAAGCGCCGCAATGGCGAAGAGCAGGAAGTGCCTGTGATTTGCCGTCTTGATACCCAAGACGAAGTGGTAACCTACAACGCAGGCGGCGTATTGCAGCGCTTTGCCCAGGAGTTTTTAGCCGAAGAAGCCTCTGCTTAATCGCTAAAGCCCTGTAAGCCTATGGCCTGCGTTTGCGTAGGCCATCGCTGATACAACGGGAGCCTGCGGTTATCGCGCGCTCCCATTTTTTTGCAAACAGTTGGAGTTGTTATGGCCGGTCAAATTAAAATCCCCGCCACTTATATGCGCGGTGGCACCAGCAAGGGCGTATTTTTTCGCCTGCAAGATTTACCCGCAGCGGCACAGCAGCCCGGTGAAGCCCGCGATAAGGTGTTATTACGCGTTATCGGTAGTCCCGACCCCTACGGGAAGCACACCGATGGCATGGGTGGGGCCACCTCTAGCACCAGTAAAACGGTGATTTTGGCCCCCGCCACTGTGCCTGATCACGATGTGGATTACCTGTTTGGTCAGGTATCCATCGATAGGCCCTTTATCGATTGGAGCGGCAACTGTGGCAACCTCACCGCCGCGGTGGGTGCCTTCGCCATTTCCTCAGGGCTAGTGCCGAAGGAGCGTGTGCCTGAAAACGGCCATTGCACCGTGCGCATTTGGCAGGCCAACATTAAAAAAACCATTATTGCTAGCATTCCCATGACCAACGGCGAAGTGCAAGAAACCGGAGATTTCGAGCTCGATGGGGTCACCTTTCCCGCAGCCGAAGTGGAAGTGGCGTTTGTAGACCCAGCGGACGACGATGGCGCCCCCATGTTTCCCACCGGTAACTTGGTGGACAAGCTAGAGGTGCCCGGTGTGGGTACTATCGACGCCACCATGATTAGCGCCGGCATTCCCACCATTTTCGTACGTGCCGAAGACATCGGTTATACCGGCACCGAGTTGCAGGGCGATATTAACAGCAGCCCCGATGCCCTCGAAAAAATGGAAACTATTCGTGCTTATGGCGCTGTGGCCATGGGCTTAATTAGCGACATTAAAGAAGCCGAAGCCCGCCAACACACCCCAAAGGTGGCTTTTGTGGCGCCGCCTAAGGCGTATAAAGCCTCTAGCGGCAAACACATTGGCACCGAGGATATCGATTTGCTTGTGCGTGCTATGTCCATGGGCCAGTTGCACCACGCCATGATGGGCACCGCCGCCGTGGCTATTGCCTCTGCCGTATGCATTCCCGGCACCTTAGTGAACGAAGCCGCTGGTGGCGGTGAACGCCAAGCGGTACGTTTTGGCCACCCCTCAGGCACCTTGCGCGTGGGCGCCGAAGCGAAGCAGGAAAATGGCCAATGGACAGTGACCAAAGCCATTATGAGCCGCAGTGCACGCGTGTTAATGGAAGGTTGGGTGAGAATTCCCGAAAATACCCTCTAAATAAGCGAGCTAGCGCAGTAGCTGCTGCGCTAGCTAGGTGTAGTGGCTGACAAGCGGATGCTATCAAGGCTAAAATTGCCAACCTATTACTGACAACATCAAGGCTTTGGCGTAAGGTCAGACAACAATAAACGCTAATAAATTGTTTGCCCAATGAGGTATCGATGCCTAATGCATCCTTAGAACTAGAACAAAACCCGCTTGCGCAAAACGACATGCCCAGCGAGGCTCTCGACCAAGTAGAAAACCCCGCTACTGAATTGTTCAGCTACGGCTTTTCGCGCCGGCACAAAGTGTTACTGCGCGGTGACAATGGCCAGCGAGAATTATGCTGTGTGCCGCCTGTTAATTTTGCCGTACTCGCTGAAGTGCAGCGTTCCCTAGGTGCAATGCCCACCATTATCACCATGGATGACAGCGAGTTTGATAGCGCTTTGGCCATTGCCTATGAGCAGCAGCGCGGCGTGGCGGCAGAGGCTGCTGACAGCCTTGAGGGGATGGATTTAGCCAGCCTTGCGGAAGCCTTGCCTGAAACCTCGGATTTGCTCGAACAAGAAGATGATGCTCCCATCATCCGTTTGATTAACGCCTTGCTCCAAGAGGCGATTCGTGAAGATGCCTCAGATATTCATATTGAAACTTTCGAGCGCCGTTTATTGGTACGCATGCGGGTAGATGGTGTACTACGAGAAATTTTGGCACCGCGCCGTGAATTGGCACCTTTGTTGGTGTCGCGCATTAAGGTAATGGCGCGCTTAGATATTGCGGAAAAACGTATTCCTCAAGATGGCCGCATTTCTTTACGCCTCGGTGGGCGCGATGTGGACGTGCGGGTTTCCACCATGCCTTCGAGCAATGGCGAGCGCGTGGTATTGCGTTTACTGGATAAACAAGCTGGGCGTTTGCAGCTCGGGCATCTGGGTATGGGCGATGTGTGCTATCAAGAAATGATGGAGCAAATCAAAAAACCCCACGGTATTATTTTGGTTACTGGGCCCACGGGCTCGGGTAAAACCACTACATTATATGCGAGCCTCACCGAGCTTAACGACTCCACCCGCAACATTTTGACTGTGGAAGATCCTATCGAATATCAGCTTGAGGGCATCGGTCAAACCCAAGTCAATACCCGAGTGGACATGACCTTCGCCCGCGGCTTACGCGCCATTTTGCGCCAAGACCCAGACGTGGTGATGATTGGTGAAATTCGTGACTTAGAAACCGCTGAAATCGCGGTGCAAGCCAGTTTAACCGGGCACTTGGTGCTTTCCACCTTGCACACTAACACCGCCGTGGGTGCGGTGACGCGTTTGCAAGATATGGGCATTGAGCCTTTCTTATTGTCGTCGAGCTTGCTCGCAGTGATGGCGCAACGTTTAGTGCGGGTGCTATGTCCTCATTGCAAAAAGGGCGAGGTAGCCACCGCCTCAGAAAAAGCGTTATTGGGCTTGGCGGATACCGATAACAGTGTGATTTATAAGCCCATGGGGTGTGAGCATTGCCATGACCAGGGCTACCGTGGGCGCACCGGTATTTATGAATTAGTGGTGGTGGATAATGCCATGGCGGAACTGATTCATAGCGGGGCGGGGGAGCACCAATTAGAGCGGCTAGCCCGCGAGCGCACCCCAAGCATTCGCGATGACGGCTGGCGCAAAGTGCTTGCCGGCGAAACGAGCATCGAAGAAGTGTTACGCGTTACACGAGAGCATTAACCCATGGCCGCATTCGAATATCGTTGTTTAGACCACAAGGGCAAAATGCGCAAAGGCACCATGGAGGCCGACAGTGCGCGTTGGGTGCGCCAAAAGCTGCGCGAAAAGGGCTGGGTCCCCGTTGCCGTGGAAGAAATCCAAGGACAAACCCAGCGCACGCGGTTATTTTCCCGTTCAGGTAAATTAAACACCGCGCAACAAGCCCTTATTACCCGCCAAATGGCCACGTTAATTCGTTCGGGCCTACCCGTGGAAGAGGCCCTGTCCTCAGTGGCCAAACAGCACAATAAAGAACACGTGGTGCACATTATTTTAGGTGTGCGCAGTAAGGTGATGGAAGGTTACAGCCTCGCTGCTAGCCTCGCCGATTATCCTAAAGCTTTTAATCAAATGTATTGCGCCACCGTGGCGGCGGGCGAGAAAAGCGGGCATTTGGAGCAAGTACTAGAGCAGCTGGCTGAGTACCTAGAAACGCGCAGCGATGCTGGGCGCACCGTCACACAATCCTTAATTTACCCTGCCTTTATTATGGTGTTTTCCTTGGTCATTATTGTGCTCATGATGACCTATGTGGTGCCGCGCATGGTGGAGGTTTTTTCGCGCAATGAACAAGCCTTACCCATCCTGACGCGCATAATGATTGCGGTGAGCGATTTTCTTCGTGATTGGCTGTGGCTCGTTGCGCTACTTATAACCATTGCGGTGGTGATATTTATACGGGCACTCAAAAACCCAAAATTTCGTATGCGGGTGCACATGCGCTTAGCTAAAATGCCCATTATGGGCACCTTGGTGTGCACCTCAGATAGCACACGCCTAGCAAGCACCTTGGGTATTTTGGCGCGCAGTGGTGTGCCCTTGGTTGAGGCCATGGCAATTTCTAGCCAAGTGATTACTAATTTAGCCATTCGTGAAGCCGTACTGGAAGCCACACGCCGTGTGCGCGAAGGAGGCAGCCTCAGCCATGCGTTAGGCAAAAGTGATTATTTCCCAGCGATGATGGTGCAAATGATTGCCAGTGGCGAGAGCAGTGGTGAATTAGACCGTATGCTCACTCGCGGTGCTGAGTATCAAGAAAAAGAACTCGCCGGCGTAGTGGATACGGTGGTGAGTTTGCTTGGCCCGCTGATGTTGCTCTTTATGGCCGGCTTGGTGTTTTTAATTGTGCTCGCCATGATGCAACCAATTTTGCAAATGAATGCCTTATTTAAAATCTAAATATGACGGAGTTATAAGATGAAGTCCCAAGCGCTAAAGTCCTTACAAAGAGGCTTAACACTGATTGAAATTATGGTGGTGGTGGCCATTATCGGCTTGTTAGCGGCCATGATAGTGCCCAACGTGATTGGTCAGGGGGAGCAAGCCAAGGTGGATATGGCCAAAGCTAATATGAGCAGCATTGCCAGTGCGCTGGATATGTTTCGTTTGCATAACAGTCGTTATCCTAACACCGACGAGGGCCTGCGAGCATTAGTGGAAAAGCCCAGCAATGCACGCAGCTGGCCTGAGGGTGGTTATTTGTCGCGCCTTCCTAAGGACCCTTGGGGTAACGATTTTGTTTATCTTGGGCCAGACCAAGCCCAGGGCAAATACGAGCTGATTAGCCTAGGCGCCGATGGTTTGGAGGGCGGCGAGGGCGCAAACAAGGACCTGTATTACCATCAGCTCCAAGACGACTAATTTATGCTAGCTAGGCATCAAACATTGCGCATAACTCAGAGCCAAGGCTTTACCCTAGTAGAGGTATTGCTGGTGGTGACCTTGTTCGCTCTAATGGCTGCGTTTTTGGTGCCTAATTTAAGCGTTTCAGAGCAAAGCAAAACCGATACCTTTGCTACCCATGTAGAAATTCTGTTTGGCGAAATGTCTGAATACAGTGTGTATTCAGGCGAGCTGCTGGCACTGCGCATTACAGATACTCAGCTAATTCCCTTGCGCTTTGCTTCTTATGAGGATGGCTTTCAGCCTTATAGCGCTGACACTGGCAGCATCAAGCCACTGGCGCTGCCCGCTCAGCTTAGCGTGCGCTGGGAAGATGAAGATATTGATGCGTCTCAGCAGGCAGACCCAGATGCGTTAACTCGCTGGCAGGAAAGCGACGACACCATCACCAGCAGCAAAGAGTTTGGCCGTAAGGAAGTGGTGCCGGAGGTTTTCTTTTATCCCAGTGGTGAAGCGAGTGCAGGCACTCTTATTTTGTATTCGGATGATGTCAACACTTCCGTTAGCCATAAGATTACGCTGAACCCTTTAGGCCGCCCAAGCTTGGAGCGTGATAATGAAGCGTGAGTCAGGCTTTACGCTTATCGAAGTTTTAGTGGCCTTAGGCATATTGGTATTTTCCATGATGGCGCTTATGCAAAGTATTTCCACAGCAGGCAAACACACCTTAATGCTGGATGAACACACCCAGGGCTATTTGCTCGCCAGTAACAAGTTAGTGGAATTGCAGGTGTATCAAGAGTGGCCTAAAACAGGCACACAAACCGATACGGTGGAGGTGAATCAGCGAAACTGGCGTGTGCAAACCAAGGTTACCGAGGGACCGTACCCTGGTACCCGGCGGGTAGATATTGAAGTGGGGCCATTGCGTGAGAATAGCAAAGCGTGGGAGCCTGTGTACCAAACACTGACTATGTTGGGCGCGCCCCCAGAGGTGGTACCCAGCCAAGCTAACCCGCAGGTGAACCATGAGGGCTAAGCATAGCGGCTTTACCTTACTTGAAGTGATTATTGCCATCGCAATTTTTGCTGCCATGTATGTGTTTGCGCAATACGCCTTCACCCAAGCGCTGGATAATCGCGCCTTATTAATGGAGCATGCTGCACAGCAAGAGTCTCGGCAGCGTTTGCTCTTGCAATTATCGCAAGATATTGAGCAGTTGATTGCTCGCCCCGTACGCGATGGCTTTGGCGACCTGGAGCCGGCATTAATGGGAGATGACAGGCATCTTACGTTTACCCGTCTAGGCTGGAGCAATGTATTAGAGTTGCGCCAACGCAGCCAAATGCAACGCCTGAGTTATGCACTAGAAGAGGGCGAGCTGATTCGCTATCACTGGCCGTACTTGGACCAAACCGTTGATATGGAGCCTGTTCGCACCCTAGTGGCTGAGGGGGTGGAGAGCGTGCGCTGGCGTTATTTAATGCGGGGAGCAAACAATAAATGGGAATGGCAAGAGCTATGGCCACCCTTAAGTATGGAAAATGTGCCACCACTGCAGCAGCCTTTGCCAAACAGCATAGAACTCACCCTAGAATTTGCAGAGGGCGAAACGTTGCACCGGTTTTTTAGAATTGTGGCCAACCCTTGGGTGCATCCATGAAACAGCAGCGCGGTATAGCCCTTATTGCAGTGTTATTGCTAGTGGCATTAATGGTAATAATTGGCACTGAGGTCATGTTTCGCCAAGACCGTTATTTTGCTCGCACCGAAAGCCTGGTGGGTTGGGACCAACGCTACCAATATGCCATGGCAGCGGAAGTGGTGGCGCTAAGGGCGCTAAACGATGACTTAGCCCAAGACCGAAACCATAGCGTGCTAACAGATGATTGCGTTAATGATTTTTGGGCCGTGAACCTGCCGCCCACCCCTTATGAAAACGCATGGATAACTGCTAGTGTGCAGGATTTACAGGGCCGCTTTAATCTGAACAGCTTAGTGGTCCAAAATGGAGAAACATTCGAGCGTAATCCAACGGCTTACCAGCGTCTCGTTAACCTCTTACAGCAGTTACTGGAGTCCCCTAGGGAGGCTGAATTACTGGCATCGGAATTGAGTGACTGGATTGATAGCAATAACCTAGTGGATGACATTCAGGGGGCGGAAGACGGAGATTATCGCTGGCGGCGTACGCCCAATATCCCCATTGCCCATGAATCCGAATTTAGAGCTATTAAAAGCTTTCGCGCTGATAGTTTTAAAGAACCCGAGTACTGGGGATTATTTGCAGCGCTACCCGTGGGTACTAAATTAAATGTCAACACAGCTTCAAGCTTGGTGCTAGATGCATATTTTGCTGATACTGTAGGCGACGTTGGCACTAAATATGTGATGGAACAGCGCGAAAAAGGTGCGATTGAAGATTTAGCTGAGCTGTTTGCTAATGGGCCCTTCGGCGCTCTGGATGAGGAAGTACAACAAGAGTTGCGCGAAGCATTTAGTGTGCGCACCGATTATTTCCAAGTCATGGTGGAGGTAAAAACAGGCCAGCAGAGCCAGCGCTTGGTAACGCGTGTCCAACGCAAAGAATCGGGTGACATACGTGTGTACAGCCGCCAATTGGTGCCACGGCTAATGCCAATGGAGCCAGCGTGCAACCCATTTTATTACGTTCAATCAGAAGAAGAAGGAAGCGGTGTTAATGACTAACACTGTGTTATATATCACTGAACCCATACTCTCTGCGGATGATATCGGCACACAGCATTGTTATCTCATCCACAATGGCGAGATAGAAGAGGGCGAACTATCCTCGTTTGCAGCACACTTGCAACAACAAGCGGTGAAAGTGGTGTTGTCTGCGGCGGATACGACCCTTACTCAAGTAACCTTGAACCGCAAGCAAGCGCGACATATGCAAGCGGTTTTACCTTTTGTTCTTGAGGAGAGCCTGCTCGCATCGCCCGAGAATTTATGGTTTAGCTACCAAACCCCTCGCCGAGGGGTATCACTGTACCCTGTGGTGGTATGTAATCAATCAGCCTTAAAGCGTTTATACACTTACTTCCAGCAACAGCAGTGGTATGTCACAGGTATATATGTGGACGCCCAATTGTGGCAGCAACGGGCGCCGGTGATGATAACGGCTGCCTCCAAGGTATTGATTATTCAGTCAGCATATGAAGCCCTAATTGTGGATGAGTCCCAAGTGGATGACGCTATTCGTGCACTTGAACTCGATAGCGATGGCTTCTCTACACAAACGCTTTCTGAGGAACTTGTTTTAGAATTAGAGCAAGCCATTGCGCAGCAGCAAGGAATAAACTTGCTTCATGGTGAGCTGCCGCCAATGAGTACCAGCGCGCAACAATTATTGTGGCAAGAATGGCGGTCTTTGGTGTATTTTGCAGCCACTGTATTGGTGGCAGTGTGGGGGCTGCTATATGTACAAACCTATCAATACCAGCAAGCCGCCAAAGAAGCGCAGCAACAAGCCGTGGCGTTATATCAAACATTATTTCCTCAAGCGTCCCGCCCACAGCTGTTGCAGCGGGAATTTGAGAATCAGTTGCGGCGCCTTCAAAGTGACGGTCGCGGTGAAAGTGCTTTTGTAAGCCTAATGACACCTGTGGCAACACAGCTATCCGACCAAGAATTTGAACGTTTGCAGCCTTTGCGCTTTCAGTTTGATGAGCGCGAATCGAGCCTTTCCTTCGATATTACAGCGCCAGAATTTGCGCAAATTGAAAAGCTAAGAAGCATGTTGCATGAGCAGGGCATGAAAGTGAGTATTGGAAACTCTCGTAGCGCTGACAATGGCGTTACCGCTCGGTTAAAAGTGGAGCTAGCCACATGACGAATCCTCTGACAACGGTAAAGAAGTCCATGGATGAGTATTTGCAGCCAGCTAAGCAGTGGTACCGAGGACTTGCACAGCGCGAACAGATGGCGGTGAGCATACTGGGTGTGGTTGCTGTTGTATTTTGCTTATATTGGTTGCTGTGGTCGCCTTTAATGGCGAAGCGGGATAATGCCAAGCAACGCTATGTGGCTCAACAGCAACTGCTTGAGTGGATGCAAGAGCACGAGTCTCTTATTCGTGGCGCGCAGCGAACCACTAGCGGCACCACCCGCATTCAACCGAGTGATAAAGATGTGCTGACTCTAGTGAACAGTAGCGCCGCGAGTGCTGGTGTCGTGCTGCGTAGCTTTAGCCCAGAAGGTAATAATAAGCTGAGGTTGCAGCTAGAGCAGCAAGAATTTATTCGAGTGATGCAATGGCTATACGAATTAGAACAGAGCTATGGCATTGAAGTTAGTAATATAGACATTTCGGCAGGCAACCTTCCTAGCACGGTTAATGTTAGAGCAACACTAGAAAGAGACACTTAGACCATGATGCGCAGGCAGGTTACAACTCAAGTTATGGCGTTAGTCATAGGATTATTGATGTTTGCGAATACCAGTGCAGCTACTTTGGGTTGGCAAGATACCCACGTGATTGAATTGCGCGGCAAGCAATTGCCAATGCTGCTGGGTATGCCACAAGAGCGCCTATCTGTGGTGCGGTGGAGTGCCGACGAAGGCTTTGCTCCAGTGCCTTTTCAAATCGATGAGTACGGTGCTGCTGACTTGGTTTGGTTTGCTGGCACTGGGCTACATCGCGAGGAAGAGGCTGGCATCATGGCACCTGAGGACATGCTATTGCTGAAGGCTTCAGATGCGGGCGCAAGAGCGCCGAAAGAGGTGGAGCCAGAATACGGCAGTTTGGTAGCAGAGATTAAAGTCAGCCACAGAGGGGACGATTACTATTTTTATGTGGTAACGGACTCACCGCGTCGCAGCGCTGAGACTTATGTGGAACACAACCTCACCACAGGGGTAACCCGCACAGCTAGCTATACGCTAAAAGTGGACCCTAAAAACGAGTTAAATTGGACTTATCTAAGCCATGTGGGCTATCAAGGTGAAGGTTCAATTATTGACACGCTAAAAATGCGTATGTCGGCAGGGTTTATGAGCCGTCGCGCACGTGTCACCTTAGACAACCATAACCTGCGTCCTCGTGTTACTGGCTTCAAAGTGGGGCCCATTCGCTCTGTAATGCACCTTGAAACCCGTGTAGTGATTACAGGGATAAGTGTAATGAAACTGCAATTACAAGCTTATCGTTATCCCGACCATTATGAAGCTCATTCCCATGCGGTAATTCCTGCCCTCTATAAGGCCATGTTAAAAGCCCCTGAGGTCACCGTTAGCATTGATGGCAATGCTCAGTATGGCGCTACGGTGCAAACCGCCAACAGCGAAGGGGTTGAAGCTGTGGTTAAAGGCGAGCCGAATGTGCTACAGCAAGAATTAATTGATAAAGGTTTAGATGCTAATAACAGCTGGATTTTATTTAATTCCCAGCAAAACTTTAGCCTGTTGGCCTATTTAGATTTACCTGAATCCCTGGCTGATACACCTTTGGCGCTTGTTTTTGAAGACGATAAGGAACTAGAAAACAAGCCTGAGCAATTCCCGGGACAGCTCCCAAATTTAGGCTATGCCTTAAAGGACTGGCCACCTGAAAAAGAGCTTCGTTTTTCGGTAAAAATGTATTTTGACCAATCTCTAGAAGGACAAGATATCGCAAGTTACACTCACCACCGCACTCAAGCGGCCACAGTTGTTGTTAAGGCGCTAGGCAACAGTGAAACACACTAGTTTGCAGGGCGCTTTGGTTTGGGTGTTCTATGCCCTAGCTTGCATCATCTTGGCGGTGGCGCTCTCTTTTTACTTGTTCGGCTATTGGGATTATGGCTACGCTTTTTGGTACCACTGGTTAAGCATTGATGAGCACATCAATACTTATGCCGCTCAAAACACACTTAAGCCACAGTACCATTTGCTTACCGCCTCAGAACATGTGGCTATGTTCCAGCAAGTTGCTACGGCGGTGCATAATAATGGCGTTGGCTTAGAGCAACTGCATTATTACACCAACAACAACGTCAAGATTCAGCTATTCCATCCAGCGGAAATTCGCCATTTGCAAGATGTGGCCACATTGTTTTCGCAAGCTAAAGCGGTGGCTTTGCTTGTGCTGCTGTGTTGGCCACTACTGGCGCTCGCGGTGCTTCGAGAAGGCCGGAGCACTTGGTGGCAACGTTCACTGGGCTTGAGCGTTGTTTTTGTGCCCTTATTGCTGTGGTTGCTTGTTGCGGGTCCCACGCAAGTTTTCTACCAATTGCATGAGTGGGTTTTTCCGCCTGAAAATGCTTGGTTTTTTTATTGGGAGGAATCCCATATGAGTGCCATGATGAAAGCGCCTTACCTCTTTGGTGCCATTGCCGTGGAAATAACAATCAGCGCTTTATTATTAACCCCATTGGTTCACTGTCTTGGAATTAAATTTGCGTTACGCTTACGCTCATTATTCAAATAGTTTAGGAGTCGCTGTGAATCAAGGAGATAGGGCAGCTTACCGCTTAAGTGAACCTCGCAGCATCACCGAGTTGCTGCTCGCCGATATCTCGCATCAGGAGATTATTCAGTTCGCCCAGCAGCATTTTCCGCAGGATGCTAAGTACTGGTTATTAGAGTGCCGATTAAAGGATGGCACTCAGTGGTTAGTATTCGAGCATTTGGTGGCCTTAAGCTCCGCTTGCGAGCAAATTGCTGCTCATAATTCGGTGGCGGATGAATTTCATATCTATTTGCACGCAATGAAAGGGCGAGCTGCTGCAGGTTTGTTGTTTACTCGCCACCCTGAACGGTTCGACCTTGGGTTACGCGTGCTTGAAATAGTGCCGTTTGGGCATTTCTCTGAAAAGCCGCAACGCTGGGTTTTCGATGCATTTGGCCATATCCACTACCACCAAGGTCAGGTGGAAGAGCCTCCCTTATCTCTGCAGGCCTTTGTTTCCTTAGCCAAGCATGTGGAAGAAGATAAGGCAGGGCCACAGCAGTTGCACTGGTGGCATGATGGCCAGGAGTTGTATTTGTTAGCGCAAACTCCCATGCCGGCGCTAGATCTTGCTGAGGAAGCCTGGTGCCAAGCCGATGAGCTGTGGGCAGGTGCTGTATCACCACTGTGGTATAGCTGTAGTGCACGTTGGTTCAAAACGCATTTTTGGCGCCCGTTAGGTGAGCGTAACCACTGGCAAGAACTGGAGAATATAGAGCCCTATCGACGCCAAGGAAGCCACCTCTATTTTAATGCCCGATTTGCATTAGCGCTGGCACCTGCTGCACCCCATTTGCACCAATCGTTGCCGCCAGATTGGTTGCATGCTTTCTCCACAACGACTTCTTTAAAGAAGCCAATTTCGCCGTGGCGATTGCAGCTAAGATTACGGTTGTTGCAATTTCAACTGGGCCGCGGCCGACTCCAGGGCAAAAGTAAGCAGCAACTGTGGCAACACTGGATGCACTTAGATCAGATGGGTGAAAAGCTTTCTCGCCTTTTAGGGGAGCTTTATTATTGCTATGGAGAGCGACGCTTGCACTGTTCAGTGCCCCTAGTGGAACGCTTTGGGGCAGACCCCTTACTGCCGTATGTGGCACAAGACCAGCAAACGCTAAGCAGCCTCTCGCGTCAGGGTGGGGCTCTGCCAACGTCTACACCCTCGAGGGGAAGGGTAAAAACTCTCGGTTTAGAACCCCTTGCAAAGCTTTATCAGGTAGCCACAGAGCTGTGGCATCAGCTTGGCACTGAATTTCGTAAGTTAGCAGAAATTTTAGGCCTGTTGCTAACAGAGCAAGGACAGATTCCACACCCAGATGCCGTTTATTTTCTTTATTTTGATGAACTCTGGGAGCTGCTGCATCAGCAAGGCCGTGTGGCCAAAGAACGTCTAGCTCAGCGCCAGCATCAGTATATGCAAGCGGCGCTTATGGCAGCACCGCAATGGCAATTGGCTGGCAAAGGATACCAAGGTGGTGAAATGCCAAAAGCCCGGGGTTTGCGTATTACTGGCAGGGCAGCAGTAGAGGGAGAGGCCAGGGGGGCAGCACGGTTGGTACACAGCAGTTGGTGCTTAAACGAAGTTAGTACTGGCGAGGTTATTATTCTGAAGCATTACCATCTTTCTTGGTTGCCTTGGCTCAAACTAGCTAGTGCCATTTTGCTTGTGTCAGCGGATGATGCCAAAGGGGCGCTTACAGCCATGGCTGTTGATGAAAATATTCCCATGCTCATGGGAGTGCAAGACGGGTTGGATTATTTTTCCAATAGTGACTTGTTGCAGGTAAAAGCGGGGGAAACGTCATGGGTTGCCTACGTGAGTGAAGGAATAAACTCTTAAGTTAAATTATCTAGCCATTAAAAAGCCCACCATTTGGTGGGCTTTGTTATTTAGCCTTCTTTAAGAGAGGCATTAATATCAATGATGGCTTGTTTGCCGTCGCCAAATAACATCAAAGTATTGTCCATGGCAAACAGTGGGTTAGGTAGTCCCGCAAACCCGGGGCTTAAGGAACGTTTCACCACCACTACCGTGCGCGCCTTATCCACGTTGAGAATCGGCATGCCGTAGATGGGGCTGCCCTTATCTTCACGCGCCATGGGGTTGGTCACGTCATTAGCCCCAATTACAATGGCCACGTCTGTTTGCTCAAAGGTTGGGTTAATTTCATCCATATCTTTGAGTTTGTCGTAGGACACCTCTGCTTCAGCGAGTAGTACGTTCATATGCCCGGGCATTCTGCCTGCCACAGGGTGAATGGCGTATTCCACTTCGACGCCGTTGGCTTCTAGGGTATCAGCCAAATCACGCACGGCGTGTTGAGCTTGCGCCATGGCTAAGCCGAAACCAGGGACCACTACCACACGTTGTGCCGTTTCTAGAATCATGGCCACTTCATCAGCAGAGGATGATTTTACCTTGCCAGCATATACCTCATCCTGGTCTATGGCTTCGCCACCTTCGGCCATTACTCCAAAGAGAACGTTGGTGAGCGAGCGGTTCATGGCCTTACACATGATTTGCGTAAGAATTAAACCAGAAGCTCCAACCAGCGAACCTGTAATGATAAGGGCGTTGTTATCCATCAAGAAACCTGCTGAGGCAGCAGCTACACCGGAATAAGAGTTAAGTAAAGCGATAACAACCGGCATATCGGCGCCACCAATGGGCATGACTAGCAATACACCAAGTGCGGCAGTAATAAGCAACAAGAGCCAGAAGTAGCCACTGGCCTCAGGGTTTTTCACCAGCAGGAAAATTAAAATAAATGCTAAAGCCACCAACACCACATTAGCTTGGCGCATGCCTGGGAAACCCATGGGTTTTCCATCAATAAGCTCTTGTAGCTTGGCAAAGGCAACAAAGGAACCGGTAAGCGTCACTGCACCTACCATGGTGGTTATCCCTAGGGCTGTCATGGTGATGGTGGTTTGCAGCGCACCAATGCCGGTAAAATATTCTGCTGCCGCAATGGCCACCGAAGAGCCACCGCCAAAACCATTAAGCGCAGCCACCAATTGCGGCATGGCTGTCATTTCAATGCGTTTGGCAAGCGTGACACCGATGGTGGCGCCAATAATGCCCCCAAGTATAATCAGCTTGTAGCTGATAATGCCTTTGTGGAGCAGGGTAAGCACCACTGCGATAAGCATACCCGCGGCGGCAAGTTTGTTGCCGCGCACGGCCGTGCGTGGCTTGGTTAACCCTTTAATGCCCAGAACGAACAAAATAGCGGCAAAAAGATAGCCTAAATCAATTAAATGCGAAGTATCCATGGTTATTTCCTTTTGAACATGGCCAGCATACGGTTGGTCACCATAAAGCCGCCCACCGCATTGATTGTGGCAAGAATAACCGCAATAAAGCCGAAGAATGACACTAGGCCACCGCTGCCACTGCCTGCGGCCATTAGGGCACCTACGATGGTGATGCCCGAAATGGCGTTAGTGCCTGACATTAGGGGGGTATGAAGGGTGGGGGGAACTTTAGTAATAAGCTCCACACCGAGAAATACCGCCAACACAAAGACGGTTAATTGAGCAATGATATCCATTATTGTGCTTCCTCTTGGGGCTTGGCTTCTAATGGTGCAAGTCCAAGGCGCTCTCGCAAGCGTGCTTGTGGAACTTCACCGTCGTAAGAAACCACGGTTTCTTTCACAATTTCATCTTCAAAATCAAGATGCAATTCGCCATGGTCGTTGATCAGAAGCTTCAAAAGGTTTTCGATGTTTTTGCCAAACATTTGGCTTGCGTGGAAAGCCACAGATGAAGGCACGTTTTCTGGGCCTATGATTGTCACATCATGGGCGACAATGGTTTTGCCTTGTTGAGTGAGCTCACAGTTACCACCGCGTTCTGCTGCAAGGTCGACGATAACGGTCCCAGCTTTCATGGCTTTCACCATATCCTCAGTGACTAAGATAGGGGACTTGGCGCCAGGGATAGCGGCTGTAGTGATAACCACATCCATCGTTGTCATGACTTCTTGCATGGCTGCGCGCTGAGCAGCGAGAAATTCATCGCTTTGCTCCTGCGCATAGCCACCGCTACCTTCAGCAGAGCTGGTGTCAATATTCAGCTCAACGGGCTTTGCGCCCACCGAAATAATTTGTTCGCGTGCAGCGGCACGTACGTCATAGGCTTCCACAATGGCACCGAGGCGCTTGGCCGTGGCACAGGCTTGAAGGCCGGCCACGCCTGCTCCCATTACCAGTACACGAGCGGCGCTTAAGGTGCCTGCAGCAGTCATGTTCATGGGAAACATTCGTGGGGACTCACTGGCGGCCATGAGCACTGCTTTATAACCTGCGAGCATGCCCATGGAAGAAAGGACATCCATGGCTTGGGCGCGTGTAATGCGCGGAACAAGCTCAAGGGCCAGGCCAGTGATATTTTTTTCAGCAAGTTGCTGTGCAAAAGCTGGATTGGCAAGAGGATCCATCATGCCAATTAAGGTTTGCCCATTGCTTAATAGGGCCAAATCATCGGCTGCATTGGTGTGCTGATAACCAGGTGTTTGTACTTGTAGTACCATATTGGCTTGAGAGTATACGGTGGCGCGGTCACTTATGGTGGCACCAGCAGCTTCATACTCAGTATCAGGATAACCCGCTAGTAGACCAGCGCCTTGTTCAAACAAGACGTCGATTTGCGGAGAAATTTTTTTAATTGCAACAACGTTTGCGGGCGTTAATGCCACACGTTGCTCGCCGGGTAAACTTTCCTTGGGAACACCGATTTTCACCTGCGTTACCCCCCTTTAAATTAATGGTTGCCGAAAGTAAGTTATAATAGCAAGTTCTTACGATATGCCTTTGTTTGTGGGGCTTTAGAGCTTGCACAAGTGCAATAACATAGACACATAGCCACGGTTTAGCAACCTACAAGATGACCAGGTATTGATATATTTGCATTGTTTGGCAGTTAAGACACTGTTAGTTGAGCAGGGTTTTAACTATTGCCTTATCTTCCTCTTCTTGCATGGGTAGGAAAGGCTCAAGCAAGGTGTTGCCACGAATTTCTGCGCGAATAACATGCAAAAACGTATAAGCGCCTAATAACTTGCGCACTAGAAAGATAAATTCTTTTGGTGGCACATCAAAATGCACAGATAAAGCGTTACGGCTAGCGCGGCCCATTACCCTTGAGGGTAAATCACTTTCGCCCCACATGTATTCTTGTTTGCTATTGAGCACACTGGCAGGAACGGGGAAGCGTTGCGGATCTTGCAGCGGCTCCACAGCCTCAAAGCAAAGAGCTGCAAAGTCATTGAGTACGCGTTTGGGAACGTCCTTGGCTAAAAATCCGAGAGCGCGCATAGCCTGTCCGAGACGCTCAGTGTCTTGATGCCAAGAGGCGCGGATCATTTCACGGCCAGGCCCTAAGGTGGTGTGCTCGAAATCACGAATAGCACCAAAATCTAGCAAGACCACCTTGTCGTTGCCGCCCTGATTATCAATGCGCAAGAGGTAGTTGCCAAAGTTCGGGTCCGTTTGCATTTTGTTCCACTGGAACACTTCCATGCAGCAAAGCTCCATAATGGCGCGGCCAATATGGTTTCTGCGCTCTTGTGCCAAGGTATCTACCTCAACCTCGGTGATGGGAATCCCGGACTCGAAAGTCATGCACAGAATATTGTGTGTGGAATATTCGGGTACCACTGTGGGCACTACAAAGCGCTCATCGTCTTTTAAGAGCTCGCGGAAGTATTCTGTGGTGTGGGCTTCTAAATCATAATCCACTTCACGTTTTAGCATCTCGCGAATTTCGTCTAGCCACTCGTTAAACTGCGCTGTTATGGGCACGAGGCGGCTGAGCTTTAATAGTCGCACTAGGGCGCGCAGGTCAGAATCAATGGCTTGGGCAACACCGGGGTACTGAATTTTAAGAACCAGTTCTTTGCCATCTGATTTGCGAATGGCTTTATGAACTTGAGCCAGTGATGCAGCTCCTAGGGGGGCTTGAGAAATTTCAAGCTCGGCTAATTTGGCATCACCAAGCTCCATTTGTAAGTGCCGGAGCATGGTGGGCCATGCTAGGGCAGTGGTTTGGCTTTCGAGGGTGTGCAGCGCTGCAGTAACTTCCTCTGGTAAGAAGTGCTCGCCGAATAAGGCCATCATTTGGCCAATTTTAACCACCGAGCCCTTCAGTTTGCCCAGGTCTTCCACTAATTGTTGCGCTTGCTGTGATAGTATCTCTTTACGTTTTTCATCACGCTTATCTTTAGCGGTAAACAAAGTACCCGCTGACAAAGTGGCATATTTGGCACCTGCGAAAATGCCTGCGGTGGCCATGGATAGGCGACGCTCAAAAGAACCTGTTTTAACACGCTTTACTGTTTTGCGGTCCATTTAGAAGACTCCTGTCATACCTAAATCTTATTGGGCTTTTTCAAGCGCTTGAAATTCTTCGATTAAATCAGCTAAAACAAGGGCGCTTTCCACAAGGTAGGGATCCTCTGTGGGATCTTTATCCTCAGGATCAAGACTTACTTCTTCTTGCTCCTCTTGTTTATTCAGCTCTTTAATATCTTTTAGCAAAGGTTCACCAAGGGCTTTGCGTTTGGCATTTTCAATGGCCAAACGTTGTTGATTAAGCTCTTGCCATTCTTCTTGGCGTTTCTTTTCGATTAGGCTCACGTGGGTTTTGCTGCGTTGCTTTCTAATAAGCTCGAGCTGAGACTCCACATAGTTAAATTTTGGATTGCCCGAGATGCGCTCTTCATGCGCTTTTCTTAAACTGGGCAAGAGTGGGCCAAAGTTAAATATGGACTCGTAATCAGTGGGGGCAATTTGATCCCAAGGCAAGGCATTGGAAAGAGCGCTTTCGCCAATATCGTTTTTGTCCACAAGGAAGGGGAAGGTGATATCAGGCTCAATACCTTTGTTTTGATTGCTAGCGCCTGAAACGCGATAGAACTTGGCTTGAGTCAGCTTTAATTGGCCGTGATTCAAGGGTAGGAGCGCTTGCACTGTGCCCTTGCCGAAGGTGGTATCTCCCAACACTAGCGCACGACCGTAATCCTGCATAGCGCCTGCAAAAATCTCGGAAGCTGATGCGGAGAAACGGTTAACCAACACGGCCATGGGACCATCATAGCGAATCCCAATGTTTTGGCCTTTTTCCACGCGCACACGGCCGCGGGCGTCGCGCACCTGTACCGTAGGGCCACCTGGAATAAACAGGGACACCAGTTGATTGGCTTCGTGTAAGGAACCGCCACCGTTGTTGCGCAAATCCATAATTAGGCCATCAATACCTTCCTCATCGTTGGCAATGTCTAATAGCAGTTTTGCCACATCGCGGGTGGTGCTGGTGTAGTTGGGGTCGCCCTTGTGATAAGCATCAAAATCTATATAAAAAGCGGGCAGGGTGATAATAGCAATGCGTTTTTCAGCCTCATTTTCAGTGGCTGGCAGGGTGATATAGTGCTTTTTGGCTGCCTGTTCTTCTAGCACCACTTTATTGCGTTCGATTTCTATTTCGCGGGTGGTGTGTTCCGATACACTGCCGGCTGGAATCACTTCTAGCCGCACCTTTGTGCCTTTAGGGCCACGAATAAGCTCTACAACTTCATCTAAACGCCAGCCAATAACGTTCACAATCTCTTGCTTTTCTTGGCCGACACCAATAATACGGTCGGCCACCTGTAACTGGCCGCCTTTAGCTGCAGGGCCGCCAGGCACTAGGCTAACAATTTTGGTGTATTCCTCGTCCGCTTGTAAAACAGCACCAATGCCTTCTAAAGAGCGGCTCATATTGATGTTGAAATTTTCAGAGGTGTGGGGGGTAAAATAGCTGGTATGCGGATCGTACACCTGGCCGAGAGCATTCATATAGAACTGGAAAACATCTTCAGCGCTATTTTGCTGCATACGTTTTTTCTGGCTTTTGTAGCGACGCTGGAGCCTTTTGTGCACTTCCTCATCGCTCACACCGTCAAGGCGCATGGAAATGATTGCATGGGCTAAGCGCTGATCCCAGAGGTGGTTCAGGGCTGCAACGTCCGGCTCCCATTCGGCTTCTTCACGATCAATAAGCAACTCCGCATCTTCGCCAAAATCAAAAGAGGGCAATCCATCTTCAAGCAAGCTGAGCAAATAATCGAGCCTCTCCTGCACGCGCTCTTGGTAAAGATTAAAAATATCGAATCCCGCGCTTAAATCGCCTTTTTTAATTTGTTCATAAGCAGCTTTACGATATCTTTCTATCTTTTTGATATCAGTAGATAAAAAATAGATTTTATTTGGATCTAGATCCTGCAAATAACGATCAAGTAAGCGCTCTGAAAGGGTGGAATCGTCGAGGCTTAGGTAGTGCCCTTTTAATCGAGTAACAATGGATTTAGCTGTGGGGCCATGAACTTCCTCGGGAGCAAGCGCATGGGTTTTGCTGATGGCATCAATATCAGGTGCTTTGCTAAAAGCGCCCGATACTTGCATTGCCAGCCCAAAACAGAGCGCAGCAACAATCAAGTAGCGTAGGGAGGAAATATGACGAATCATAAGTGTTAAATCCATATTTATCTAAATTAGGCTTGTAAGTATAAGGTAAGGCGTCGGTTATATACCAATTTTAGTCATCTTATGGCTGCCGAAAAAATTATTGGGAACAGAGCCACCATTTCTTATGGTCGTCTTCATAGGCAACAGCATCTTCTTGGAGTTTAATTAAATGTGCCCATAAAGAGTATTGTGCTAAAGCATGAAGCATAGCGGGGGTATCGTCGTAGGCTTGCTTCACTATTTCCTCAAGGCTTTGGCCAAGGTCGGCGGTCAGGACTGATTTCACTTTATCTTCACGCTTTAGCCTGTGCTCAATGGTGCGCTGTATATAAGTTTGAGGTTGTTGAATAAGATTTCCATGGCCTGGAGCGATAAGCGTAATTTGGTAGTCCTGTAGCTTTGTTAGCGAATTTAAGTACGCTGACATGGAACCGGAAGGGGGCGCAATTACCACTGTGGAGCCATCGATTAAGTGGTCGCCTGTAAATAAAATGCCTTCTTCTTCGAGTAAGAAGCATAAATGATTATCCACATGGCCTGGCGAACTAATTACTGTGAGTGTGTGGCCATGGCCCAAGTCCATGCGCATGCCATCTTCTAGCACCACATCGGGCAACCAAGCTTCATCCTGTAAACCGTCGTTGGGAGCAGTGGTGCCCATAAGTTGGGCATTCGGAAAATGCTGTAATAGACCTTGGGCACCAGGAGAGTGATCTTGGTGGGTATGGGTCACCAAAATGTGAGTAATGGGCCTTTCAAGCTGTTGGCTTGCTTGGAGAATGGCTTCAATATGTTGCGGGTGATTGGGGCCCGGGTCTAGCACCATTAGCCCGTCTTTATAAGCTAATAAGTAGGAATTGGTGCCAGGGCCTGTCATCAAACTAGGGTTGGGCGCTAAAACACGCCATACCAAGGCTGAAATAGGTGTTAACTCTCCGGCAACAAGGGGTAAAGACATAGCGTTTCTCTTTATTGGTTAATGGCTATTTTATTTTTGATAAGCCCGATTGGCCTTTAGCTTGTTTGTAGCCTTTTGCTTGAATAATGGTGACAACATAGTTGGAGGCTGTATCTGAATTATGTGTGTCTGCTAACCGCACCACTTCGCTGATAGGTGCCTCAGCACCTGGATTTAAATGGCGCCGAATTATAATAGTGGCTGTGTCTGTTGTTTGGCATTCATTGCTATCATTACACACCTGTTGGCTAACGCTAAGCTTTGCCGTGGCGATGGGCACAGCTTCATTGTTGTACAGATGCCCTTTAATGCGCACACCTGTTTCCAATGGTGTAGCGCTTTCAAGATTAAACGTCAGCTTGTCGTGGGGCACGACTATCAACGCTTGTTGGCTACCTTGCCAAGCGCCAAAGCCAAATACAACCCCAAACACTGCCAACCCAACACTTACAGTGGCAAACAAGCGCCGATCTAGGCGCCAAGTGCTCCATAGTAGTAGCGATACAGCAAGCACTATGCTCGCCACTAAAACAAAACGCCACATGTGGCCTCCATTACAATTTTAAAGAAGTCGCCCAATCATCCTATAGCTGCCTATAATGATGGCTGTTTGATTAGGAGTAATATTATGTTGATGGTTGTTTCACCTGCAAAATCACTGGATTATACCTCTGCTTATCCAAGTTATCCCACCACAGCGCCACGTATGTTAGCGCAAAGCCAAGAATTAATTGACACATTAACAACCTATTCGCCTGCAGAAATCGCAACGCTAATGAAAATCAGCGATAAGCTGGCAGATTTAAATGCTGCACGATTTGCCGAATGGCAGCAACCAATGAAGGAGCCCGCTGCCAAACCCTGTATTTATGCTTTTACTGGCGATGTATACACAGGTTTAGATGTTAATTCACATTCACAAGCAACAGTGGAGGCCCTGCAAAGTCGCTTGCGAATCTTATCAGGGTTGTATGGCTTACTAAGGCCCATGGACTTGATGATGCCATACCGGCTAGAGATGGGCACGCGCCTGAAAAACGCGAAAGGCAAAAACCTTTATGAATTCTGGGGGGACAGTATTGCTGAATTGCTAAATAACGACCTTAAAGAGCAGGGCAGTGACGTCTTGCTTAATTTGGCGTCACAAGAATACTTTAAAGCGGTTAATACGAGTATCCTAGAAGCCGACATTATCACGCCTGTGTTCCAAGATGAGAAAAATGGCACATATAAGGTGATTAGTTTCCATGCTAAAAAAGCAAGAGGGGCTATGGCGGCTTGGGTAGCTAAGGAAAAGATCGAGGCGAAGCAGGTATCTGAATTTAATTGGGCTGGTTATGAATACCAGCCCGAATTATCTAGCGAGGATGCACCCGTGTTTCGTCGACCAGAAGCGAATTAATTTTCGCCTGTGTAACTTTGTCTTAAGGTAGCAAGGCAGGGTATTTTAATTTCTCTGCCGCTAACCTCCAGTAGCTCACTTTTGTTTAAACGGGTGAAGATTCGGCTCACAGTTTCAACGGCTAGCCCAAGATAGTTTCCAATATCATATCGCGACATGGGTAGGCGAAACTCATTTCCAGAGAGCCCACGGCGACGGTTGCGAGCTGATAGTGACAACAGCAAAGCAATAACGCGCTCGTCGGCTGAGCGTTTACTTAGCAAGCGGTGAAGGGTTCTGTCTTTGTAGATTTCTTCACTCATGATGCTAAAAAAGTGCTGTTGTAGTGAAGGTATTTTTACCGCCAACTCGCCAAAACGCTTGAAAGGAATTTCGCATACGGTAGAAGTTTCGAGTGCCACAGCGGTGGAGGTATGTTCTTCTTGGCTAATGCCTTCTAAGCCAAGAATTTCTCCAGGCAAATAAAAACCTGTCACAAGTTCCTCGCCATCAGGAGCCAAGCTATATGTTTTAATAGCACCACTGCGAACGGCGTATACCGATTCAAAGGGGCTAGATGCATGAAATAATGTTTCTCCACGCTTGATGGAGCGGCCACGACGAACTATGCGGTCTATCTCATCAAGCTGCTCAGGGCTAATGGCCGAGGCTAAGCAGATAGGGCGAAGACTGCATTTTTCGCAACTGACTTCACGTTTGAACATAGCTGTACCTTTAGATTGATAGCATTAGTTTGCTAGCTCTTGGCGAGAACGAGTAACAGATCTAGACTCTAATAGAAACTTGTCCTAGATCATATTAAAAACACACCAAACATTGATCTGAGTCAGTATATCTTGGCGCCTTGATAGACACACCTACGAATTTAGATAGCAGAGCCAAGAAATAGGACTATATGATTTAACATAATATATATTATGCGAACCTACAGGTGGAGTACTTCAGTGCGCGGGATACCCCGTTATCTTTTTGATGCGTTGGTATAAAGGCCCTAGTCGCGGATACAGCTCTTGGTACACCTGCTCAAAAAGTGCTTGGTACAAGCGATGGTTTTGCGGGTTTGGTAGAAAACGTTCTTTTACTTGGCACATGGCGTTCACCGCTGTGGAATAATCTTGATAAATGCCTGCACTTACAGCCAGGCTCATGGCAGCTCCCAAGCCTGTGGCTTCGTTTGTGTGTATACGAACTGCGGGTATCCCAAAAATATCCGCAGTAATTTGCATGATGGCATCACTTTGGGAGCCGCCACCAGTAACGCGCAGCTCGGTAATGGCTTGCCCTTGGCGGCGCTCAAGGGTTTTAGTGCCCGCCAATAATGCATAAGCAATACCTTCGATAATGGCGCGATACAAATGTGCTTTCGTGTGTGCGTCGCCAAAACCGATAATGGCGCCTTTAGCTTCGGGCCCTGGAAAGCGTACTCCTGGGTTCCAAAACGGTTGTAACACCAAGCCTTTGGCACCCGTGGGCGTTTGTTCCAAGAAACCTTCAAATAAGGTTTCCACGGGTTGAAGCAGCTTTTCTGCTAACTGCACTTCACCGTGGGCAAACTCTTGCTTAAACCAGTTAATCATCCAATAGCCCCTTTGCACGGCCACTTCGGCATTAAAATGCCCAGGCATAACTGCTGGGTAAGCTGGTACCAAGGCTTGTGGCGTGATGTAGCGTTGATGGGTAGTGTTTAGCGTGGCTGTGGTGCCGTAACTCATGTTGGCTATATGGGGTTCGATGGCACCAGCGCCCAGTATTTCACAGGCTTTATCGGCTCCAGAGGCATACACAGGTAAGCCTTCAGGCAGCATTAATGCCTGTGCCGCCTGTTTTGTGAGTCCGCCAATTTTTGTGCCCGGCTGCACTAATTCAGGCATCTGTTGTGATGTGACACGCAGTGCTCGCCACAACCAATGCTTGGGTGCTGCCCAGCGCTGCTTTTTATAATCAAAAGGCAGATACCCTACTTGAGCCGCTACAGAATCGCACAGACGGCCCGTTAAACGGTAAGTCAGATAGCCGGAAAGCAGTACGTAATGGGATGTTTCCCGCCATAGGTTCGGCTCTTGTTCTGCAATCCAATTGCATTCCGCTTTCGATTGAAACTGGCGCAATGTGTTGAGCTGGCCAGATAGCTTGGCGCCTAAAAGAAACCATGCCGGCATTGGGGGTAGCTGCTGTGCGCGGCGTTGGTCAAGCCAGATAACAGCGGGCCTAAGTGGCTGTTTTTCTTTATCTAAGCACACAATAGAGGCTCGCTGCGTTGCTATGCTTAGCCCCACCACCCTGCTTTTGAGATGTGGATGGCGTTGCCAGAGCCGCTGTGAAACCGCGGTAATACAGCGCCAAAAATAGTCGGCGTCTTGCTCTGCTTCTCCAGCTTTGCCTTTTATATAGGCTGTTATGGGAAGCTGCTCTTTTGCCACCAATTCCCCCTGGCAATCAAACAACATAGCCCTTGTACTTTGTGTGCCTTGGTCAATGGTAAAAAATAAAGGCGATGCCACTTTTCTATCTCTTTTGTTATTTTTGGATTTGATAAAACTGCTGCCAAATCGCTTGGTAACGGGTTAACTCTTGTTGCCATCGTTGTTTGGACCAACCAAGTTCTTGTTGTAACCATGGGGCATGCTCTAACAACAATGCATGGCCGCCATCTTGTTGGTGGTTACCCACATGAGTGCGGCGCAGTAATAAGTCATCAAGGTGCTGCACCTGCTCATGGCGAATGCACCATTGCCACCAAGCCAATAACTCATTTTGGCTAGGCGCGGGTGCTAATGGGTCTCCAAGGCCCTTGGGCCAGGTAATTGAATGCTCAAATAAATGGCCTTGTTTGTATAAACGCCGGTGAGTTGGCCCATCAATAAAGCCGGCTTCTTTTAAAGCATCCAGGGCAATCACACGAAAAGTGGTGAGCTTTCCGCCGCTCACATTGATGCGCCCTGCTCCGCGCCACACTAGGTGCTCACGTCGCTCTTGGCTCGGTTTTTTGGCCTTCCCAGAGCTAATCACAGGGCGCACTCCTGCTTGCACCGAACTAATATCGGAGGTGTTAACGGTGTTTTTAGGGAAAACAGTTTTTACCACTTCAAGCAAATACTCGATTTCGTTATGGCTGGCTTGTGCTTCAATCTGTAAAGAGTCTTGGTGGTCGTGATCCGTGGTGCCAATGAGTGTTGAGCCCTGCCAAGGAAAAATAAAAACGGGCCGCTTGTCCCTTGGGTGTAGCAAAGTCAGGCAAGAGTTCGCTGGTAATAAATTCGTTGGTATTACCAAGTGGCTGCCGCGTAAAGGGCGTATTTTGTTAGCTGCGCCAGATAATGAATCTGCCCAAGCTCCTGTGGCGTTGATCACCTGTTGGGCATAAACAGTGTGAGTATCATTGGTGTGTGCATCCACTAAGGTCACTTGGCGAGTACCATTGTGAAGCTTAATGTCTTCGGCTTTCACATAGTTAATTAGCTCGGCACCATTAGCGCTGGCCTCCTGTAGAACACGCATTACTAAGCGGCTATCGTCGGTGAGCGCATCCGAGTAACAATACGCGCCAAGTGCGTTGGGGTTCGTATAGCTAGGCCATAATTCATTGAATTCTGCAGCATTAAGCCAACGCCTTTCATTGACCCCAGCTAACTTATCATAAAGCCATAGCGCGATGCCCATGATACGGC
>Ga0209487_1000461_pt1 | contig 37242 bp, 42 predicted proteins | sample Poulit2012_FD_187524 | JGI IMG/M metagenome (GOLD analysis project Ga0209487, IMG submission 187524) | Agricultural soil microbial communities from Georgia to study Nitrogen management - Poultry litter 2012 (SPAdes) (version 2) | ecosystem: Environmental > Terrestrial > Soil > Agricultural land...
GTAACAAGCAAATGCGTTGGTATGTCGCTTAATACAGACCAGTCGGAATGACAAAGTTGCCGACTTTAATAATTGAGTGGTGGCGCAAGTGCACGAACGGTCTTCATTGGCTAGTCGGAGTAGCACCGAACTATACGTTTTAGCCCCACGAACTTCTTTGGAAAATCGCAATAGTGTAGGGATGGCAACCTCAACCGCAAGGTTGATAAGGTCGCCCTAGGAAGTGTGATGTTGGTGGCAAGTTTCCACTAACCCAAAGAACCCCACGGCTTTAGCCGTGGGAGTTGTCAGGAGAGGAATATCTGTAGGCAATGTCTCAGACGAGTTCTGAGACGTCATTTGGCTTTACTTATTTGATCATCCACCGTTAACTTTCGTCGTTAGAAAGGTTAACGGACAATTAGCCTCAAATCTTCCCTCCTATTTTGAGCAGATCTTCTGTTATTATACATTTAAATATTGGAGTGGTATAGCTCTGAATAAAGATTATGAAATTCATTAACATGCATTTCATAATTACCCTAACAAGCTACGCCACATAATATGTAGTTGTAAACGAACCAATACAACTACATGGTGGAGTGGTATAGCTCTGAATAAAGATTATGAAATTCATTAACATGCATTTCATAATTACCGTAACAAGCTACGCCACATGATATGTAGTTGTAAACGAACCAATACAACTACATGGTGGAGTGGTATAGCTATGAATAAAGATTATGAAATGCATTAATCTAACACAAGTATATGGATAAATACAATGTTTGCGTTGGCAGAAGGATATAAAAATGCTACCATTTATACAGATGATCGCTAAGGAGATGGAATATCGTGAAACCTTTGTTAGAAATTAAAGATTTAGTTGGTGGATATACAAATAAAGACGTGTTGCATGGAATTTCATTTGATCTATATCCAAATGAAATTGTTGGTTTAATCGGTCTCAATGGAGCTGGTAAAAGTACAACCATTAAACATATTATTGGGTTAATGCAAGCGAAAAAAGGAACGGTGTCTGTGAATGGCGAGACATTTCACACCAACCCGACATCCTATCGGAATCAAATGGCCTATATACCTGAAACACCAATCCTTTATGATGAGCTCACATTATATGAACATTTACGATTAACTGCAATGGCTTATGATATCCCCGAGGAATTGTTCGAGCAAAGGTTACCACCACTTCTTAAAGAGTTTCATTTAGAACGACAAATTAATTGGTTCCCCGTACACTTTTCAAAAGGAATGCGGCAAAAAGTGATGATTATGTGTGCATTTTTAATTGAGCCACCATTATATATTGTTGATGAACCATTTGTAGGCTTGGACCCATTGGGCATTCAGTCCTATTTAGAGTTAATGGATGAGATGAAGGAGAACGGTTCAGGAATATTAATGTCGACTCATATTTTAGCCACGGCTGAGAAGTATTGTGATCGAATTGTCATTATCCATGAAGGTAAAATTAAGGCACTTGGCACGTTAGTTGAACTCCAAGAAGAGTTTCAGATGAAAGATGCTTCCTTAGATGAATTATATGTGGAGCTAACAAAGGTTGATCCCCATGTTTGATGCGAAAGGTTTATTTAAAGAACGTCTTTCAGCACATTTGAAAGAAACAAATCGTTATTTAAAATATATCTTTAATGGTCATCTTGCGATTGTGATGTTCTTCTTAATATCGGCAATTGCTGTTTACTACCAACAATGGTTAGCACAACTACCTGCTGACTTTCCCACGGCTTGGATTATCGGTGTGATTTTTGGAGTGCTCGTAAGCTACAACCCAGTTAAAACGCTATTACAAGAGCCGGACTTGGTTTTCTTGCTGCCGGCAGAACAGAAGATGGGGTATTATTTTAGAAATGTATTACGTTATAGTTTCGTTAATCAACTCTTGCTCACGTTCTTTGTTGTCGCTGCAGTGAGTCCCTTATATTTCCACACTTATGCCGAACGAGGCGGGAGAACCTTTTTACTCATCCTAGTTGTTCTCTTCATTTTTAAAGCTTGGAATTTAATCGCGAACTGGTGGATGCTTAAAGTACGTGATACAACGAGTCGGTATCTGGACCAAGTTGTTCGATTGTTAGTAAACAGTGCGATTTTCATTTTTATGATAAACGGCGATATGATATTCGCGGGGATTGCTACATTCGTCTTCATCTTATTACTTATCTATGATGTATCCATATCACGGAAACAGGCGGGAATCGCTTGGGATTTGTTAGTGGAGAAGGATCGAAATCGGATGCAATCCTTTTATAGAATCGCCAATATGTTTACGGATGTCCCACATTTAAAAAGCAGGACGAAGAAACGCAGATGGCTCGTATCGATTGTGAATAAATGGACGCCGTTCGATAAAAAACAGACCTATGATTATTTATACCGGATCACTTTTATTCGCAGTGGGGACTATCTAGGCATGTATATCCGTCTGATTCTCCTTGGTGGATTACTGATTTATTATGTTCCAAATGACTGGATGAAAATGTTGTTTGCCTTGTTGTTTATCTATTTGAGTAGTTTTCAAATGATTACATTGTATCAACATTATCGGACAAATATATGGTTAGATTTATACCCGATTACCATTGAAGAGCGCCGGAGAGCTGTGATGAAATGGCTGTTTCAGTTAACATCGCTTCAGACCGTACTCTATGCGCTTACCTTCCTTGCCATGCAATCATACCTAGGATTTTTGCTTGTCTTAGTTGGTGGGACATTATTTAATCTCTTCTTTATGAATGGATATGTCAAGCAGAGACTCAAGTCATGAAAAACCCCCCTTTTTAGATCGACATAAAAGGGGGTTATCTAACTTAATCTTGATAATTAAAATAGGTTTGGATTAACGTTTTAGCCGCAATCGGTAATGCCCGTTCATCAATATCGAATTTCGGATGGTGGTGCGGATATTCTTCTCCTTCCGGTTGAGCACCGGTAAAGAAGTAGGCACCGGGTTTAGCAAGCGTATAGTATGAAAAATCTTCACCACCCATAACCGGGAGTGCATCTTCCGTTGTATGAATATCATCGATCGCCTTTCCGGCTTCGAGTACAAGTTCGGCTTCTTTTACATGATTCACCAGTGGAGGATACCCTTTCTGGTAATCGAATGTATAGGAAATATCATGTGACACACACACTCCATTAATAATCATGTCCATCTCCTGGATGAGTTGCTCCTGTGTTTCCACATCCAGGTAGCGTGCTGTGCCAATCAATTTGGCTGTATCGGCAATGACATTAAATGTCTCTCCAGCTTCAAAAACACCAACGGTAACAACCGCAGTCTTTAAGGGACTTAATCGTCTACTGACAATTTGTTGTAGTTGTGTGACGAGCTGTGCACCAATGACAATCGCATCTTTTGTTTCATGAGGTGCAGCACCATGACCACCGACCCCTTGAATGATAATTTCGAAACGGTCTGCCCCCGCCATAAAGGTTCCTTTGGCTGTTTGCAGGACACCGACTGGTAAGGGAGCCCATAAATGTGTACCAAATATGGCATCTACATGATCCAAGGCACCGGACTCAAGGATCGGTTTAGCACCGCCTGGCGTTAACTCCTCTGCATGCTGGTGTAAGAAGACAATCGTGCCTGGTAACTGTGCTTGATAGGCTTGCATCACTTTTGCAAGAACAAGTAGTGTTGCTGTATGCCCATCATGTCCGCAAGCATGAGAAACACCATCATGTTTAGATTTATAAGGTACCTCTTTTTCATCTTGGATCGGTAACCCATCAAAATCAGCACGTAATGCAACTGTTTTTCCAGGCTTTCCACCGGTTAGTGTAGCAATGACTCCATTGCCACCGACGTTTGTTTCATAAGGTATTCCTAACTCTTCATAGAAATCGGCAATATATTGAGCCGTCTTGAATTCCTGGAAAGAAACTTCCGGGTATTGATGTAAATGGCGACGAATCTCAACCATCTCCGAATAAGATTGATCAATTGCTTGATGAATATTTTTCAGCACTAAAAAGACCTCCCTCAATCATACGTATAATCCATTATAGCATGATTACGTAGTCGTGACAGTCCAGCGGGATCACTTTGAAAAAAACGTTGACTTGCTTTAATGTGGCATGTCTAGCCAGTTAATGAATGATATATCACCACATGAAAAGGGGCGAAATCACGGTGATTTCGCCCCTGCAGTACCATTTATTCTGTTAAGAAAACATCCCAATAAGGACGGAATCATTTACTATTTTAATCTGAAAATACAGGATCACTTAATAACCGTTCCACTTCTTCTTTATGATTGGTTTCATCGGAAATTAAATCATCTAGTTTTACGACTAATTCAGTAAAACCTAAAGCATCAGCTTGTTTTTTGCGTTTTTCATAACGTACAATGGTATCACTTTCCGATTTAAGGACAGCATTTAAAATATCCTTAACGTCAGTTGGTTGAGGTACATCAGCTGATTTGGTTGTAGGGGTTCCCCCTAAAGTTTTAATTTTCTCCGATAAATAAAGCGCATGACCGAGTTCATCGGTAATTTCACTTTCAAAAAAGGGTTTTAGCGACGAACGATATAACCCAGAAACCACAGAAGCACTATACGAGTACTGTATGGCTGCTCCATATTCATGTGCTAAATCTACGTTTAATCCATCAATTAAATCTTGTACTTCTTTTTTCATATTTATCAGCCTTTCACATTGTTTGACTTACGTTATAACGATACCCTAAAAAGATTCTATTAAAACATAACTTGATGTATTCTTTAGAAGAAGGGGGATAATCATGAGTAAAAGTAAATTGTATCGCTCGATTTTATTAGTGATGATTGTATGTACGACAGTAACCATTTGGATTTATAAAATCATGAATGAAAAAGTACCATATGTTGATCAATTAACAAGAGGGGGTGTCGATTTAGTCGCTTCTACTAAAATCTATGATGTCGCTCGCTTTATTACTAATTTTGGTTCCGAATCGTTTCTCATTCCATTTACGGTTGTTATTGGATTGGTCATCTGGTTCCTTTATAAAGATTGGTTACCCATGTTAGTTATTTGGGGTGGAACGCTCGGTAGTCATCTGTTTAATATGTTCGTGAAACAATTGGTAGCGAGAGAACGTCCACGTATTTATGTGGAAGCAAATGCAGAAGGATTTAGTTTTCCATCAGGTCACTCGATGATTACCATGGTTTGTTATGGACTCGTTATGTATTTTATCGTGAAAAAAATAGCATCTATGAAGCTGTCTATGATCGTACAAATCGGTTTTTCATTGCTTATCTTTTTAATTGGAATCAGTCGTTATATTATTAACGTGCATTATTTAACCGATGTTCTAACAGGATTTATGGTGGGCTACCTCTTGTTAATTAGCTTTATTCACTTATTTGAAATGTTGCAAAAGCAAAGAAAGCATTCCTAATTGCAGCTTCCTCCATCTTAAGGAGGAGGAAGAAACGGTCGAAAGGTTGTTTATCTCGGAGCGATTACTTGCTATACTATTGATCATGAAGCAAATTTCCACTTCTTATATTCCAGCTAGCTAGAAAGGATGATTGATATGAGTAATCATGTTCTCCGTTATTTTACAGCGGTTTTATTAATCGGTTTAGGGACGATGTTAGTATTAGCTAACCTCGGTATTATTGAATCAAATTTTACGGAGGCATGGCATTTTATTTACCCATCATTTTTTATAATCTTTGGGATTGTATTATTATTTAAACACGTTAATAAAGGCAGGGGGAACTGGATGTTTGGTTCCTTTATCATTATTTTTGGGACGATGTTATGGCTTGGTCGCTTGGCAGTGATTGAGTTTCAATTTGCTGATATATTTAAATTGTGGCCGTTATTAATTATTTATGTCGGCTTTAGCTTATTTGGCCTCTCGAATAAATGGAGAAAGCCACGTGTTCATATTATACATGATGACCATAAACAATCTTATCAAGAATTTGGAAAGCGTTTCTCGGTAGGAAATGTTGAATTCAAAGAAGAGAATTGGCGCGTCAAACCGCTCAACTTATGGAATGCAGCAGGGGATTATTATCTTGATTTCTCAAAAGCTTATATACCTGAAGAAGAAATACCAATTACGATCAATAGTTGGGCAGGCGATATCCAACTATTGGTACCAGAAAACATAGATGTAAAGATAGCGGCTACCGTTAAAGCTGGTGAAATAAATCTCTTTGGCAGAACAGCAGAAGGGATTAATCGCGATCTTCATTTTGAAACACCAACATATGATGATGCGGCGAGGAAATTAGATATTGTCTTGGATCTTAAGGCAGGATCGATAAAAGTATATCATGTATAAGGAGAAGGGATATGTTTAGAAAGTTAGAAAACATCCGTTTTACGTATATTCGCTCGCACTTGTCCTCACTTTTTTTAACGAGCGTAACGGTATTATCTACGTTGCTAACGATTCATATCTTGTTCACCCCTGAGTGGCTTAATTTGACAGTTATCCTGGTAGTGATCGCGCTGTATATTGTCGTAGGTTTGATCATCGCTGTCTATAACGGCTTTAAATCAAGCACACAAATGAAAGATCGGCTTGATTATGTATCGTTGTTAATTACCCAATATGCGAATGGCAATTACCAATCACGGATTCACTTTAATGATCATAATGAAATCGCCCGAATTGGGAATGAATTAAATGAATTAGGTGAAAAATTACAAACCCAAGTACGATCCCTCCAACGAATGGCAGATGAAAAATCAGCTTTTGCCAAATCAGCATATAAAACGGCAACGATTGAGGAGCGCCAACGCTTAGCAAGAGATTTACACGATTCTGTTAGTCAGCAATTATTCGCATTAACGATGATGTCTGAGGCCGCATTAAAGCAACTTGATAGCAATCCAGATTTGGTGAGAGACCAAATAGAAGATGTTGTACATGCGGGACAAACGGCACAAATTGAAATGCGTGCATTATTACTTCATTTGAGGCCTGTTTATTTATCCGGCGATTCTTTACCAAAGGGGATTGCCCGATTGGTAGCAGAGTTACGTGAGAAATCGGAACTTCACTTTACGGTGCAGATTCATGATGATTTGGCGCTATCCTCAACCATTGAGGAGCACGTTTTCCGAATTATTCAAGAGTCATTATCTAATATATTACGTCATGCTCACGCAACGGCAGTAACCTTAGAAATATATAAACGAGCGAATGAATTATTCATTCATATTAATGATAATGGCACAGGCTTTGATCTTGACAGCCATTCAGAACGAACGACTTCTTATGGGCTGAAAATTATGCAAGAGCGCAGTGAAGAGCTTGGTGGTACGTTTATGATTCGTTCAAGTAAGGGAGAAGGATCCCATATTGATATTCGCATACCATGTTAAACAAGGAGGCTAAGGAATGATACGTGTCGTTGTGATTGATGACCATGAAGTTGTACGAAAAGGGATCATCGCCTATTTACAAACCGATGACCAGATTGAGGTAGTCGGAGAGGAAAGTAATGGGCATGATGGCGTTAGCTTAGTGAAAAAGGTAAATCCGGATGTTGTCTTAATGGATTTAATCATGGAAAATGGCACCGGAATTGAAGCAACAGAGGATATATTAGCCGATTCCAGCGACTGTAAAATTATTATTTTAACAAGTTATTATGATGATGAACAAGTTTTCCCCGCCCTTGAGGCTGGTGCATTTAGTTATCTTTTGAAAACATCATCAGCTGCCGATATTGTTGATGCGATTAAAAAGGCGATGATCGGTGAGAATGTGCTTGCACCTAAAGTAGCGAGTAAAATGCTGTCTGGGTACCGGTCAAATCAACGGGCGATCCATGATGAATTAACAGCAAGAGAATTGGAAGTTCTCCTGTGTATTGGAAATGGAATGACGAATAAAGAAATTAGCGAGAAATTATACATCGGAATAAAAACAGTGAAAACACATGTTAGTCACATTCTTGCGAAGCTTGATGTGAATGATCGAACGCAAGCTGCAGTCTATGTACATCGCAATCAATTGTTAAGGTAGGGCGACGATTTTAAAGCGAACCTTTTGTTTTTTTAGCTGGTAACTTGTATACTAAACGATATATTTGATAGCGAAGGAGTATATGCCTATGATAAACGCAAAGCGTCATGAAACAATCTTGTTGCTCATTTGGGGACAAGCATTAGTTGCTTTGTTAGGAAGTCTGTTTTACTCTGAAATCCTCGGTTATACGCCATGTCATCTGTGCTGGATTCAGCGAATCTTTATGTACCCTTTAGTCGTAATTTATGGGATAGCTGCGATAAAAAAGGATCTATCGATTGCGTTGCCAGGGCTTATTTTAAGTGGGATTGGTGCGTGTGTTTCGATTTATCATTATCTCATTCAAAAGCTAGCTGTCTTTCAATCAATCGGTGATATGTGTGGGGATGTTCCCTGTAACTTGCAATACGTTAATTATTTGGGATTTATCACGATTCCATTTTTAGCAGGGATTGCGTTTATTGTGATTTTTATTTTACATATTGGTTTGCACATGCAAAATAGGAGGAAATAATCAGTGAAAAAGAAAATGTTCATGATTATAGGTGTGGTTATCATATTATTTGGTGGACTTTATTTCGTCATGGATTATAAAAATAAGCAAGTAGTCGAAAACAACGAAAATCCATATGATGATAAAAATCTCCATCAAGAAACAATTGACCAGTTAGAGGATCCTTTATACCAAAATCAAATTACTCCGGACAATCTAGATCAAGCGTTAGCGGACAAAGAGGATGTCACGGTCTATTTCTATAGTCCAACATGTATCCATTGCCAGAAAACAACACCTGTACTCATGCCAATCACAGAAGAGTTAAATGTGGATATGAAAAAACTGAATCTGTTAGAGTATGACGATAAGTGGAATCACTATGCGATTGAAGGGACACCGACATTAATTCATTATCAAGATGGCGAAGAAGTCGATCGGATTAGTGGTCAACAAACAGAGGAATCATTTCGAAACTTTTTTACTGAGAATGGCATAAATTAAAAGGTATAATGCACACTTATAAAATTTATTTGGTAATCTAAATATAGCTAAGTAGATTGGGTTCTAGTTAGCTATGTTTAGTTGGGAAGATCGTCTTGCTAGGTGGTTTGCCCAATCGGGCATACCGCTCGGTTACTCCTCTTCCACATGCATTGAATAGCTGGTTAAATATGGTTTATCAGGCATGTAAGCCTGTGGTTTAATCGACGAATTATCATGAGATTCAGCAAAGCCATCCGATTCTTGCCATATTTTAAAATCGTTTTCAGAGGTCCACTGTGTCAGAACGACAAAGACATGTCCTTTCACTGGTTTTAATAAACGAAAGGCTTGGAATCCGGGTACATTTTCTATTTTCGGTTGATTTTTTCGGAAGCGATCAATAAATATTGGACTACCTTCTGCGGTCAGTGGGATATTGTTCATGACAACAAACCCTTCCATTTGCATCTCTCCATTTTGAATGAGGATTTCATATTCTCTTCCCGAATTAAAGACGTTCTTTCCTTCATTTTCATAATAAGCAACCGTGCTGGAAACACTATTCATAATGAAAAACGTGAACGTTGGATGCTGATCAGCTAATTTTTCTAAAAAATTGATTGTGCCATTTGTCATATAAGCATTCATATTTGTTCCCCCTCTATAAATAATCTACTCTTATCATAACCTATTTCCTCTTTTGATTACATGAAAGAATTTTATAATTGCCGTAACAAGCTAAGTCGGTTCAACAGGTAGTTATAAATAGGTATTATAAAATTGACTCACATGAATGAATTGCATAATTACCAAAATCAGCAACAACGATACAGCATATAGTTAAGAACGGTTCAATGAAACTATATGTTGTATCAACGTTGCACTAAACCCGAATTATGAAATTCATTTACCTAGTAGACATTTCCCTTAGGTTGTTGAATGTAAACAAAAAAACGCTTGTTGTTCATAATTGATTGAGGTGCACAATGACTACAGAAGAAGAGACACCCATTTCATTCAGAAAAAGAATAAAAAGAATAAGTATACTTCTCCTTGGGCTGGTATTCACCGCTCTCCTTGGATACGGGCTCGTTTTATTCGGTGGTCTACTCGTTGTCGATAAAGAAAAGCTCATCCTAGATGAGACAACAACAATTGAAACAGTAGAAGGGGAAGTCATGGCGTTGTTGTACAATGAAAATCGCTCGCTCGTTTCACTTGATCAAGTACCGAAGCATGTACAGGACTCCTTTATCGCCATTGAAGATGTGCGCTTTTATGAGCATCGAGGACTTGATTATCGCTCGATTGTCCGGGCTGTTTATAAAGATATTGTAGCGCAGAAAAAAGTAGAGGGTGCAAGCACAATCACCCAGCAGCTAGCCAAAAACCTCTTTTTAGAAAATGATAAAACGTGGACTCGAAAAGCAAAGGAAGCGATGGCTGCTCTCTATTTAGAGCGGAAGTTTACCAAAGATGAAATTTTCGAATTGTATGTAAATAAAATCTATTTTGGTGATGGCATTTATGGCATCGAGACGGCTGCCAACTATTTCTATTCAAAGCCGGTTGAAGAATTATCAGTCGCAGAAGGTGCGTTACTTGCGGGATTGGCCAAAGCACCGAATGGCTACTCGCCGATTAACCATCCTGAAAAATCTTTACAGAGAAGAAATCTGGTCTTGGACGTCATGGGACGAGAAAAGATGATTTCACCAGAAAAGAAAATCAGTGAACAAGATCGAACACTAGGACTGGATGTCTTTGAACGAGAAGCAAACCCGTGGGCTGATAGTTATGTTGATTTAGTTACGAAAGAAGCGGCAAAAGAATATGAGCTATCCATGGAGGAATTAAAGCGTGGGGGATATCGAATCGTCATCCCCATCGATGAAGCCGCACAAAAAATCGCCTATCAAGAATTTCAGAACGATGCTTATTTTCCAGGCAATAATGACGAGGTAGAAGGGGCATTTGTTTTAATGAGTCAAGAAAGTGGGGAAGTAAAAGTAGCAATTGGGGGACGTGATTATGGATTAGGTGAATTGAATCGAGTCACCGTAGAACGTCAACCCGGCTCATTAATGAAACCACTGGCTGTGTTTGGACCGGCGATGATGAAAGAAGAATATCACCCCTATACAATGATTCAAGATGAAGAAATTGAATTCGATGGATATATCGCGACAAATTATGATGGTCAATATGAGGGGAGTGTCTCGATCTATCAAGCGCTCACGGAATCGAAAAACACCCCGGCTGTCTGGCTATTAAATGAGATTGGGGTCAATTATGCAAAGAAATTTCTTGAGAAAATGGATATGGATATACCTGATAAAGGATTAGCGATTGCCCTTGGAGGTTTATCAGAAGGGGTTACGCCATTAGATATAGTAGGGGGGTATCGTACATTTGCGCATCAAGGCGAGTACATCCAACCCCAGACAATCCTGGAGATCTATGATCAAGAGGAGGAACGAATCGAACAAGCGGAATCCGTAAGCGAGCAAGTTTTTGATCCACAAGTTGCCTGGAACATGACCGAAATCCTTGCGAATGTCGTTCAAGAGGGAACCGGACAGGCAGGGGAGTATCCAAAAGCATTGGCTGGTAAGACAGGTTCCACCGAGCACCCCCATGTGGAAGGAATGTATAAAGACGCATGGTTTGCCGGCTATACGCCAGACTATGTCAGTGCATTATGGATGGGCTATGACCAATCAGATGAGGAACATTATTTAACGGAAGGGAGTTCATACCCAACCACATTAACAAAGGAAATCTTATCAAAGATTGACCAACAGGCATCCTTAACAGCAGCATTTACGAAGCCGAAAAATGTTAAAGCCATGCCAAAGCCAATCGAGCTTCCGACGGTAGACGATGTGAGAGTTAAATATATTATGGGTGGTTTTCCTTTTATTAAAGGGAAGATCACCTGGAGAGCAGCTGAGGATGAACGGGTGGCGTACCACATTTATCATGTGAGAAAAGGGAAAGATAAACAAATCGGTGAAGTGACCGGTCAGGCAGAGTTTGTGATTGACCGCATTTCTGTACTCAAAAAAAATGAGTATTATATCGTTCCCTACAATCCATTAACAGAAATGGAAGGCGATCCGTCAGAAACGATTGAACTCACCTTTTAAAGAGGTCAGCTAGATAAAAAAGTGCCTTTCCATCTAGAGTAGGTGGAAAGGCATTTGATACGTCTATCGCTTATTCATACCCTTTTTCTAACGCTTGAATTAAGGAGCCGACATAAGCGACAGCATCTTCTATCGCCTCTGTTTTTGACATGTCGATCCCAGCTTTTTTAATGAGATCAAGTGGTTTCATCGTACCGCCAGCACGAAGGACATCAAGCCATCCATCAACAGCTGGTTTTCCTTCTGTTTTAATCTTCTGAGCAATGGCTGTAGACACCGTTAATCCTGCTGAATACGTATACGGATATAAGCCCATATAATAATGGGGTTGGCGCATCCAGGTAAGGCTTGCCCCTTCATCAATGACAACCGTATCTCCCCAGAAGTTCTCAAGTGTTTCTCGCTTTTGTTCAGAAAGGACACTAGCGGTTAAGGGTGTCCCAGCTTCAGCTAATGCATAGACACGACGCTGGTACTCCCCTTCAAGTAGATGGGTTACAAAATTATGGTAATACGTTCCAAGTAGTTGGTCAATCACCCATCGTTTCATGCGTGGATCATCCGTCTTTTCAATTAAATGATCGGCTAATAATAATTCATTCAACGTCGACGGGGCCTCAACAAAGTAAGTAGATGGGCGCGTATTTACAAGTTCTTGGTTCTTACCTGCTAGATAAAAATGACCCGCATGCCCGAGTTCATGTGCCAAAACAAACGCACCACGCATTGTATCCGTCCACGTAATTAAAATATACGGGTGAACACCATATGGACTCGAACAAAAGGCACCAGTTGACTTCCCGACATTATCAGCGTAATCGATCCACCGTTCATTGATCCCTTTTTTCATAATGGCACTGTATTCAGGTCCCATAACTTGAAGCGCTTCTAAAATGGTATCGGTTGCTTCTTCATACGTTGTTGTCGGATTAAAGGATGGATCGAGTGATGCTTGTAGATCACAAAAACGTAATTCGTCTAACCCGAGCTGTTTTTGTTTCAGTTTAGCATATCTTCTCATATGGGGTGCGAGTTCCTTTTGAATCACATCCAATTGATTATGGTACATTTCTTCTGTCACTTGCTGCGATTGGAGAAGCATATCTGTGACAGAATCATAATTACGTAAACGTGCTATCGCGACTTGTTTCGTCACTTCCGTTGCATACGTAGCAGCGTACGTGTTTTGATATTGTTTTAATGTTTTCGTAAACGACTGATTTGCTTGTCGACGGATCTCGGTATTAGGTGATATTTCATAACGATCTTCATACAAAGCAAAGGACATGGGCAACTCATTCCCCTCCGCATCTTGGATCGGATCAAATTGCATATCTGCTGATTTACTACGCTCATAAATCATATGTGGTGCGTCAAGTACTTCACCAAGAGTTGCCAGTGTTTCTTCGAGTTCAGGTGCAAGTGTAAAGGGTTTCTTTTCAAGCAGATCGGTGAGCATCTTCTCATAGATTTGTAACGGCTCTTTTTCTTGGAGAAATTGCTTGATTTTTTCCGTCTTGATCGTTAACAATTCAGATTCAATAAAGGATAGCGCAGCACTAATTTGTGCTAATGCTGAACCAACCTTGGCTTGATCCCGTTGATGGTTTGGATCTGTTCCATCGGCATTCATCCGTAATGATGTGTATGTAGCTACTTTGATGATTCGCTTCTCAAAGGTATCCACTGCCTGAAGACAGTTTAATAAAGTCTCGGCATTTGTTCCAAGTTTTCCTTTGAATTGTGTAATGGTGTCAACATCAGTTTGGATCGCTGTTAATTCCTGTTCCCACGCTTGATTAGATAGGAATAAATCAGTTACATCCCATGTTTGTTCTGTTGGTACGTCAGTTCGATTTAATCGTTTTGACATTATTAATCCCCTTTCTATATATAAGTATATGTCAAAAAGGAACAGAATGATAGAAGGATTAATGGGTAAGCAAATAAAAAAACAGCTATTGTGAAATAGCTGCTCGATAGTAATGACAGATCATGTTATAGTACAGATGACATCGTGATGTTATTTGGTAAGCTAAGCAAGATAGCCGTTTACTGTCAGGCAAGATGGAAAAAGTCTATCTTGCTTGATAGCCGTTTACTGTCAGGCAAGATGGAAAAAGTCTATCTTGCTTGATAGCTCTTTACTATCTTGCAGGATGTTCACATTCATCACACTGGTTACCGTAACAGTCCGCTTGTTCTACCATGTCAAATCCACATGTATGACATTTTTTCTTAGGCAAGTTTTTAAAGAATTCAATGACGTTGATCATGTTTATTCCTCCTTGTTGTTATTGTTATTTTCTGATTACATACAGTGTACTATAACAAGGTGGAGGGTGTCAACCCTGTATTACAACAAAAATAAAGAAGGTGTTCATATGGAGTTAACGGTTATCGGGTACTGGGGTGGTTACCCCGCGGAGAATGGAGCTACATCAGCCTATTTGATTGAAAAGGATGGGTTTAATTTAGTGATTGATCTGGGAAGTGGGGCGTTAAGCAAACTGCAAAAGTATATAGATGTTGCACAGATCGATGCTGTTCTTCTCTCCCATTATCATCATGATCATGTGGCAGATCTTGGTGTCTTGCAATATGCACGGCTCGTCAAGTCCTATGTGACCGGAGAAACGACCGTACTGCCGATTTATGGTCATCAAGAGGATGAAACAGGCTTTACATCGCTGACCCATGATTATACAGAGGGCATTGCTTATCATCCGAATCATTCCTTACAGATTGGACCTTTTACCATCACCTTTTTAAGAACCCTTCATCCTGTACCATGTTTTGGCATGAGGATTACAGATGGGGAAAGTACGATCGTTTATACGGCAGACACAGCGTTTCAGGAAGAATGGATTCCTTTTGCAGTCGGAGCGGACTTGCTTGTGACGGATTGTAATTTTTATGCCCATCAAGATGGCGGCGCGGCAGGACATATGACGAGTCAAGAAGGCGCAATGATTGCGGAGCAAGCACATGTAGGCGAGCTCATCCTAAGTCATTTACCACAATATGGCGATCCGTTGCAATTAGTAAAGGAGGCGGAACAAATTTATCAAGGAAAAGTCCGCTTAGCAACGGAAGGATTGACTTGGACAAAATAAACAGATAACGCTTGCTCAATCTTTTGATTGCGCCTGCAAATTCCTTTAAACTAGAGAGGAATGAAATAATAAGTGGGGGTAGGTTGCAGATGAAATTTATCGACAATAAAGGCATTACCGATCCAAGCATAAATTTAGCGCTCGAAGAATATGTATTGCAAAACTTTGGAGAAGAAGATACCTATTTATTGTTTTACATAAATGAACCATCGATTATTATCGGTAGGAATCAAAATACGGTCGAGGAAATTAATACAGACTATGTGGATGAAAATGGCATTAAGATCATTCGTCGTTTATCAGGTGGTGGGGCTGTCTATCATGATGAAGGGAACTTAAACTTCAGTTTTATTACGAAAGATGATGGGGATAGCTTCCATAACTTCGCTAAATTTACCCAACCGGTTGTGGATGCTTTAAATAAGCTGGGTGTACCAGCCGAGTTAATTGGTCGCAATGATTTATTAGTTGAAGGTCGAAAAATATCCGGAAATGCTCAATTCGCAACAAAGGGCCGGATGTTTGGCCATGGCACATTAATGTTCGACTCCGAAATTGAACATGTTGTCGCTGCATTAAATGTCAAGATGGAGAAGATTGAATCAAAGGGAATTAAATCCATCCGCAGTCGTGTTGCCAATATTACGGAGTTCCTTGAAGAAGAATTGACAATGGATGAGTTTAAAGAGCTACTTTTACGATATATCTTTGAAGTTGAAGATTTAAACGAGATTCCGCGTTATGAATTAACCGAAAAAGATTGGGAAAACGTCTATCAATTATCAGAAGAACGCTATCGTACCTGGGATTGGAATTATGGAAAATCGCCGTCCTTTAATATTAAAGAATCGCATAAATTTGATTCCGGATTACTTGATCTTCGATTAAATGTGAAGAAAGGGATCATTGAAAACTGCACGATTTATGGAGATTTTTTTGGAATTGGTCCGGTAAACGAGTTAGAAGATCAGCTCAAGGGTGTACGTCATGAAAGACAAGCCATTGAAGCAGCACTTGAGGAGATTGATGTCCCGTTTTACTTAGGTAAGATTACGAAAGAAGAATTTATTAATTTACTTTATTAAATGAATCTCATAATCCTTATGTAGAGCTACATCGATACAGGTGTGGCACTAAACCGGTATTATGAAATTCATTCGTCGCCAGGCATATACGAAAGAGAAGGATTGGATGGAATGAAACCTGTGTAGAACAGGATTTATTCCATCTTTTTTACTGATAAAACGTTATAAAACTAATTTACATAAAAATCCAAAATTGGGCTATCATTTTGTCAGAAAATTTGGTAAGTTAGTATATAAGCCTCTCTCATTTCATTTAAAAGAATGAAAGGATGAATTTAATTGTCGCATAATAAAAAGGACTATTATTCTCCAACACATGAAATTAATCCTCTAACGATGGCAATTTTACCGCAACATGATAAAGAAGGAATTACGAGTTCACATGTTTTGGAAGGAGATGAAGATTATTTTGTAGATTTTTCCCCCAGTAAAGTAATCGATTATGCATGTCAGTTCTTCGGATCCAGCCTAAAAGGTTGAAAGCCTATGGGAGTACGCGAAGGGTTATTTGAAGATAATATCGGATATTTTTATAAGCCTTTCCCTTGTACCTACTTGCTCTATACGCTCAATTTTAATTTCTTCTACAATCACATAAATCATATTCTTTTTTTCTAATACTGACATTCTATCCCAATTTCTATCAATATCTTTAAGTATTTTAGCAATCTCTTTTTTTGTGAATTCTTTGTCTGGTGCAACAGGATCTTCATGTTCTTTTAGTAGGTTGTTTATTTCAGTTATTCTGGCATTTGATTCATTCATTCGTTGTTTAAAATCTTCGTGATCCATTAAATCATCAGACCAAGCATACTGCCATTTTTTCTTCCTCTTATCTAATTGTTTGAGTTCTTCATTTAACTCTTCTACATCTTCATCAATATTAGGTTCTTCAATTATTTTCGTTTCAGCTATTTCATGTAAAAGAGGTTTAAAATCCCAATTACTCATTGTTTCAATAAATGCTTGTTCAACTTTTCTTTCGGATAATGATGCGTATTTTGAATTGCATCTTCCTTCTAGGCGATGCCTACAACGATAAAAATTAATTCTAATATTCGTACCGTCAGCTCTTTTGTAAGCTGAATAGTTTCCTGTTAAAGCATTACCACAATCATCACATAAAATAACCGATGAAAATAGGTAGGGGCTTGAAATTGCTTTACCTGACCTATTAGGCATTTTTCTTTCCTTTATTAATTCTTGTACTCTATTCCATAAATCCTTTGAAACAATTGGATCATGTGTATCTTCGTATAAAATACCATTCCAATTAAATGATCCTTTATGAATTGGACTTTTTAACACTTTAAAAATGGTATCATTAGACCATAAATTTCCACGCTTTGTCAGTAAGTTTCTACCATTTAAATATTGACATAATCTATTACTTCCTAATCCTTCTAAATACTTTTCAAACAACGTTCTTACTACTTTTGCTTCTTTTTTATTGATATATAGTTTACTTTCTTTTTTATTTAAATCATATCCAATGGGTGAAAAGTTCATTGGTATTTTACCTTGTCTAGCTTTTTCTTCAAAACCGAAGCTAATACGTTCTCCCATGTTTTCTCGCTCCCATTGAGCTAACGCGGCGACTAGTGTAATAAACATTCTTCCCATTGCTGTAGTAGTATCATATGCTTCTGTCGCTGATTTAAATTTACAATTGTGTTTTTCGAACATTTCAAGCATTTTATACAAGTCTAAGACAGACCTTGTTAAGCGATCAAGTCTATAAACAAGCACACATTCAATTTTTTCTTGCTTAACATCTTTTATCATCCTTTTAAGTTGAGTTCGTTCCATATTTTTAGCTGAAATTCCTTCATCTATATATATATCTGTTACATCCCAACCCTGTGATATGCAAAAGGCTTTCAATTTCTTCATTTGTCCTGAAATTGAATAGCCTTCTTTTGCTTGTTCTTCTGTAGATACCCTAACGTAGATAGCTGTTTTCATATAAATCTCCTTTTAGTTTAACTCCACTAAATACAGTACAACTTTTCCGTATATTATTAAATTCTCGTTTTTGTTGTTAGTTACATGGTCATAAAAATCCTTGTCTGTTGAGTCTGGTCGAAAAACAAGTTTATCATCTCTTTTATAAAACCTTTTCACACTGTATTCGTATTCATCCGAAAATACGACAATATCACCATCCTTTAAACAGTCTATAGTTGTTTTTATTACAGCAATAACTGAACCATCAGGAATTACATTATTCATACTTTCTCCACTTATTTTAGTAATGTAAATACTCTTTCTTCCTGCCCATTTGCCCATTAAATTATCTGGTATTTCAATTTCTTTTAAATCATTTTCTACTAGAGCATCTATTTCAAGGGGTATTCCTGCTGATATAGCTGTTGGAATATAAGTATATTTACTTTTTTTACTTGTATTTTCTTTAAAATCGCTCCATCCCATAAGATAAGAAGGTGTGGTATTTAGAATTATTGCTAATGGTTCAATTATTTGAATAGGAAATTTTTCAATGTCTGCAGATTCATATCTATATACTGTTGATCTATCAACACCTAGTTTTTTAGCTATAAAATTAACTGATATGTTTTCTTCCAATCTTCTATTCTTTATTCTTTCTCCTACATTCACAAATTTAACCACCTATCTTTTATTAGTAAGTGCATTTATTGAACTTCTATAAATTATACTTTTATCATTGCGTTTATGCAATGCAAACGATTTTTTAATTAATTTATTGTCTTAAAAATGCAATGTTTTTATTGACTTCTATAAAAATGACTGTAGAATAAGTTGAAAGTCGCATAAATGCAACAAAAAAAGGAGAGATGAAAATTATGGTTAATATACTTATGTTACGAGGTAAAGTTGTAGAAAATGGTTTAACTTTAAATGACCTTGCTTCCTATCTACACATTGATTATTCAACGCTTTCAAGAAAACTTAAAAATAGTGGTGAGACATTTTCAATCTATGAAGCTAATAAAATAACAGACATATTAAATTTAACAGAACAAGAGGCAGTAGCAATTTTTTTTAAAAAGTATGTCGCATAAATGCAACAGTAATGATTAGGAGGATTAAAATGGCTGAGCCACCGAAACATGTTAAAAAGAAAATTCTAATGTTTTTTATGCGAACTAGTGTGCCAAGAATATTAAAAGAAGAAGCAGTTTTAGAAGATAAGGTAAAGGATGAGATAAATGAGTGTTGTTAATTTTAAAGAAGCTAAAAGAACAAGAAATGAATTAGAGTTACCAAATCTTCACTTTATAGTTGTTGATGATTGGATAGATGTCATTGGCGAACGTGCTGTGATGGCTTGGTTAAGAATGTATTCATGGTGTGATCGATCTAATCAAGTAATAGATGATGATATCTCGATAAAAATAGACACATGGGAACAAGCATCTATTCCTACATCATTAAATTCACTAATTAAAAGATTAGGTGTGGGAAGAGATACTTTCTACAACAAAATACTCAAGCCATTATGGAATGTTGGATTAGTTGATATAGAAGAATTTAAAAATAGTAAATCTGAAGGTGTCAAACCATTGAATATTATTGTTTATAAATATCCTCAAAATAACTTTTCTTTAGCTGTGAAACCTCTTGAAATAATAAGAAATTACGAAAAAGATTATTCTTCTACTTCCAAAACCTTTGCAAAAAAAGGTGGTAGACCTAAAAAACAAGAAAAAGCTTCCGAAGCAGATGCCCCTATGCCTGACAAGGGGGTGGTTCTAAAAGAGAACGGGGGGTGGTTCTCAAATAGAACGGGGGATGGTTCTAAAATAGAACCCATTAATAGTCTTAATAGTATTACTAAGAACCTTAATAGTATTACTAATATATCAGATACAAAAGATACTATAGCGAATCCGTCAACTTCCCTTAAAAAAATGGATTCAGAGATACATTCAAGTTCTGAAAAAACAAAAGAAGAACAAAAGGAAGCATATTTTAATAAAGGTTTTTACAACAATTCTGAACATGTACCTGAAAAGATATCACATATGTTAAAAGTGTTTTCTCGTACACAAAAAGAAGCAAGAGAATACTACAACATTATTTTACTAGCTAAGAAAAACAATGAAGATGGATTTAATTATATGATTTGGCTTGAAAATGAAGACGAGCTTGTTAATGAAATTGAAGATGCATTTAGTCGAGCTGTTCGTAAAATAGAGCAGGAAGGTAGCGTTAAAAATGAACAAGGATATTTGTATCAAACCGTCTATCAAACGATACATAGCTATATAGCTACTAGATTAAGAGGACAAGAAGATACAGAATCAGGTCGTAAGAGTATTTATTTTAACTGGTTGGAGGAAGACGTTGACAATGAATAAGCCGATTATTATTTCATTTAGATACAGTTACTACAGAAAGTCTAAGAGTAAGTTTTCAAATTTTAATGTTGAAATAAGTGATTATTGGGATATCCAATTCAAAAAAATGTTTAAGGGGTGGTAATAATGATTAAAAAAATTAAAAAGATCAGAAAAAACCAGTCTGATAAAAAACTAAAGGAGTCTTATTGTTTATTGATTGGTTTAAATCACGACTTGACCACTATGGATAGTCTACCTTATGACGAAAAAGCCTATATTAAGTCAAGATTACTTGCGATAGAAGAACGCTTGTTGTCTGGTATGGGTGAATAATAATAGATAAAGGGAGGACTTGCTGAATGACTAAACAGTTAGCTTTTTATGATGATATTCAACAGATTTTTGATCAAAAAGAATTAGAAGAAATATTACTTAATAAAAGTGAATTTTATAGAGTTTATGCGGAAGAGTATTGGCTTACACAATATCATGAATTAAAAAGAAAAAGCCTTACAACTCATGTGCCTTCAATTACATCCTTTCTGTCTGATTCCCCATCCAGTCCAACGAATCAGAATAATAGTAAAATAGAGGATTATGCATTGAAGTCCGTAAATGCAGGGGAAAAGATAGATATTTTTGATAAGTGTCTAGAACGTCTTCCAGAAGAATTTCAAGAATTAATCCGAAAAAAATATCTACAAAGACGGTCAGATGGAAAGTTGTATGAAGATGCTTATGTTTACGATACGTTAAGCCTTTCAAGAACGCAGTATTACAGAATTAAAAAACAAGCTCTTTTTGAATTTGGAGAAATGCTTTATACGGCACACTATACACACTACGTCACATGATAAGTGTTGTATGATGTGTTGTAGTGTGTTATAATAAGATTGTAAAGTAATTATCAACAGGAGGGGATTGTATGTTTAGCTTAATAGGTCGTTCAGTATCGAATCTTGGGTATATGATAGCAGGAATCATTATTATTTCAGGAATGATATTAGCTACACTTCTTTCTATTTATCTTGCTATGTCATTATTAATTAATGTTGTGTTTGATAATAAAATAGAATCTTATGTTGAAGAAAGAGAAGCCGAGGAAGTTTGGATAGAAGAAAAGTTTCAAGAGAAATTAAAAGAACCAATAAATTAAAAAAGAGGTGCTACTCATGAATTATAAGACAGATATAAGCTTTAGTGAATCCAAGAAATCCTTTATTGTTTGTGGTGGTAAAGGTCTTACATATAAACATGAGGATATTCGATTGACAGATCTAAAAGTACCAAAAAATGTAGTCTATAAGCAAGAGATTGAAAAGTTATATCTAACTGCATAGGTCAACTAATGGGAAAGGATGAAATAATGTCTAAGAAAATACCAGTTGCTAAACATCTAAATAACGAAGAATACAGGGTTTTATTAGAAACATACGCAAACCACAATTCCAGTATGGGTTTAGAAAAACGAAAAAATTACTCACTATCTCATGTTGTTAAAGTAGAACGCAACACTAAAGAAAATTGTTTAAATGTCTTTTATGAAAATGGTGATTGGTGGCACTACACATCTAACGGTACATGGTATTAGACTTCTAATCAGCAGTAGACACAAACTATGAAATAAGGAAAGGAGTAAATTATATGAGTAAACATCCAGTATCATTGTTATCTGAAACAGAAGGTATGAACGGTTATCAATTCATAGAGTGGTTACAAAATAGAACAGATGAAGAGTTAAATGATCTTTCCTCAATGTCATACAATCTACAGGAAAAGATCAAAAAAGAAGAAGAAAGTAGAGGATGGAAACCGTTGTTAGATAGAATTTAATGTCGCAGTTCGATTAAACTAATTATTATAAAGGGGTGTGTATCATATCATTAAACCTTTTATCATTGTCGCTTTATTCACAATATCTTATTTAATCATCAGATATTACTATACACGTAAGAAAAACTTATATATTTGGTTTGCAAGAGACTACATTCTAAAACTTTACAACGAAAAACAACGCTCTATATCCATACCTATAGATGAATTCTCTGAGATTGTGATACCAATAGATACGGAAGAAGGATTATATTCTAGTAGCAGGGTTCCAATGTATTTTTACTTTAAAGGGGTGAATGTTAATACTGCATCCATATATTATAATTATTCAAGTTTGACCACACACTTTGAGTTTTTCGACAAACCTTACCATAAGATCATTGAAGCGAAAATGAAAGTTCTTTATGAAGAAGAACATGAAGCGATACGTATCGAAAAACACAAACAAGCTTTACGCAACAAAAAGCAAAAAGATGATTTTCATAAAACTTACCATAATAAATCAAAATAAAAGAAAATCAGCATTATAAACAAACAGTTATGTACACTTATGGAAAGGGATTGTTATTCAGCAAAATATTATTGTTTTAAATAAGAATTAAAAGATTTGGTTAGATTTATATAACAAAAAGGGAGATGTTAAAATGAAAACTGAGAAATTTGATTATGTTGATGAAAAAGATGCTATTCGTATTATTGGAATGAGATTAAAAAAAATAGGAAGAATTGTATCTCCTGAATTTAAGAATGAACTAGAATATGAACTGAGAGATTTTTTTAAGTCAAAAAATAACTATAGGGGTACTGTGGAATTAGAATTAAGAAGTGATTCAGACTTGATTGTTAAAAAGTATAGAGTTGATGGTAAAAATGGCAGTCATTCTTATTCTACTTCGGAAATTTAATTTACTTTGGTACTTTTCTGGTACTAATTTGGTACTTTTCTGGTACTTATTCAGTTGAAAAAGGTGTTATATTAGTAGTGTAAGGAAGTAAGGATAGAGCAAAAGACTTATGTTTAACGGGTCTAGTGCTCTTTTTATTTTCACTATAAAAGACATTGATTAACTTATTTTATTAAAGGAGTGATAGTATTGAATAGTTTCTGTGGTCGTTGCCGAGTAATCACTGGCACATTGTCAGGTAACACATGCGAAAAATGCAAGCTCAGGAAGTAGTTTTCTGTTTTAGCAATAAGTTTATTTAAATCAGGCAGATTAGGGTTGTTCCTAGTCTGTCTTTTTTATGTGTTTAGGAGGGATCTTCTGAAAAAGTTATTAGGTAATGCGTTAATTGTATCTTTTTTTGTTGGTGGAATAGTATTAATTTTTTATCAACCGATAGTAAATAACTTTATTGCACCCAAACAATTGGAAAGTGCTTATAGGAATAATTTGGATGCAAGTGATATTAAAAGTAATTTAGAGAGGTTAAAAGAAAGTGAGAATGAAAATGAGATATTAAAAGAAAGTGAAAAAAAAGTTGAAAATGAATTATTTGATTACGATAGTGTTGAAACTTTAAAGACGATGGATAGAAACCCTGTAATCAATAAGCAAAATGTAGTTGGTGGCGTTTATGTTCCGTCAGTAGGTGTAAATATACCTATTATGTATGGAACGTCACAAAATGTGCTTAGAAACGCAATTGGAACAATGAAGCCCGATCAGGTGATGGGTAAAGGAAATTATACGTTGATAGGTCATAATTCACGAAATCCAGACATTCTATTTGCTCCAATTAGACGAATTAGTAAAGGTGATCCAATCTATATAACAGATAAGAATAAAGTATATGAATATAAAATGATACAAAGTGAGGTTGTCGAACCTTCAAGAGTTGATGTAATGGATGATGTTGAAGGCGAAGAATTAGTAAGTTTAATTAGTTGCTACTCTGATGATGGTTCAGATCGTATTGTCGTACAAGGTGAATTAACAAATGTGTATGACTATGGAAAGAGTAGTAAAAATATAAAGAATGCTTTTGACGATTTGTAAGAGTCCACATTATAATTGTGGCTCTTTTTTAATTTCAACACACTAATGCGTTCTGTAGAGTGTTACATAAATTTATTTCTGAAAGGGGTGATGCCTATGATTGCGTGGAAAGGTTTAGTTATTTTGATTTAGCTATTCATTTTTAATATTTTAAATGGAAATAGGAGCGATTTTATTGACGAACCAGAGAGTAATGCCAGTTTTTATGTTAATATTAATGATTTTTTCAACTATTTTAAATCCAATTGTTTCATTAGCAGAAGTGGATTTAGATGCTGATAAATTTGACGATGTTGAAACGCTAGAATTAGACGAATTAGATATTAATACTGTTGATAGGGATAGCGTTAAAGAAACAGGACAAGAAGAGAAAGTAAAGGCTGAAAAAGAAGTGGCACAATCTAGACAGGAAGATAAAGAGCCTATTAAGAATAAAGGTGATCCTGTGAAAGAAGAGAATAATGAATCTATTAAAGAAATAAAGAAAACAAAAGAACCTAAGAAAAAAGTTAAGCAAGAAAAGACTGAACCAAATAAAGAAGAAAAACAAGAAAAGGTAAAGTTTAATGAAGAAGAAAGTGAAGAAGGATTTATACAAGAAAATAAAGAAAGTCGATATCATGAATTAGCAACATTTAGTTCTAATAATCCGTTAACAAAAGTGTCAGCACCAAGAGAAAAAGTTTTCTCATCATTAAGTAGAGGTAACTTTACAAATGATATGGGGGTAAAATCATACGGTTGGATAGATAGAATAACAGAAAAAAATCCGAACGGAGGTGCTTTGCTAGGAACTAGAGTTAAGCAAGACGATAATAAAACAGCGGTATATTGCTTAAATTGGGATTTGGCAAGCCCCGATACAAAAGGAACTAACTATGTAGCAACGAATGAGAAAGTAAGTAACGCTGAGTATACAGCAATGGTTTATGGTTATGATGGAGAAAAAGATAGAACAGCAATATTTAACAAGCAGTATGGATTTAATAAAGATGATCGTTATTATGTAACTCAGTTTTCATTATATTTAGTTACAAATGATAAAGGTTCTAAAAAACAATTAAGAAAGTCAGATATTATTAAACATACTCGTGGACTTGTAGATGAGTCTAAGTCAGATGATATGATTAAAGCAATTAAGAACCAAGTAAGCTTTATAGAAAAAAATATTTTAAGCACTCCTAAAGAAGAGAAGTTGAACATTGATGTTTTAGGAAGCAAGGGAAATGATTTTGTAGCTAAAAATGGTTTCTATGAAACTGAAAAGCCAGTACAAGTTAAGGTTGACAATATTAAAGGTGAATTAAAGTTAGATAAAAAAGGTTTGAATGGTGGATATTTCGTAGATAAGAATGGTAAGGAAATGTCGGATGGACAGGTTCTAAAGGGTCAAGAATCGTTCTTGCGTATAGACTATAAAGACATTAAGAAAGGCGGAAAGGTTTCGTTTAAAGTAACAGGAGATGTAATATTTAAAAACTTAACTAAGTATGCATCGAAAAATCCAAATGCAACAGATAATCAGGGAGTAAATTATCAAAGAATTACTTGGGTCTCAAATGAAACCATTTCGTCATCAGGTTCATTTAGTGCAACTTATGATGATCCAGTAGGAGACATTAAAATAAACAAGCAAGACAGTGATAATGAAGACCACAAATTATCTGGTGCTGAGTTTACAGTATATAATTCCGATGGTAAAGAAGTAGCGAAAGGAACAACGTCAAAAAAAGGTACTATAAGTTTTAATTTGCCAGTTGGTAAGTATTCAGTTAAAGAAACAAAAGCACCTAAAGGTTATAATTCGACCAGTGAAGAGTTTGATGTTGAAATAACAACAGCAGGTCAGTCAGTTACTTTGTCTGTAGAGAATGATATAAGTAAAGGTAGCTTAGTAATTACAAAAACGGATGTAGATACAAATAAACCTTTATCAGGCGTTAAATTTGAAGTAAGAGATTCAGATGGTAATAAAGTAGGAAAAACGCAAACAACTAATGAAAAAGGACAAGTAATATTTGAGGGTTTAAAAGCAAATGAAGTTTATTCATATCATGAAGTAAAAGCAAAAGAAGGTTATATTAAGAATAATAAATCAGGTACAGGAGTTGAAATTAAGAGTAATGGAGAAGTAGTAAAACGTAATGTAACAAACGAGATGATTAAAGGTTCATTAGAGATTACTAAGAAAGAAACAGGTTCGGATAAGCTTCTTTCAGGAGCTGAATTTGAAGTGTTAGATTCGGAAGGTGAAGTTATTGATGTGATTGTTACAGATGAAAAAGGAATTGCATCGATAGATGGATTGATTTATGGGGAATATTCATTTAAAGAGACTAAAGCTCCAGAAGGTCATGTAAACAAAAAAGATGAAATTGAATTTGTAATTGATACAGACGGTCAGGTCTCTAAACATGAAATTTTTAATGACTTGATTACAGGTGATCTTAAAATTTTGAAAATAGATAAAGATACAGGCAAGCCTTTAGCTGATGCCGAGTTTGAGATTGTTGATGGAAATGGCAAAGCTGTAGATTTTATTAAGACGAATGAAGAAGGGTTTGCTAAAATAAATCTTCCTTATGGTAAGTATCAAGTAACTGAAATTAAATCTCCCAAAAATTATATTCTTTCAGATATATCAGAAGAGTTTGAGGTTAAGGATATGAATCAACTCATTTCATTTACTTTTGATAATAAGGTTGTAAATGGTGATGTTGAGCTAATTAAGCGAGATAATGTTTCTGGTGAATTTTTAGAAGGAGTAGAGTTTGAAGTTACAACAATTGATGGTAAGGTAGCTAAGGATGTGAAAGGTAACGAGGTGGATAACTTGCTAACAAATGAAAAAGGTTATTTATCTTTAAATCTTCCTTATGGTGAATATACAATCAAGGAGATAAAAACTATTGAAGGTTATGTCTTAGGTAATTTTGAGGAAAGTTTCGAAATTACAGAAGAAAAAACTAGTTTCTCCTATGAAGTAGAGAACCGTTTAATTAAAGGTTCATTAGAGATTACTAAGAAAGAAACAGGTTCGGATAAATTACTTTCAGGAGCAGAATTTGAAGTATTAGATTCTGAAGGTGATGTTATTGATGTAATTGTTACAGATGAAAATGGAATTGCATCCATAGATGGATTGATTTATGGGGAATATTCATTTAAAGAGACTAAAGCTCCAGAAGGTCATGTGACCAAAAAGGATGAAATTGAATTTGTAATTGATACAGATGGTCAAGTTAACAATTTTGAAGTGTATAATGACCGAGTTGACAACATACCACAAACAGGTTCGGGAACGGATTATGTTTTAATTGGAGCAGGTTTACTATTACTAGCTTTAGGTGGTTATTTTGTTTACCGTAAAAAGAAATTAGTACAGTAATTAAAGTAGCAATATATAGATGCACTCTTGATTAACGTCAAGGGTGCATCTTTTTTTTTGGAGAATTTTAAGTTTGGGGCAGGATTGATTCTTCCAGTTCATCTATATTGCTTATAACATTTAATTTAAAAATTTTTGGTACTTTTTTGGTACTTTTTTGGTACTTACTTGGTACTTATTCAGTTGAAAAAGGTGTTATATTTGTATTGTGGGAAAGAAAAGAGAAGTCCTATTAAGTTTATTTTAATAACGAAATGTTAATGCACTTTTGATTAATTTCAAGAGTGCATTTCTTATGGAGGTTTTGGTTTTGGAGTAGGTTCGATTCCTACTATCTCCTATTATTTTTGATTTTGGAGGTGAGTTGAAATGAGTAAGCCAAATAAAGATCATAAAGGTGAAATTTCTAAAGCAGAAGTTAAAAAGCCTGAACGTCCAAGTGTTCGTAATCAACGTCCAATAGGATTTAATGATATGGAAAGCATGGCAAAGGATTTATTAAATTCTAGTGGCATTAATTACTTTGAATGGTTAGATAAGTTGCATAAACAGGTTGTATTAGATGAAGTGACTAAAAATAAAGATGTCATTGTAGACTTGTTGAACTCTTAACAAGTTTTTATTGAGAGGGGGTGAAATATTTGAATAATGTTACAAGTACAATCAATCAGATTGCAAATGGAATTAAACCAGTATCACTTGCAGTTGCAGGCTTAGCTTTAATTGTTATCGGTCTTATGTATATTTTTGCTAAAGATCCTCAAAAGAAAGAACAACAAACAGGTTGGATGGTAAACGTGGTGATAGGCTTTGCTATTGTGTGGTTAGGAGCTTCACTCGTCACTTGGTTAGATGGTCGTATTGTTAAGTAAGGCTTAGGGGTTTGGTGACAAGCCCCTATATATTAATTTAAGGAGTGATTTAGTTGGAGGACAGTAAAGAGTTTTTTGTTTGTTATGAGAATGATACTGGGATTTATGAAAGTGGATTTGTTAAACATCAAGGTGTTAAAAAGTTATCTCATAAAGAATTGATAAATTTGGAAGATTTTATTGTTTCTTTAGATGATTATGAAGGAGATTCTTGTAATATAGTTAGTCATATTCCATTTTCAGAAGAAAAAGATGATGAGGTTTCATATCTATTTAGATACTTTATTAATGGTGAAGGTTCTCTTCAAAGGGGTGACTTTACTTATGAAGGCGGGATTGCAAATTATGAAGATGTTTTAACTTTAGAAGATGTAACAGCAACGCAACTTGGGGTTGAAAGTATAACGGTTTTTAGTTTTGAAGAGTTGGAAGTTAATCATTCAGTTGAAAAAGAGGTGGAATAAATCTTGAGAGATTTAATTATTAACTTTGTTGAAGGTGGGGAAGTGGTTAGTGGTCTTAATGAGGATAGAAACTTTTACTTTTTTGAATTAGAAGAAATATCTATCGTGATAAAAAGGGCAGTAGATCTGGGTGGGAAGCAAATTACTAAACGAGTTCAGATCTTGCTTTATGGTGAAATAGTGTGTGATGAGGATGTTGTTTTTAAAGGTGAGGATTTACAAAAACAGTTGTTAAGTTTACTTGATAAAAAAGATCGTTCTACAATTGAAAATATAAAAGAAAAAGAAGAAGAGTATATAAAAGATGAAAAATTTTCTCGCTTTATTGTGAGATATGACGAAGTATTATGTACTCCTGAAACAAAACCAATACCCTTCTTTATGAACATAAATCAAAGCCTCGAAGTATATACTCATATCTCAAAAAGTGTAGGACACTTATTTTACTCTAAATTAGCAAATATCATTGCAACTCTTGAAGGTCTTAATAATCTTGTTGTTAAATTGATATATGATGACGATACTTCTGATCTGCAAAAGGGGTTTAGTTCTTTTTTGGAAGATGAAAATAGATTCGCAATGTATTGTAATTATGTACCTGCAAAGTTAAATTCATTAAGTGCAGATCGTATCGGAGCTTTATATCCTAACTACAGGGCATATCAAAGGTATCAAGATGTTTTGTTTAAACATTTAATTAATTATTTTGAATTTGATTATTGTTACACAAAACATTTAGCGTTGTTAAGTGCTTTTGAAGAAGAGTTTCATGTGAAGTTGTTTGATGGAGATATTCTTATGACAGATGATGATTTTAATTTGAAGGTTTTGAACCCTGTTATTAATAGCTTTTTTGAAGAGCTTGTTAAAGAAGCAGAAGAGCTAGTGCATAAAGAGGGGCTTGATGATCATGTCCTCCAACGAATCTATGAGTTTTAAAAACGTTGAGGAAATGCTTGAAGATCGTAATGCAGAAGATCATGGACGTTATTTTTTATGTGATTGTCCTGATTGTGATGAGCATGAAGCCTTCATTTATAAAAATAATCCTAAAATGATTATGTGTAATAGGGCTGAAGAATGTGGTGAAAAGACGTTTGTTCGTTATGAAAATGTTAAAAGTGCTGAAGAAATTAGAATGCAAAATTTAAGTGTCAGTTATCCTGATTTATCTACTAAGCAAGCTGAAGCACTTGATTGGTCAAGACGAGCGTTTGAACATGTTCAAAAACACACTCTAAGTCCTACGCTTGACGAAGGATATCGTGGTATTTCAAAAGAAATATCGAAAGAATATATCGTTGATTTTGTAGATGAAGAGATAGTAAAACATATGTTTAATAAAATGAAACCTCTTTGGGAAAAGGATTACAGTAAGAGTTCCTTTATGCATGAACGAAATATCATTCTTCCTATATTAGATGAAAAAGGTCATGTTGATCGGATGTTACTTCGGTCAAGTATTAATCCAGATGCTAGTCCAAAAGAAATCCAATTAGTTGTAAATCCCTCAAAAGAATCGAGGGATTTTTTTATTGAGCTAAATAATTATTCAGATGTAGTTGTCATTACTGAAGCGTTATTTGACGGTCTAAGTTTTAAAGAAATTGACCCTGATGTTAGTTTTATTTCTTTAACAGGTTCAACAAAAACAAGGCAGTTAACTGAATATATGAAAAGCAATAAGGAGTTGTTTGAAGATAAAAATATCTTATTTGCTTTAGATGATGATAAAGCAGGTAGAGAAGCAATGGATGTACTTATCGGAATGGTTGAAAAATATGAAATAGGTGCTGATTGGAACATTTTTAAATACCCGAGAAATGAAAATATGAAAGATCCTAATGATTTTTTGCAAGAGGATCGAGAGTTATTTAAAGGTTGCTATGAGCAGTCGATTAATGAACTAAAAAAAGATAAAAAAAATCATAAAGAAAAAGAAGTAAACGAAATAGCTTATTAATTGAAATAGGTAGCGTAGGGCTTGATTGCTAAGTCTATTAACTTGTTGTCCTATCTATTTGAAAGGGCATGATGTTGTGTTTAAAAGGTATTTTAAGAAGAGAAATACAGATATAAAGGTAGATAATGTAAGGGTTTATGGAAAGTTAATAAAAGGTAGATTGAACAACTTTAAAAAAATGAAACAAAAAAATAATGAAAAATCAGAATCATTGATTGATCAAGTGTCTATTAGCAAGAGTAAAATAATAGAACTTGTTAAACGTTGGAATTTAAATTTAAAAGATGAAGAGCTTGAACGATTGGTGTCGTTGAAAATTAATACGATAGAAGATGCTAAGGTTTATGCGGATTATTTACTTTACTTACATAAGAAGTTGGAAGCTAGGCATCAGGTAAGTACACTAAATTCTCGCTTTTTGATTTTACCTTTAACTTTAGGTGAAACAATCTTTTTGTTAGTGATCCTTATTGTAGGTGGGTTCGTCTTTAGTAGTTAATAAAAGGTGGTGTTTTAGATATGTTAAAAGAAAAAGTAGTGTCCGAAACATGGAAAGAAAGGTATCAACGACATTCGATTGAAGTTTCTAAAGAACTTAATTTAGGTAAATCAGGGAAAGTTGTTTGGTGGGCAAAGCCAGTGTTGGTTTTGCTTATTTATTTGAGAATTTTTAGTGAGTGGTTTGTGAAAAGAAGGTAAGGAATTAAATTAAGTCGGCTTTTTGTTAATCTAATATAAAAAAATAATGTTTTGGAATGGGGAGGAATGGTGTTGATGAATGATTTGTTGGTTCAAAATCCTAAGAAATATGTATTGAATTTTATTGGTATGAAAAATGAGGAAGAACTTGCAGTGGCTATTGAAATATACCTTGCTGAAAAGGTGTTTGAACCTAGATTTGATAGTGGTTTAAATTATGATAGTTTTAAAGAATTAGATTCAAGGGTTAGTCAGTTGTATGAAGAGTTAGGAAAGCAAGATTTAACCGCATTGTTTTATTTTAATTATGTTAATTTTGCTATTGAAACTGGAATCGTTGATGAATCTATAATTAATGAATTCAAGATATATGTTGCCGAAAGGATATTGAGACATTCTAATGTACAAAGTAGAATTGCAAAAAACTTATTAAAAACGAGTGATTTTTATAAGAGTGTTCATAACGATAAAGTGAAAGGTTTAAATGATTCCGATTCTTTAGAAAAAGTAATGGGATTAATAACGTTGCAGAATAAAGAGTTATACAGTTTGGAAATGGAGAGAATGGAAGGTTTCGATGAATATGAAGTCTTCGAGAAGTATCGAAAAGAATTGGAAGGTGCTGAAAAGGAATTATTAGTAAATTATTCGAATATGTAAATTGGTCGTCAAGTTTAATGAAAGTAGAGTTGTTTATCAAGCTAGAAGGAGGGGGTTGTTTTGAATCCTACACAAATATCCCAGAAACTTGGCGATAAGAAGTTAGTAATAGGAATTGCTTTATTTATTATAGCAATTTCTTTTTTTGTGGCTAATTTTATTATTTCCTTTCTGAGAGAAATAGGTAATTTTTTAATTGCTTTTATGGATGATCCTGACATTGTAAATTTTAATTTTAGTTGGGATTGGTTTCTAACAGTTCATGGAGATATGTTAATGGGGTATGTAATCTTTTATTTATTAGTTATTGTCTTAATAGTTAAGATTTCTTATAATATAAAAATGAACTTTGATGATTTGGACTCAGGTCAACATGGTAGTCGAAGGTTTGAAGATGTAAAAGAATTGAAGAAACAATATAAGGTGATTCCATCTAAAACAGAAGAGTATGAGGGTTCTGGTGGAGTTATTATTGGTGGGGTTAATGAAAAAGGAAGGTCTTATCGCTTAATGATTGATGAATCACCCGTACATACAATGTGTATTGGTATTACTCGTTCAGGTAAAGGTGAAACGTTTGTTGTACCTATGCTAGATGTATTAAGTCGTGCAAAGGATAAACCATCATTAGTTGTCAATGATCCAAAAGGTGAATTAGCAGGAGCTTCTTATGACACATTGGTTAAACGAGGTTATGAAGTTCATGTTTTTAACCTGATTCAACAGCATATGGGTATGGGCTTCAATCCACTTCAAATGGTTATAAACGCTTGGAAATTAGGGGATAAGAGTCTTGCTCAACAATACGCTACTTCAATCGGACATAGTTTGTACCATGATCCAAATGCTAAAGATCCTTTCTGGTCTGAATCTGCTAAATCTTTAGTAACAGCCATTATTTTAGCTATAACAGAAGATTCATTAGAAAGAGGTCAGGAAGAAAAGATAAATATGTATTCAGTAGCTAACTTTTTATCAGATTTAGGTAGTGATGAAGATGATGATGGTAATAATGCTTTAGATGATTTCTTCCAATTAAGACCTGATCAAAATCCTGCTAAGCTAATGTATGCAACAAGTAACTTCGCAGGTGGAAATACAAGAGCAAGTATTTTTGCGATTGCAATGCAAAAACTTCAAATATTTACAAGTGAACCTAATGCTCGTTTAACAAGTTATAATAGTATGGATTTAACGGATGTTGGATTTGGTGATAAGCCTTTAGCAGTGTTTATGGTTACACCAGACTTTGATTCATCAAACCACGTGCTTGCAAGTATTTTTGTAAGTCAGTTATATCGAGTTAATGCAGAAAAAGCCACAATGGAGTCAGGTAAAATGAATCGACATGTTCATTTTATGTTAGATGAGTTTGGTAATATGCCAACCGTTGAAGGGATGGCGAGTATGGTTACAGTTGGAGCAGGGAGAGGATTTAGATTTCATTTAGTTGTACAAGCTTATTCACAAATAAAGTCACAATATGGAGATGAAGCTGAAACAATTATAGGTAACTGTTCAAACCAAATTTATATTCTTACTCAAGATAAAGAAACTGCTGAACAATATTCAGGGTTATTAGGCACTAAAACAATTACAGATGTTTCACGAACAGGGCAACTTTTATCTACCGATAAATCTCATAGTGAGTCAGTTAAAGAAAGAGCATTGTTGTTACCTGATGAGTTGATGGAATTAAAAGAAGGAGAATCAGTTGTAATTCGTGTTAATAAACGTCAAGATAATAAACGAAATAAAATTGCTCCTAGACCCATATTTAATTCGCTAGAATCTTCTACTTATCACAAGTTTAGGTATCAGTATCTAGCAGAAGACTTTGATACAGATATATCAGTTCTTACATTGCCACTAACGTCAAATAAATATCATGACATAGAATTAGATGGAATTGTATTTACATCTTCGTTTAAAGATGAAGATCAATATGTACCGCTATCCAAGGTGACTGAACAAAAAGAAATAACGAGGATCAAAAAGACATTTGTTAACTTAAACAGATCGAGAAGTTACGAGGATTTGGAAGATTGGTCGCTATTACATGTGTTTAGTCATCTTGTCTATGATTTAAGAGCAGAAAATGACTACTATAAAAAAATAACTATTATATTTAATAAAATAGTGTCAGAAGATTATCTTAATTATTGGTGGGAAATTCAACAGATAGTTAATGAAGAAAAGGGAGCTATTCTTGAAACACCTCCACCCCAAACTCACCGTAACAAAAGGTAAAATAAAGTTGGATTAAAACGCATGAGTGTGATATAGTGTGTTTAACGAACTTCTATTATTATTTTAAATTATGTTAGTTTTCTAACAAAAGGGGATATGAATAAAGATGAAAAGACTAAGTGTATTATTTGGAGGTTTAGTTTTAATGTTTGTTTTAACTGCATGTGGTGATGGAGTGAAGAGTGGAGCGGTCGAGGTTCTAGAGTATGATGAGCTTATAAAGAAGTTAGATAATGAGGAATCGTTCTTTTTGATTACAACTGATGCAAGTGTTGATGATTTAGAGAAAACTAACCTCATTAATATGTTGGGGGATAATTTAAAAGAACATGATCAAGGAGCTTATTTAGTAAGTTTGGATGGCGTGGATTATTCTGAATTAGATAGTGATTATGATAAAGATAAAGGCGAAGTTTATTACAGCGAATATGCACATTCTAAACAAGAGTCTGCTGGTGGATTTTGGGTTCCCAAAATGGATGGACTGTCTTATGTAGAAGGTGGAAAAGTAATTAACACTGAGATGATGCACGCAAAAGAAAATGATAATCGTAATCGTAATACTACTTGGCATAATAAAAAGATTCAAGATCAAATTGAAGATGAATCCAGTGAATTTGAGTTTAAAATAAAGGAAATGGTTGATGTTCGGATAGCTAATCTGAATGAATTAGATATAGAAGTAAAATAAGATTTAAAATATAAGATGAAAGAAGGTGAAAGCCTTAAAGAGCAACTATTATAGTTGCTCTTTTTTTGTTGGCTAATATATGAAAAGATGGAGTAAGGTTTTTCTTGTAATCATGTCAACCATGATCTTTTTTGTGGCTATCAATGATATTGCTTTTGCTGATGATTTAGAATTGCATGATGCTAGTGAAGAAGATGTTAAAAAGATTCATCAAGATTTAGATGGCATCTTGTCGATTGATAAAGGGCTTTTTTATGGTGATATGTTAAGAACACTTGGGTACTGGACTGTAAGCTTTTTTGATATGGTTTTGCGTAACCTTGAAAAAGGTGTCGACAATATTATTACATTTGGTGAGTTTTATGAAACCTCAGCAGTAGGTCAATTAATGGAGAGTTTTCAACCATTTGTGATGGGGTTGTTCCTATTAACTTTAATTGTTGTTGGAATTATGTTGATGCTTAATAAAATTGAAAAACGTCAAGATTTATTGATGAATATTTTAATTGCAGTGACAATGCTAGTTGTGATACCTGCCATATTTCCGTTACTTAATAAAGTGATGGTTAATGGAATAGATTTAGTAGATGGTAGAGGGAGTTTGGCTAATGATGTACTAGCGACAAACGTTGCAGATTTAGAAATGTATGTAGATAAGGATTTCAAATATGGGGGAGAAGGCGGTTTACCTCAACCAGTTCATCCAAATAATCCGAAAAAAGGAACTCCTGATATGAGCGGTGCAAATGAGATAAAGTCTTGGTACTATTTTGAGCCGACTGAAAAAATAGATTTATTTGATGGAGAAGGCTTTTGGAAAGATGAAAAATGGTTAAGTGATATAAAAAAAAATCATCCTAAGTCTTACGATGTGCTTGCACATCGTTCAGATCCAAGTGGTAGAGATAAAGAAATGGAGCTTCGTACTTTGCGTAAAAATATGATTCCTGCCACAACAGTGGGGCGAGAGTCTTATTATCGTTATTCAGTGAATTGGGGTACGATTCTTATTACGCAACTTATCTTATCGTTCGCTTTAATAATTACAGTTGTAAAAATGGGAAGAATAGTTTTTGACTTAGGTTTCCATATGATCTTTTCTATGTTTATTGCGGCGACTGATTTAACAGGCGGACAGCGAACCAAAAAGATGATTACAGAGATTGTCTCTTCTTTTGCTGTGTTTTTTGTGATGGTTTTAATATTAAAGCTGTTTATAGTATATGCAAATTGGTTAGTAGGACTGCAAGCAGGAGGTTCTCTCGGAACGATAACCTATATATTAATGTTACTTGCGGGTACTTGGGCATTGTTAGATGCTCCTGACATTGTACAAAGGTTATTAGGTATTGATGCAGGGTTGCGTTCAGGCTATCAAGCTTTAATGGGTGCTTGGGCAGTATCTAAAGGAGCAGGTGCTATTCCAAAACTTGCAGGAAAAGGTGCTGATATGGCAAGTTCTGCTATGGGAGCAGGTGCAGGTGCAGGTGCATTTACAAAAGGCTTAGTAGGCAGACCTGCAAAGTCTGAAAGTAAGAACATTCCTTCCTCAGGCGGTGGCGGTAATCCTCCAACATCCCCGAGTGGTGGTGGCGGTGGCGGTAATCCTCCGATACCTCCAAATGATGGTGGCGGTAATCCTCCGATACCTCCAAATGATGGTGGTGGTTCACTGGATGGAAATGACCAATTAACAAGACCAAATGATTCTATGCCTAATGATTTAGATGGTGATAGTACATCTATTCCTTCA
>Ga0209487_1000462_pt1 | contig 37228 bp, 36 predicted proteins | sample Poulit2012_FD_187524 | JGI IMG/M metagenome (GOLD analysis project Ga0209487, IMG submission 187524) | Agricultural soil microbial communities from Georgia to study Nitrogen management - Poultry litter 2012 (SPAdes) (version 2) | ecosystem: Environmental > Terrestrial > Soil > Agricultural land...
TTATCAATCGTCCCACCGATATGACCGTAGGCGATTTACTCGAGCGTATCGATCTAGAGCTGTCGTTGGAAATTGGCCTGACACAAAATGCCCCTGTGTTTTTCGGGGGCCCAGTTCAAACCGACAGAGGTTTTGTGCTGCATTCCCCAGCGCGTGCTTATAATTCGAGCATTAATTTGGGCGAGATTGCTTTGACTACCTCACGCGATGTTTTGCAAGAGGTGGCCGAGGGCAAGGGGCCTGATGATCTACTTATTACCTTGGGTTATGCAGGTTGGGGCCCAGGGCAGCTCGAGGAAGAGATGAGCCAAAATGCATGGCTACATGTGCAGGCCAACCATGATATTTTGTTTGCTACTCCAGCCGATGAGCGCTACGGGGCGGCCTTAGCCCAATTGGGTATCGATCCAATTATGCTGACAGGTCATGCCGGCCGTGCCTGATACCCCCGCCAACGAGCAAGTGCTGTTAGGCTTTGATTTTGGCCTGCAGCGCGTTGGCGTGGCCGTTGGCAATACCCTTAGCCGTACCGCGCGACCACTTTGTATAGTGCGGGGCAAGTCCCGGGCCGAGCATTTCGATCAAATTCAAAAACTTATACAAACTTGGCAGCCTCATAAACTGGTTGTGGGGCTGCCTTTGCTTACTGATGGCAGCGAGCAGTTAGAAACCCGCCAAGCGCGCCGCTTTGCGCGCCAATTGCAGGGCCGTTTTGGTTTAGCAGTAGCGATGGTCAATGAGTGGGGTAGTACCCGTCAGGCACAACAATATGTGTCGGGCCAAGACGAGGATGATCACATCGCGGCGGCTATTATCCTTCAACGTTGGCTCGACGAGCCTACTGAACCATAAAGCAAGCTCATGATTGCTATTGGGCGTTTTTTGTTTTTTAGTCTGTTGTTGTTTTTTTGGGTGCTTCTGGGCCTCAGCATCATAGCCTTGTATTTTTCTTGGTGTAGCATCCACAAAAAACAACCCATTATTCATTGGTGGTCACGCCAATTACTGCGTTTATGCCGAGTGCAGGTGAGCATACAGGGGCAGCCACAGACTGAGGGGGCAGTGCTCTGGGTGGCCAATCATGTGTCGTGGCTTGATATTTTTATTATTAACTCTGTGCGCAGCACGCATTTTGTGGCCAAAAGCGAGATCAGACGCTGGCCCTTATTAGGCTGGTTGGTAGCCGGCTCGGGCACAGTGTTTATTGATCGCGGGCGTCGACATGCCATCAAAGAGGTGGCGACTCAGTTGCAGCAGCTTTTTGCCCAGCAACAGGTGGTGGGTCTATTTCCCGAGGGTACAACCACTGATGGGCTAGATGTCAAAAACTTTCATAACAGCCTGTTTGCTACAGTGATTGGGGCACAGGTGCCTTTGCAAACCATTGCTTTGCGCTTTTTTGCCGGCAACAAACGTAGCACGCGCTTTGCCTTTACGGGCGAGCAAAGCCTAGTTGCTAATTTGTGGTTTTTGCTCAGCAGCAAAACACCCGCTCGGGTCGAGTGTGTATTTATCGATCGCCTCAGTGCCAAGCAATCTAGTCAGATGAACCGTGCCGAGATCGGGCAATGGGCACACCGCTCTATACGTGCAGCGGTGATTCAATAAGATGCCGTCCACAGCTGGCCGCGGTACAGATGGCCCCACAGTTGGCCGCAGTTTATTTAGGGCCGCAACCCACGTGGTGGTCAGCCAAATAGTATCAAATAGGGGACAAGGGCTGTGCCTCTTGGGCGGGTATCTGTATGGTTTTGTAGTCTTCAAGGCGTAAAGCAGTTAGTTTGCCCCCCCACAAGGCGCCTGTATCGACTGCTACCACACCGTGGCGGTGCAAAAAGCCTAGGGTCGACCAATGACCAAAAACTATGGGCTCTGTTATGCCCCGCGGCTCGACGGTAAACCAAGGCCGCAAATGATCAGGTGCACTATCGGGGGCGCTTTTGTGGCCAAAATCTAAAGACCCATCCTGATGTAGGTAGCGTACTCGAGTAATAGCATTGAGCCCATAGCGTAGACGGTCATAACCGGTGAGCTTGGGCGACCATAGAGCTGGTTCATTGCCAAATAGTTTGGGCAGATGCTGCGCCCAATCATCGCTACGCAATAGGCTGTGTATCTCGTCGGCCACCTCGCGTAGCTCATCTAAAGACCAGTCGGGGCAAACCCCTGCATGCACAATGAGATGCCCGGCCTGCTGCTGATATAGGGGCTGATGGCGCAGCCAGTCGACCCAGTAGTCCCTGTGGGGGCTCGACAAAATATCGTCAAAGGTGTCATAACGAGTGGGTCGACGCATGCCCGCCGCAACACTTAAAAAATGCACATCATGATTGCCGAGTACGCAATGCGCCCGTGCCCCCAATGATTGAATACGGCGCAGTACCGCCAACGAGGCGGGCCCTCTATTAATCAGGTCGCCAGCAAAATAAATCTGTGCAGTGGGGTCATCGAGTAGGCCGGGTTGTTTGAGTAGGTGGTCAAGGCTTTCTATACAGCCCTGAAGATCGCCCACTACCCAGCTGTGGTGCGTTTGTGTCATAGTTTTGTCTTTAATTGGCACGCCGTGGACGCAGTATGCGGCGGTTACTGTTCTCGAGGCCAAGCAAGGCCACTAAGGCAATAAGCAAGGCACTTAGGTTCGGCAACAAGGCAGTTACCCAAGGCGGCCATTGACTAAGCATACCGAGGTTGAGGGTTAGCTGATTGAGCATAAAAAAGCCCACCCCCACCACAATACCCAAAAATATTTTTGTGCCGGCCCCGCCACGACGTGTTTGCATAAAACTGATTGGGGCCGCAATGGTCATCATAACTAATAAACTAAACGGATAAGCAAGTTTACGCCACAACGCCACTACCTGACGCGTGGTTTGCAGCTGGTTGGCCTCGAGATAATCTATGTAATCAATCAGATCGGCAGCAGACATGCGCTCGGGTGTCAGGATGCGTGCAAGGAGACGTTCGGCAGTAAGCGAGGTGGGCAAGTTGGTGCGCGCTGCGGTTTCTATATGCACCAAGGGCTCATTTATTGGGTTAAAACCTGTTAGCGTATTGGCCTCGTACTGCCCCTGTGATGAGTCATTAGCCAAGGCAGTTGGGTCACTCGCACCCCCTGTTGCAGCAGCAGGTTTTGCTGTGTTTGATGACCCATTGGGCCCGACAGGGTCTTGCTCAGCCTGTTTAGCCAAAGCTGTGCTGACATCAGTTGCTTTCGTTGCGCTTAAAAACCGCACCGCCTCGGGGTGTATATGAGTGGTCGTGCTCTGCTCGAGTTGTAGTTGCTGATTTTTAAGCACCCCCTCGGTGGCTTGGGTCAAAGATTGTAGATTGAGGGCCTGATCGAGTAGGTATACCGTGACATTTTCCACCCGGCCCTGGGCGTGCAGGCGGCGAATATTGATAATCCTAAAGGCCCCGTCATCAGCCCGCTCTCTAAACCAATAGCCACTTGATAACCGCCCCCCACCTGCGCGACCAATGATCTCGAGGCTGGCCTCGTTGGCACGAATCTCGGTGCGGGGGGCGATGTATTCTGAGAGCAGCATTGCCAATAGCATAAGCGGGATAGTGGCCACCCAAAGCATAAATAACAGTCGCAGACCACTGATGCCCGACACCCTCAAGATGACCAGCTCGTTGCGTTGGGCCAACCCGGCTAGGGCCAAAATACTGCCAATGAGTAGACCAATGGGCAACAACTCATACAGCTGGGTGGGCATGCTTAGCGCCTCTAGGTAGAGCAAGTTGGCCACACTAAAGGTTGAGCTAAGCCTATCGAGCTCATCGATAAGATTAAAAAAGGTAAAAAGCCCCATCAAGGCCAACAGCACGATTGCACTTGAGCGGTAGATTTCGGTGGCGAGGTAACGTTGGGCGATGCGCATAAAAATTAAGGTGCCGAAACCAAACGCATCCGCTGAGCGATGGTTTGGGTACGTTGACGTAAATAAGGAGTCACGCCATGGGTGTCATAATAGCGCGGGTTGGGCAGCATCACAGCCAGTTGAGCAGCCTGTTGCGGGCCCAAGTTGGCAGCCGAGCGCTGAAAATAACGCTGCGCCGCGGCCTCGGCACCAAAATGTCGCTGCCCCCATTGGGCCACATTGAGATAAAGCTCGATAATGCGTTCTTTACTCATGACAAGCTCGATTAAATAGGCCAAAAATAATTCTTGGGCCTTGCGCGCGTAGCTACGTTTAGGTGAGAGGAACAAGTTTTTGGCCAATTGTTGGGTAATGGTCGAGCCGCCTCGTCGACGACTAGAGCCTTGATCTGCTTGGGCACGATTATACGCCCAAGCATCGCGGATGGCATCCCACTCAACCCCATTATGCTGTAAAAAATTGGCATCTTCTGAAGCAATGACCGCCCGAACAAGATTAGGGCTGATGTCGGTGTAATCTACCCATTGGTGGACAATGCTGGCAGTGGGGTCATCACGGCGCAAGTCTTTGATGGCGGCCCGCATAAAGGCACTAGAGCTGGGGTTAAAATGCTGATACCAAAACACACGTGCCACCAAGCTAAGCTCATACAGCACAAAGAATAATACGCCTGCCACCAATAGATTGCGCAACCATTGGCGTTTGTTCCAATTTGGCCACTTTAGGTGGCGACGTAGTGTAAAAGGCAGCATGACCATTATGACGATGAAAAAAGCTGTTGGCGCAGTTGCGCGCGGATGGCTGTGGTGGGGGGGCGTTGACCAAACCAAATGGCAAAGCTTGAGGCTGCCTGCTCGACTAACATGCCTAGACCATCCACGCATTGTGCAGCGCCTTGTTGCTGAGCTGTTTGCATAAAGGCAGTAGGCTTGGCCCCATAGACCATATCGTAGGCCAAAGCCTGTGAGGCGTAGCTAATTGTGCCGTGCTCAGGGCGATCGTTGTCTAGGCTAGCCGAGGTGGCATTGATGACCACATCCCATTGCCCGGCGGTGTCTTGGAGGCCACCGCTAGCAAGACTGGGCTGGCTACCAAGCGGTTGCTGGGTCAGTTGTTGCTCTAGTTGCTGCAGCAGTTGGTGCGCGCGCTCAGGGCTACGATTGATGATTTTCAAGCTTTGTGCCCCGGCTGCTAATAGTGGCAGAGCGACCCCGCGTGCAGCCCCCCCAGCACCAATCAGCAAGACTCGTTGCCCCTTAAGCTCTTTGCCTAGGCGCTGTAAATCAACAACCAGGCCCTCGCCATCAGTGTTGTCACCATGTAGCTGTTGATCGGCCACCCACAAGGTATTGACCGCCCCGGCAAGTTGCGCCCGCGGTTGGCAGTGTTTTTGGGACAAGGTAAAAGCCCGCTCTTTAAAGGGCACAGTGATATTTAAGCCCCGCCCGCCTTGGGCAAAAAACTCGGCCACCCTGTTGTCAAAATCATCTGCAGTACACAGTATACGTTCGTATTGCACAGGCAGGTCGAGGGCTTGGGCAAAGGCATGATGGATATCAGGTGACAGGCTATGCGCAATGGGGTTACCAATTACCGCACAACGATAGGGGGTGGAAGGGTTCATAATTCAAGCTCAATGTTAGGCCTAGGTAGGCCAATGTAAGGCAGTTTATATAGGGTTAAAGCGCTATTTTAGGTTCAAATTAGGCATAAATAGTGGCTTAAGGGTTAATCACTGGTCTGCAACTGACCTTGTTCAAAGTGCCAAGTACGGGTAACCGCCAATATATCAGCCTGCTCACGCATCTCGGGTGAAAAAGGCGCAAAAGGCGCTGCTAGGTGGATAATGCGCTGTGCGGCCAGATTAAATAGTGGGTCGTCGGCGGGTCGATCAAACTCTATGCGCTCAATCTCACCCGTATGCAAAATATAGACAGTGACTTGTAACGAGGCAGAGGCTTGACCACGAGCCTGCTCGGGGTAGTGTTCCGTGCCGATGCGCTCAACTTTGGTTTGCCAAGCTTGTAGGTAGGTAGCAAAAGGCGAGGCCAGCACACTTGGGCCGACAAACATGTAGCGTGGCCGTTGTTGATAGCGTTGTATTTCTAGGCTCAAGGCGGCCAAGCGCCTTTGGGCAATGCTGAGCGCATCATCACCCTCTTGGTTAGGCGCATCGGCAGTTTGCCCCGTCTCATCGCGTGGTTGTGATGGGGCAGGGGTTTGCTCATGCAGCCGTTGCAAGCGCTCGTGCTGCTCGGCCTCTAGCCTTTGCTGCTCTAGTTGCATGGCTTGTAAAAATAAATCATCAACACTTAGCGGGCCTGCACTTTGAAAGGGGGTACTGCTGAGGGCCTCTTGATCAAGTTCGCCCCCGCCCATAGCACTCCACTGTGCCAGTCGTTGAGCTAGCTCGGGGGTTTCTAGGGTGTGGTAATTGATCACAGCAGTAGCGGGGGGTGTGGCCCGGGGCCCAGGCTGCTGCCAACGAGCTGGCCAAGACCAGAACAAAGCAGCGTGCAGCAGCAGCGACACAATCACTGCTGTCCACAGGTAGTCTTTGCTCAAATAGGGTCTTTTTACTCGGGGCATATAGGTGGTGGGGTGCTGACCTCAAGCAGGCGGGCATTTAGGTTTAATTCGATTTCGTCTATATCACCAATTTGTATGGTGACCTCATGACCCCGTTCGAGCTTGGGTAAGCCCGCAACCTTAGCGACCAAAGGGGCATCATTGAGGCGGACCAGATCATCACGGATCACCTGTGCGGTGAGCTGGCTTTGCCCTTGTTGTTGTAACCAGCGTAAGGTCCAATAACGCTCTATTTTATGCTGAAACTCATTCCAAGCGCTATATTGCGCCTCAAAAGCCCCTATGAGTGCATAAAGATCAGCCTCTTTGGGTTGATAGGGGGCCACCAAACGCGCTGATACCCCGTGTTGGGCCGCAGCGATAATTTGTCTTTGATTAAGCAGATCAATATAACGCCGTAGGGGCGAGGTCGCCCATAGGTAATAAGGCACCCCGATGCTTTTATGAGGCAAGGCATGGGTAGACATGCGGGTACGCATGTTTTGCTGCGAACGAAAGGCGGCCGGTAACTCATATTGTTGTAGTAGGCCTGCCCATAGCATATTGGTCAAAATCATGAGCTCGGCAGTCAAGATGCCTAGCGGCGCCTGCCGATCACGAGGGATCAGTTGCACCCTGCTGTTGGGGTCATCAGCTGGGCCTTCGAGCCTAAAAAGATATTCTTGGCGGCTGTTGGTTTCGGGCCAGCCGCGCGTTTCCTCGCGCTTTTGCCGCAGTTGTTGGGCGATGGCCCATAGTGGGCGTAAAAACTCGGCATAGGCAAGTGGCTGCTCGGGGTCTTCTAAGGCCTCGGCACTGATTGCGGGGCCAAAGTCCTCATGAAAAAGGTTTTTAGCCACGCTAATACGCTCGATACGGGTTTCATGCTGCACGATGGTGGCTGTAGATAGGTCATAGTCCACATACAAAGACAAGGTGGGTCGTATTTGTTTTTCTAATAAAGAAAATTGGGCAATTATCTCATCAGGCAGCATGGGTATTTTTTGGCCTGGTGTATATACCGTAGCCATGCGCGAGCGGGCTTGCTCATCCCAAATCGAGTCGCGCTCAATAGCCAAGGCAGGAAGGGCAATGTGGATGCCTACGCGCAGGTTGCCGTCAGCAAGTGGGGTGACCGAAAAAGCATCATCAATTTCGGTCGTGCCCGCATCATCTATTGAGTAGGCGGTGACCTCGGCCAAAGGGTATTTATCGAGATCGAGGGCAAAGGTGGGCACCTCTTGTTTAAATTTGATGCCCTGGGGAAAATACTGTGAAAAAAACTGCTGTCGGTGCAAGGCAAGTGGGCTTGACCACGCATTAAGGGCCAGCAATAACGCCTCGGGGCTGCATTTTTTGGCCTCGTAGGCAGCCTGAAAGGCCTTCCACTCAGTAGAGTTTTTGTCTGGTTTGAGTAGTATATCTTCGGCCATTGCGGCAATCTCGTCGGGTAGCTCACCTTTGAGCATGGCCTCGGTTAGCGCTTGCTGCCGCTCTTCCTCGAGGCGCCTTTTTTCGATGGCGGCCAAGGCCGCTTTGAGAATGTCCTCGGGGGCGGCCTGATATTTGCCCGTACCGCGTCGATGAAAATAGGCCGGGGCACTGTGCAGGGCAAAAATTAAGCCGACTTTTTGCACCGCGGTAGGGCTATCGGTACCAAAGTACTCAGCAGCAAAGTCAGTGGCCGCAAAGCTATCTTCGGGGGCGCACTCCCATAAAAAATCAATGTCTATTTCATCGGCTAGGCTTTGGGCCTGCTCAAGTAATTGCTCGGGCTCGGGGGCATCAAACTCTACAAACACCCTATCGCTGCGAATTTTGCTGCGTTTGCCAGTTGGGGATTCGACCTGTAGGCTGCGTTCGGCACGTGAAAAGACCCGCTCGGCCTTAAAGCGACCACTATCTTCGTAAAGCACATACATAATATAAATAGCCTAATTAGTTGGCTGTTGGGGTAGCAGGGGTGGGGAGCCCGAGAAAGGTAAAAATCTTGTCTAAATATTGGGGGAAATCGCTAAGCCCATGATCGCCGCCGCTAATAATGGTTTGTTGTGCGCCCTCGTAGTGGGCGGCCATCTCGCGCCAGTCTAAAAGCTCATCACCTGTGGCAGCAATGAGCATATAGCGTGCGGGATCGGTTAGGTGGTCAATCTCAAGCTTAGCCAAGGCTTGGACATCATCAGGGCTAAAATCAAAAGTGGCCCCAGTATGAAAATTACTTAGCGTACCAACATAATGGGCAAGATCGCGGGCAGCATAAACAACGGGGTTAAGCACCACAGCCTTGGCGCTGGGCCATTGTTCGGCCAAATAGGTAGCATAAAAGCCCCCTAATGAAGAGCCCATCACAATTAGGGGTTGTGCTTGGTCGTGGTGCGCTCGGATGAGCTGCTGACATTGCTCGATGGCCTGTTTGGGCGAGGTGTTCAGTTGTGGGCAATGCCAAAGGGCATCAAGGCCCACACTTTGTAAGGCCTTTTTCATTACCTGAGCTTTAAATGATTGGGGCGATGAACGGAAACCGTGTAAATATAAAATCATGGCAGGAAATTAAAAAACTGCTTGGCCAAAGTTATGCGCCGTGCGTGGCACCGGGCGAGTGATCTAGGCTTGGTCTTTGGCTGGGTGGTATAAAAACCTAGTCTTGGCGTGATGGGGGGGCAAAACGCTGCTGCAAAGCCTGCAAAATACGTTCATGCATGCCCCCAAAGTGCCCATTGCTCATGACAATAACATTATCAAGGGGCTGGGCTGCAGCAGCAACCGCCTGAGCAAGCTGTTCAAAGTCATCATGCACCTGTAGGCGCGATGCAAGGGGGGCGAGTATTTGGTTAGGATCCCATTTTAATGCATGTTTACCTTTTGTCTCTTGATAGCAAAACACTAGATCAGCAGGTGCTAATGCCTCGGGTAGATCCGCTGCAAGCGGGCCATCACGCATAGTGTTTGAACGGGGCTCAAGTACAGCAATGAGGCGCGGTGCCGATGCAGTGGCAGCCTGGTCTGAAGGGGTGTGTGCCCGCTGCAAAGCATGTTGTGCACCCTCGAGGGTAGTTAAAATCGCGGTGGGGTGATGGGCAAAATCATCATAAACACTGATATCGGCTACGCTGCCTTTAAGCTCCATACGGCGTTTAATGCCTTGGAATTGGCTCAGGGCGGCGCAGGCTTGGGCGACAGAGACCCCAACAGTATGGCTGGCTGCAATGGCTGCCAAAGCATTTTGGGCGTTGTGTTCGCCCTGTAATGACCAGTCGATGAGGCCTTTTTGGGTGGGGCTTTTAATTTCAAGTTGATTGGCCCCAACCCATTGATACTGCCAGCCAGCGGGGGCATTTAAGTAAGTCACCGGTGTCCAGCAGCCTTGCTCAAGCACTCGATCAAGGGCTGGGCTGTCTTGGGGGCGGATAATATCCCCTGCGCGGGGGATGGTACGCACAAAGTGATGGAACTGCGTTTCAATTGCAGCCAAATCAGGGAATATATCAGCGTGATCATATTCAAGGTTATGCAAAATAGCAGTTCGCGCGTGGTAGTGCACAAACTTTGAGCGCTTGTCAAAAAAGGCAGTGTCGTATTCGTCGGCCTCAATCACAAAAAAACGCCCATTTTCATCATATTTTGCCGAGACCTCTAAGTCGGGGGCAATACCCCCAATTAAAAAGTTGGGTGCTAGGCCAGCGTGCTGCAATATCCAGGCGAGCATAGAGCTGGTTGTGGTTTTCCCATGGGTGCCCGCAACGGCCAGTACATGTTGATGACGTAAAATATGCTCGCCTAACCACTGGGGCCCAGATGTATACGGTAGGCCTTGATCGAGTATGGCCTCCATCAGTGGGTTGCCCCGTGCGACCACATTGCCCACGACAAATAGATCAGGGCGCAAATCGAGTTGCTCGAGACCAAAGCCCTCGATCAGTTCAATGCCTTGCTCGCGTAGTTGGGTGCTCATAGGTGGGTATACCCCCTGATCGCAACCTGTCACCTTGTGGCCAGCCGAGCGCGCCAACAGCGCTAGCCCCCCCATAAAGGTGCCACATATACCTAAAATATGTATGTGCATTTGTTTTTAGCCTTTAAAATAACCTGCAATCACGCAGGGTTGATAATAAAGCAAGGAAACTTAAAAGCAAATGCACAGACCAATGCAATGAGAGGCAAAGCATTAAAATGCTGCCAGCCCGTGCTCTTTAGGTTGGGGCCTCAAAGGTCTCGCCGTGGTCGGGCTACAGTTTTTTACTGAAGGTACAGTATGCATAGACGCACATTTTTACATTATTTGGCTATCGGGGCTGCTTTGGCGCTTGGGGCTGGGGTAAGTAGGCAGTCGGCCCATGCCACTGAGGCAAAGGGGGATTTTTTCATGCTTGATTTTCCCAATCTGCAAGGGCAGGGTACCGCCTTAAAGAATTATGTCGGCCAGCCCCTAGTCGTCAATTTTTGGGCCACTTGGTGCCCCCCTTGTGTTAAAGAGATGCCTGATCTTGATCGTTTGAGTCAGCAGTATCCTGATGTGCGCTTTTTAGGTTTAGCTATTGACACCCAACGTAATGTAAAGAAATTTATACAAGAAATCCCCGTAAGCTATGACCTGTTGGTGGCCGGTCATGCAGGGGTCGAGGTGATGCGCGGTCTGGGTAACACCAAGGGTGGGCTACCCTTTACCGTATTGTTTGATGCCCAAGGTCAACAGCAAGATAGTGTCTTAGGGCAAATCGATCCTGATGCACTTAGCATGGAAATAGACCAATTAGTTTAGGCCCGCTCCTGGCCCGTTACGAGCCTATCCCTAGCCCCTACCTTGCCTGATTCTGGCCCCTACCTTGCCTATTTCTGGCCTGTTTCTAGCCCGTTTTTGGTTGTTTTTAGTTATTCTGGGGTTGTTGCCCAGTGTTTTCTAAATTATTTCTAAGCCATTGGGCAGCCGTTTCTATTAGTTTTTGTCTCGGGCAGAGCGAATGTAAAGGCATGCTTTATGGGGGGTGGCTAGATGGTTTTTGCCATGACTATGTAACAGCGCGCCCACTAATCAGCGATTCACTGTATATTAAGGGGTTATCACTATTAGTTTCTGGCTGCCCATTATGCGCGCAGCAAATAGATAGACAAAAGCAACAATTTGGCGTACAACTGCCATCAACTAAAGTTGGTTGACAAAACCATGGCAAAAACCATTCTTGTACTACATGGCCCCAATCTCAATTTGCTGGGGCAACGCGAGCCCGATATTTATGGCTCGCTGACTTTAGCCGAGATTGACGAGCGCTTGTATCGTATCGCCTCCGCGCATCAGGCGCGCTGCTTGTGCTTTCAAAGCAATAGCGAGGGGGCATTAGTTGGGCGTATACAGCAGGCTGCTACCGAGGGCGTGCAGTACATCGTTATCAATGCGGGTGCCTATACGCACACGAGCATAGCGATACGTGATGCGTTAGCTGCCGTGGCCATCCCTTTTATCGAGGTGCATTTATCTAATGTCTACCAACGCGAGTCTTTTAGACAGCAGTCTTATTTGTCGGCATTGGCCCAAGGCGTTATAGTTGGGCTCGGTGCCTATGGCTACGAGGCTGCTGTGCGCTTTGCTCTCAATGAGTTGGGCGTCAAATTAATCCAATAATTTAAATAATTATTTATGTTTACTGTCTGTCGCATGATGTCTTCAGTCACATGATGTCCACAGATAGTAAAAACGATTCAGGAAGCATGCATGGATCTTAGAAAACTCAAAACCTTAATCGATTTAGTTGCCGAATCAGATATTTCTGAACTCGAGGTTACTGAAGGGGACGGCAAGGTGCGCATTGTTAAAACACCACCTGCTGCCCCCCAGCCGGTGGTCTATGCTGCCCCCCCTACCGATACTACTGTGGTGGCTGCGACAGCAGCGGCGGCAGCGGCAGCCGAGAGCGCGGCCGAGGCCCCTGCTGATGAGGCCTTACCCGATGGGCACACCGTATTGGCACCTATGGTGGGTACCTTTTACCGTGCGCCTAGCCCTGGGGCAGCGCCCTTTGTCGAGGTTGGCCAAAGCGTTCAAGAGGGCGATGCCCTGTGCATTGTCGAAGCGATGAAGCTATTAAACGAGATCGAGGCCGATCGTGCCGGCGTTATCAAGGCCGTTTTAGTAGAAAATGGCGAGCCAGTCGAATACGGCCAGCCTTTGTTTGTGATCGGCTAACATTATGTTTGAAAAAATTCTGATCGCCAATCGTGGCGAAATTGCCCTACGCATACAGCGTGCTTGTCGTGAGCTCGGTATCAAAACAGTAGCGGTGCATTCCGAGGCTGATCGCGAGGCCAAATATGTACGTTTAGCTGACGAGTCAGTTTGTATTGGCCCACCGGCGGTGCGCGATAGCTATCTCAATGTGCCTGCCATCATCGCGGCGGCCGAGGTAACTGATGCCGAGGCCATACACCCTGGCTATGGCTTTATGGCCGAGAGCGCCGATTTTGCCGAGCGAGTCGAAAAAAGCGGTTTTGTTTTTATTGGCCCCCGCCCCGAGACTATTCGTCTTATGGGTGATAAGGTCACTGCTAAAAAGACTATGGTCGAGGCAAAGGTCCCAGTGGTGCCTGGCTCAGAGGGGGCTTTGCCCGATGACCCAGACGAGGTCTTGCGCATTGCCCGTGATATTGGCTACCCTGTGATTGTTAAAGCGACAGGCGGGGGTGGTGGGCGCGGGATGCGTGTGGTCTTTACCGAGGGGGCATTACTGACGGCAGTGGCCACGACTCGAGCCGAGGCCGAGGTTGCTTTTGGCAACCCCGAGGTCTATATGGAAAAGTATCTCGAAAACCCGCGCCATATCGAGATCCAGATATTAGCTGATGAGTATGGTAATGCCATTTGGTTGGGCGAGCGTGATTGCTCGATGCAAAGACGCCACCAAAAGGTCATCGAGGAGGCCCCCGCACCAGGTATCCCACGCAAGCTCATCGAGCGTATTAGCGAGCGGTGTGTGCAGGCCTGCCGCAAACTCAATTATCGCGGGGCGGGTACCTTTGAGTTCCTCTACGAGGGGGGCGAGTTTTATTTCATCGAGATGAATACCCGCATCCAAGTCGAGCACACCATTACCGAGATGATCACTGGTATCGATCTGGTCCAAGAGCAAATACGCATTGCCGCTGGTGAAAGACTGCGTTTAAAACAGCGCGACATACTTTTCCGCGGTCATTCTATTGAGTGCCGCATCAATGCCGAGGATCCTTACAACTTTTTACCCAGCCCCGGGCGCATTACCCAGTGGCATACCCCTGGGGGGCCGGGTGTGCGTTTAGACTCACATGTATTTGCAGGCTATACCGTACCGCCTTTTTACGACTCCATGATTGCCAAGCTCATTACCTATGGCAATACCCGCGAGCAGGCCATCGCCCGTATGGATGTAGCCCTGTCCGAGATGATTGTCGAGGGGGTGCATACCAATATTCCTTTGCACCGTGATCTGATGCAAGATGCAGCCTTCAAAGATGGGGGTGTGAGCATCCACTATTTAGAAGAAAAGCTTTCCAAAGCGGGCAAATAGCAAAATTAACCACTGAAAACAGGGCGCGCACCCTGTTTTCTCTTATGGGAGAATACATGCGCGAAATGGTTCTTTATTGTGCTCAAGATCATGCCGAGGAACTGGCCGAGGCGCTCTTGGACTTTGGTGTTTTGTCGGTTAGTGTAGAAGATGCTGACGAAAACACTGCCCATGAGCAGGCGCTCTTTGGCGAGCCCGGGCTTGAGCCCGAGGTTTTTGCGTGGCGACGTAATAAGGTGGTCGCGATTTTGCCCGATGAGCTCAATGAATACGAGCTCATTGACTATATCAACGGGGTTAATATCATCGAGGTTGGTCCAGCCGATTGGGAGTTGCGCCGCGTGCCCGACGAAGACTGGGTCCGCCATGTACAAGCTCAGTTTGGCCCTATAAACATTGCTGATAGAATCATGGTTGTGCCCAGTTGGCGGCGCGAAGAGGTGCTTTCAGAGATCTATTTAAAAGAAGATCAGGTCATGATCGAGCTTGACCCGGGGCTCGCCTTTGGTACAGGCAGTCACCCGACCACACATTTATGTTTAGAGTGGTTAGCCAAATACTTACGACCGGGCCAAGATGTTTTAGACTATGGTTGTGGCTCGGGCATATTGGCGATTGCCGCCAAAAAGCTAGGTGCCCACCAAGTCGATGCAGTCGATATTGATCATCAAGCTGTTTTTGCTGCTAAAGGCAATGCACGTACCAACCAAGTACGTATACGTGCTATGCACTCAGATGATCTGCCCCAAGGGCAATACGATGTAGTCGTGGCCAATATTTTATCTAACCCGCTCAAGGTGTTAGCCCCTTTATTGACTAATCATGTCAAGCCGGGTGGTATGCTGATTATGTCGGGCATATTGGCTTGGCAGACCCAAGAAATGCAAGAGGCCTATGCCGACTATATGGCAGTCGATGCTTGGCGCGAACGTGAGGGGTGGGTATGCATCGCTGGCCAACGCCAAGAGCCGTAGCAAAGCTGATTATTTGCATGCTTTATGATTACACTCACCACACAATGCCCCCATTGCGAGACCCAATTTAGCGTCAATGCTAGCGAGTTACAGCGGCGCAAGGGTCTAGTGCGTTGTGTGCAGTGTGCCCACATATTTGATGGCTATGAGGCCGTTGTCGGCCCCCCCGCCCAAGGGGGGCAGCCAAGTGCAATGGTACTCGAACACAAGGCCGTACCGACCCAACATCCTATACCCCCCTCTGATTCAGACACTGTCAACGAGCCTATAGCAGACACCCTCGACGAGCCTACAACAGCGGGGCCATTAGATGCGCCGATAGATGGCCCCTCAGATACAGCTGCCAAAACCATTGGTACGGATTCTGCACCCAGCTTCACAGCTGCCAAACCCATTTTATTTATACGGGGGGCGCGTAGTGATTCAACAACCAAAAAATCAGACCTTAGCGAGATTTCTTTTGGCCATCTAGCCGATGATGAGCCGGTGTTTCGTTTTGGTGATGGTGCGCCCATTAGGCACCCGGATGACGAGTTTATCGTGCCAGCAGATGACGCCCCCATACAAGACACAGACGATGGGCGCACAGAGCATGTAGACGGTGTGCCCCTAATGTCGGCTGAGGGTGACCACCCCATAAAGCAGGCAGGTGCTGCCCCCACAGAGCATGCAGACGATGACCTCATCATAGCTACTGATGATGAGCCCATAGTGCCCCGAGATGATGAATCACCCAGCGCCTATGTTGAGGGGGCTGTGGCCACAGCCGCTGATGAGCCAGTTGTATTTTTGCATAGCTTACCGGCAGCCCCCGATACTGATGAGCCTGTGTTGCCCACTGATGAGGTGCCATTAGAGCCGAGTACGGAGTTTATTGTGGGCCAAGACCTTACTGAGGCGGCAACTGCTGCTGATGGGCCCGAGCAAAAAAGCTGGTTTATTGGCACCGTAGACGAGTATGAGTCTGATACTTCAAAAGAGCCGACGCAACAGTTTTATATAGTTGATGAGCAAGAAAAAACTGATTCCATAATAACAGCGCCACTAGACTCGGCGGATGATAGCACTGACGATGCGGTGGTTTATGCTGAGCGGCGTATCGAGCCAGCTGCTTACTCTTTAGCCGCACAGTTAAAAACGTTGGCTATGAGGCTGTTTGTATTGATTTTAGTTGTGGGTGCCCTGTTGCAAGCAGCCTATGTATACCGTGCCCAGATTGCCCTGTCTGTCCCCTTTACACGCCCTGCCTTGCAATCTTTTTGTGCTTATCTGGGCTGTGAGGTGCCGTACTTGCGTGTTATTTCGTCAATTGAAATTACCTATAGCCGTCTATCGGCCGAGTCTGCCCCAGCCAAGCAGGCTGAGTCATCTGCTGCGGCCCAAGGCCAAACTACCGCCGCACAAATAGCTATCGAGGGGGTAGGCACAGAGGCAGCTTTAGCTGCAGAGACGGACTCAAAAGCCGTCTCAGGGGCTGATGAGGCAGCGCGCAACCCCGAGGCAGACCAAGACGGGGCTGAGCAATCAAGGGGGCAGTATTATTTGTTGCAGTTGGGTTTGCATAATCAAGCGACCCTACCCCAAGAGTGGCCCACCTTAATGGTGACATTTAATGATGCCGCCGCAACGGTGTTGGCGCGCATCGAGATTGCCCCCGAACAATATTTAAATAGCGCGCAACGTAGCGGGCCGTTTTTGCCCGGGCAAACCGTTGAATTACGGTTGCAGGTACATGCGCGTGATCACACCATCAATGGCTTTAAAGTTGAAAAGTTTTTCTCTTAAGGATACCTATGTCTGAACGTATTTTAGTTTGCGGCTCGTTAGCCTTCGATATGATTGCTGTATTTGAAGGCCGTTTTAAAGAGCATATCTTGCCCGAGCATGTGCCTAATTTGAGTGTTTCATTTTTTGTGCCTGCCTTGCGCAAAGAGTATGGTGGCTGCGCGGGCAATATCTCATATAATCTTGCATTATTGGGCGCCCAAGCTGTACCAGTCGGCACTGTGGGCCATGATGCTCAGGAATATATCGAGCGCATGCAGACACTGGGTATTGATACCAGTATGATTCAGACCATCCCAGATCAGTTTTCTGCGCAGTGTTTTATTACCACTGATATGGATAGCAATCAGATTGCCTCTTTTCATCCCGGGGCCATGCAGTTTTCAGTACGTAATGACTTAAGCGGGCAGCAGGCGGCCTGGGCTATTGTGGCTCCTGACTCCAAAGAGGCCATGCTGGCGCATGCCCGTCGATTACAACAAACGGGCATCCCCTTTGTGTTTGATCTGGGGCAGGCCATGCCACTATTTGATGGCAATGACCTCAACACCATGATTGCCAAAACACAGATTTTGACTGCCAACGATTACGAGGCCACGGTGATCGAAGAGCGTACGGGTCGTAGTCTAGAGCATATAGCCAAAGATTTAGAGGCCGTGATTGTCACCCAGGGTGCCAAAGGGGCAGTGTTATATCATAGAGGGACAAAGCGCCATATAGAGGCTATTGCGGCTAAGCAGGTACTTGACCCCACAGGTTGCGGTGATGCGCATCGGGCCGGTTTGTTGTATGGTTTGAGTGCTGGCTGGTCAGTTTACGAGGCAGCGTGCCTGGGCAATATTATGGGGAGCATCAAAATTGCCTCGCAGGGCCCACAAAATCATCAGCCCGAGCGCGCTCATATCAATAAGTTATTAAAAGAGCATTACCACTTAAAGGTTGCCTTACCGCTCTCAGCCTAAGCAGTCACTTTAAGTGCAAGCAATAATAGCAGGCGGTGTTTTATGGTGGCGCCTATTGTTTGGTTGTAAGTGTATGCAGCAAACCGCACTGTTGGGCTTTTTTTAGGTGCGGCTATTTTCATTTTCCTTTTTCGGAGCATGTAATGGTAAAGCAAATGGAAAGCAATATTCAGTTGATGCGCTGGTTTAAGCTTGTCGCAGCAGCCTTGGGGGTGGTGCTTTTGGTGTCGGGCTGCGCCCGCGAAAGCGCCTCAAGCCAAGTTTATCGCTATGGTGAAGCACAGCGCGAGCAGGTGGTGCGTTATGGCACAGTACAAAGTGTACGTCCCATTACCATCCAAAGTGAGCGCACCTCGGGTGTGGGGGCTGCCTCGGGGGCGGCTATGGGTGGTGTTGCGGCGAGCACTATCGGTGGTGGCCGTGGCAAGATCCTCGCCACCATGGGTGGGGCGCTATTAGGTGGGGTGGCCGGCGATGCGATTGAGCATCAAGTCAATAAAAGCAGCGGTTTAGAGATAACCGTGCAGCTTGATAACGGTGAGACCCGCGTGATTGCCCAAGAGGCCGATGTGCCCATCAGTGCAGGGCAGCGTGTACAGGTGATTAGCGGTGCTGGGCCAGTGCGCGTCAGCCCTATTTAGGTCTTTTATATCTGTACGGGCTATAACGGCTATCGCCCCGTGTTTTGCCCCCAACAAGGGTTGCTGCATGGTGCGGGGCTTTAGGCTGCAACCACCCAACTAAGGGGGCGATACCGTCATTGCCCCCATGTTGGCCCTTATTGGCCCTCGTTGGCCCAAGCACCCTAGTGCTAAAAACTAAGCAGGTCGCCAAACAAGATAGTTCTATTGATGTTGTTGATAACAACAATCAAAACTTGGGTGGCAATTAAAACCACCAAGGGCGAAAAGTCAATGGCACCAACGTTGGGCAAAAGGTTGCGCACAGGGTTCAGTACCGGGGCTGTTAAAGCATTTAGCAACGGGGCGATGGGCGCGGCTGGGTTGACCCAAGACAGCACTGCCTGTATGACAATGGCCCAAAACATTGTATTGAGCCACCACTCAACGCCTGTCAGGGCGGCAGCTATAACCTGCCCAATGGGGTTAAATAGCTGAAAGCTAAATAGGGCCAATAGGTAAATAAAGGCAATTATCCAGACGATGGTGATGTTGGGCCAATCAAACTGCCCCCGTGGGGCCAACAAACGCTGCATGGGCAGGCTGGCCCAGTCAGTAAAGCGGTATATTGTCTGCGTAAAGGGGTTGAATGGTGGTATGCGCGCAGCATAAAACCATGCTCTGAGGATAAACACAAAGCCAATTAGCCTGATGATCAGGGTTAAAAGCGTCACGGTAGTGCTCATATTGATGTCTTTTTGGTTGGTCTTAGTCTGCTATTTGAGCGTGCTTTAGTCAGCCTCATCGGGGGTAGGGTGCGTAGGGTACGGCCATGACCCCGCTGGGTTGGGGGTGGTACGCACAGGGCTAGGCTGCTTGCTGTCATCTTTTGGGTAAACAGTAGAGTCGGGGTGTGGGTTGTTGGCTGATGCCATAAAGGCTCCTTATTTAAAAACTGTTTTGGGCGTTTGCGCCCAGGCAATACTGTTTTAGCCCGTGGGTAGGGCTATTGAGTCAGATTGCTGCTTGGTAATAGTTTAACAAATTCACGCGCTCGGTTTGCAACATGTTGCGATGTACGCTTTTTGCTGCCTAAGGCAGGCGCTTTAGCGCATAATGAGTATAAAATAAGACAGCAGCCTGCGTCGTGACGGGTATAGCGGGTGCTTTGCTTAGTTGCTGCCGGGTTTTTGCTGCATCGGTAGATTTTATTTGGTTTATTAGTATTTTGGGTGGTTCTTCATGCGTCAAACTCCTTTAATTAACCCCAAAGGCACACGGGCTACGGCCCCTAAAAAGCCCCGCCAAGGCTGCTCTAGGTTGCAGGCTCATCTACGTGTGTTGGCCTTTTTGCTAGGGGGCGGGTTGTTAGCAGCCTGCGGTGCCCCAGTCAAAGAGGCCGCGGTCACACCCGCAGCGCCTACCCCACCCGACTGTCAGCCTGCTGCTGAGGATGACCCAGTGGTGGGCAACTGGCTCAACAAGCGCCAACAAAAGGGAGTGACGGGCGAGTTGCGTACCCTATTTACCCTGAAAGCCGATGGCAGCATGCTCTTTACCGAGCAGCTCAAACGACCACGACAGCCCTCACAGGGTATTAACGAGTCGGGCTGTTGGTCGCGTGAGGGGCAGTCGGTAGTTTTGCGTACCTATACCTCTAATGGGGTTCCAGTAGATATTGACGACCCCATCTATACCAACCGTTACCGTATCGGTGCGCTGCAAACCGATGAGCTATTGCTGATCGACGCTTTTGGTCAAGAGCTACGTACTCAGCGCACCTCGCCGGGTTATCGCCTGCCTTTTTAGGCTGGGGTTTAGCTTAGTGCCTTTTCTAGGCGGTTGCACACCCTTTCTTGGCCCAACAGGGCCAAAACCACATTGATGGCTGGGGTCTGCCGTTGTCCGGTGAGGGCCACTCTGAGTGGGATGCCAAGTTGCGGCATACGCGCCTCTTGCTCTTTTAAAAAGGTTTTAATCAGTGTATCGAGGGCCTCGGTATCCCAAGTGGTTTGGGCTTTGAGGGCAGTTAAAAAATGCCCCAATAACGCCCGTGCGGGCTCGGTCAAGACCTCAGCTTGCAGCTCAGGGGCAATGCTGGGCTCGTCAGTCTGACAAAATAGCATTGCGGCCTGGGCCAGCTCGTTGAGGGTCTCGGCACGCTCTTTAAGCGCGGCCATGGCAGCTTGCAAGTCGACCAGTGCGGGGTCGCCACCCAGTTTTTCTATACGCGGAGCGACGAGCTGTGCAAGACGCTCATCGCTGCATTTTTTAATGTAATGAGCATTGACCCAACGCAGTTTTTTAGGGTCCCATTGGGCCGGCGAGCGACTGAGGTTGCGGGTATTAAACCAGGCTATAAACTCATCGCGACTAAAGAGCTCGGCATCGCCATGGCTCCAACCTAGGCGGGCCAAATAGTTAACCATGGCCTCAGGTAGGTAGCCCTCGTCATCGTATTCCATAATACTGACCGCGCCGTGCCGTTTGGAAAGGGTCTCGCCATCGGGGCCCAAAATCATGGGCACGTGCCCATAGGCGGGTATATCAGCCCCTAAGGCCTGTAGCAGGGTGATTTGGCGCGCCGTATTATTGACATGATCATCGCCGCGAATCACATGGGTGATCTGCATATCCCAATCATCTACGACCACACAAAAATTATAGGTGGGTGTGCCATCAGAGCGGGCAATAATTAAATCATCAAGCTCGTCATTGGGTATGCTGATAGTGCCTTTAACCAAATCATCCCACGTGGTCGCACCTGTTTGGGGGCTTTTAAAGCGTACCACCGGTTGTCGGTCGGCGGGCACAGGGGGTAGGGTCTTGCCCGGCTCGGGGCGCCACGTGCCATCGTAACGGGGTTTTAGATTTTGGGCGCGGGCGCGCTCGCGCATCGCGTCGACCTCTTCGGCGCTGCTATAGCAGTGGTAAGCCGACCCCGCGGCAAGCATTTGCTCGATAACCTCTTGGTGGCGCGCCAAGCGTTTGCTTTGATAAAAGGGGCCCTCATCGGGTGTAAGGCCCAGCCATTCCATGCCATCTAAAATCACCTGCACTGCCTCGGGTGTCGAGCGCGAACGGTCGGTATCCTCGATGCGCAATACAAATTTACCTTTATGGTGGCGGGCAAATGCCCAAGAAAATAAAGCCGTGCGGGCGCCACCCAAATGAAGATCACCGGTAGGCGAGGGGGCAAAACGGGTACGAATGGTGGTGTCAGATTTCATAAGTTTGATCGTTAATTACACAAGCAAAATACTGGGTGACGGATAGGCAAGATGCAACCAAGCGAGAGGCAATCATGCCTGCAACAAGACAAAATAAAAAACCACTAGGCGTTTAGCCAAAGGGGTGAGGAAAAATAAAATCAGTCAATAAAGAGGGTAGACCAATATCTTAACAAAATAAGGGGTAAACCCTAGTTTGAGGGAAATATACTTTCATCACTTAACTGCCTGGTGCAGTTGGGCTTGCCGCGGCATGGAGCCTATTAGGGGCTTAGTTTTTTAAAATCTCGCGTAAAAAGGTCGCCACATCTTGGATTTCTTGGGTGTGTACCGAATGCGGCATGGGGTAGGTGTGCCACTGTACGGGGTAACCCATTTTTTTGAGTTGTTGGTAGCTGCTTTCGCCACGTTGCAAGGGCACGACTGGGTCATGAATGCCGTGGGCCATAAAAATAGGGGTGTGCTGGTTGGCCTCGTTGCGTTCGCTTTCAATACTATCGGCCAAAGGCAGATAGCCTGATAAACAAATTAGACCTGCCAAACGCTCGGGCCAACGCAGGCCGGTTTGTAAGGTCATCGCACAGCCCTGAGAAAAGCCGGCCAACACAATACGTTCGCTAGGTATGCCGCGTTCTTTTTCACGATTAATAAGGGCCTCGACCTGGGCTTGTGAGGCGCGTAAGCCGTTGGCATCTTCGCGACGTACCAGATCAGCCACATAGATGTCATACCAAGAGCGCATCGGCATGCCGGCATTGATGGTGACGGGTTGCACAGGTGCGTGGGGGAATACAAAACGTATGTTTAGGTCTTGCACCCCTAGCTCGGGCACGATGGGCACGAAGTCATTGCCATCGGCCCCGAGACCGTGCAACCAAATAACAGAAAATTGCGCCTCATTTTTAGGGTTGAGCTCAATACATTCTAAAAGTTCGGACATGGTTGATTTCCCCTTGTTGCTGTGTTTAAGGTTAGACTGTGAGGGTGCGCTAGAATGCGTTTTATCATATTTGGGGCCAAAAAGGTTTTTTTGCCGGTTATGAAAGGTTTTTGCTTTCAAATAAAGAGTGTTTATGAGTGATGTAATGATTTCCACCTTGCCTATATCTGCCAACCAGCATTTCTTTTGCCAACTAGTCGAGGACGCTTTAAGCGAGGCAAAAAAGCTGGGCGCCACCGATGCCGCGGCCAAAATATCAGAAAACCGCGGTCTATCGGTATCGGTACGCAAACAACGGCCCGAGACGGTCGAGCAGGCACGCGAGCGTGCGCTGACCATCACCGTGTTTGCTGGGCGCAGACGGGGCACCGCTAGTACCTCAGATTTTAGCCCTCAGGCCATCAAAGAGACGGTCGCTGCGGCTTGGCATATCGCGCGCTTTACGGCTGATGACCCAGCGGCGGGCCTACCCGAAAGCGATGATTTGGCTTATCAGTACCCCGACTTGGCTTTATATCGGCCCTGGCTGCTCAGCCCCGAACAGGCAACTCAGTGGGCGTTAGAGGCCGAGCAGGCTGCCCTATCTTACCATCCACTGATCTCCAACAGTGAGGGGGCCAGCATAGATAGTTACGAGGGGCATTTTGTGTTGGGTAATACCCGTGGCTTTCTTGGTGGCTACCCCTACAGTCGACATAGTATTTCCGTATCCCCCATTGCGGGCGAGGGGGCACAGATGCAACGCGATTATTGGTATAGCGTGGCACGGGCGGCACACAAACTCGATAGCCCCGAGCAGGTTGGCCGTATTGCCGCGCAGCGCACGGTTTCTCGACTCGATGCACGCAGCATCCCCACTGGGCGTTACCCTGTACTTTTCGAGGCGCCGTTAGCAACAGGCTTGCTAGCCAGTTTCGTGCGCGCCAATAGTGGGGGGGCGCTATATAGGCGGGCAAGCTTTTTGACTGCCGAGCGTGGCCAAGAGGTCTTTGCTCCGCATATTAGTATTGTCGAGCAGCCGCATCTTAGGGGTGCCTTAGGCAGCGCTCCTTTTGATGGCGAGGGGGTGCGTACTCAGGCGCGCGATGTGGTCGCAGCGGGGCAACTCGAGGGGCATTTTCTGTCTACTTATACGGCGCGCAAATTAGATTTAAAAACTACGGGCAATGCTGCCGGCGCCCACAATTTGCTTCTGCGCTCAACCCTTACCCGCCCCGAGCATGATCTCGATGCCCTAATACGAGAAATGGGCAGGGGCTTATTAGTGACCGAGCTGATTGGCCAAGGCATCAATATGGTCACCGGTGATTATTCGCGTGGCGCCTTTGGCTATTGGGTCGAAAATGGCGAAATCCAGTACCCTGTTCAAGAGATCACCATTGCCGGTAATTTGCGCGATATGTTTAGGCAGATTGCCTTGGTGGGCAGCGATGTGTTGTCACGCGGGGGGCGCCAAACTGGCTCGTTGCTGATTGAGCAAATGGCCGTGGCAGGCAGTTGATTGGTCTGTATGGGCGGCCTGCTGCCCAGTTATTGCTGCAGCAGTTATTACGATTGACACAGTAGTTGCCGCCGTAGTGGTCACAGCAGTGGCTACTGTTTTGTGGCTAGGCTTGCTGCTGCGGCTAGATTTACTGTTGCCCTTAGGCTTGCTGCTGCCACGCTTACTATTGCAGTTAGGTTGAGCCGAGCTTAGTAAGTTTAAAGGCAGTCCAAGTACTGATAGATCAAGGTCAAAAACCGCGGTTTTTAGCGAATAGTTTGACAGCTGCTGCATAATGTTGGATATTGGCTTGGTATAGTATCGTAGTTTTGTGCAAAATTTTTATTCATTTGAACGCGAAGGAGGGTCTGCACTATGCAGCGTCGTTCTTTCTTAAAAAAAGCAAGCTTAGGTGCCGTAGCTGGTACAGCCGTCGTGGCTGCACCCGCAGTGGCAGAAAGCATGCCAAAGCTCAATTGGAAGATGACTTCCACCTATGGGCCATCACTGCCGGCTTTATTCACCACGGCCGAGCTTTTCGTCAAAATGGTCGAAGAGGCTTCTGATGGCAATTTTTCCATTCGTCTATACCCTGCGGGTGAGATTGTCCCCGGCTTTGAGGTAATGGACGCCGTGTCCAACGGCACAGTCGAGATGGGCCAAACCGCCTCATATTATTATTACGGCAAAGACCCTTCTTTCTGCTTTGATACTGCAGTGCCTTTTGGGCTTAACGCACGTCAAATGCAATCTTGGATGTACAAAGGCGGCGGCTTAGAATTATTACGCGACCTGTTTGCAACGCGCAATATTGTTAACTTCCCTATGGGGGACACCGGTACCCAAATGGGTGGTTGGTATCGCAAAGAGATCAACTCGGTTGAGGATCTCAAGGGGCTCAAAATGCGCACTGCTGGTTTTGCTGGCGAGGTACTCGCACGCATGGGCGTGGTGCCGCAGCAGGTCCCTCCAGGTGATATCTACCCCTCGCTCGAAAAGGGTACCCTAGACGCTGTTGAGTTTGTGGGCCCGATGGATGACGAGCGCCTTGGTTTCCAAAAGGTCGCCAAGTATTACTACTACCCCGGTTGGTGGGAGGGCGCTGGGCAGGTATCGTTGTACGTCAACCAAGACGCTTTTAACGAGCTACCCAAGCAATATCAGTCTTTGGTTGCTACCGCTTCACGTGCGGCAGGCCAAAATATGCTGTCCACCTACGATGCCGAGAACCCAGCAGCGCTGCGTCGTTTAATTGCGAGTGGGGCGGTGCTTAAGCCTTTCCCCCGTGATGTGATGGATGCGGCTTTCAAAACCTCTAACGAGGTTTATCAAGAGTTCTGCGACGAGAGCGAGCGTTTCAAGGAAATCTACGACAGCTATATGGCATTTCGTGATGAGTCGGTACCTTGGTTCCGTGTGGCCGAGGGTTCGTACGACAACTACCTTGGTATTGCTTTGGCGCAACAACGTCAGCAGGCTGGTTCGTAGTTTGTTTTCAGCAAACAGCTGCTGCCTAGGTATATGGCTATCTCTGGCCTAGGTGGCAGCCAAGTAGTTTTATAGGGCGCACATTTTTGTGCGCCTTTTTGCTTGGTTTGCTTTTATTTTCGTGTTATGATCACATGCTTTGCGTACGGGCGAACAATAACGCCTTGGCGCTTTTTATAGTTCTATAGAACTTGGTACGTTTATTTTATAAGGAACCATCATGAAAACCTTTGTGGCAAAGCCCAAAGACGTACGGCGTGAATGGTTTGTGGTTGATGCCAAGGACAAGGTCCTTGGGCGTGTAGCCAGCGAAGTTGCACGACGCTTGCGCGGCAAACACAAACCCGAATACACCCCACACGTCGATACCGGCGATTATATTGTGGTGATTAATGCCGCACATTTGCGTGTGACAGGCAATAAGCACAAAAACAAAAAGTACTACCGTCATACCGGCTATGTAGGTGGCATCCGCGAGACTACATTCGAGTCCATGCAGGCTCGGTTCCCTGGTCGCGCACTCGAAAAAGCGGTCAAGGGCATGTTACCCAAGGGTCCTTTGGGTTATGCTATGGCCAGAAAGCTCAAGGTCTATGCAGGCGAGGATCACCCCCACAGCGCCCAGCAGCCTAAACCACTAGATATCTAAGGATAGCCTCATGATTGGTGATTGGAATTACGGCACCGGGCGGCGCAAACGTTCAGTCGCACGCGTGTTTATGAAAAAAGGTAGTGGGCAGATCGTGGTCAACGGTCGCCCTGTTGATGAGTATTTTGCCCGTGAAACTGGGCGCATGATTGTGCGCCAGCCCTTGGTGCTGACCGAGATGGTCGAGGCATTTGACATCAAGGTCAATGTTCATGGTGGCGGCGAGAGCGGTCAGGCTGGTGCGATTCGTCACGGTATTACCCGTGCGCTTATACAGTTTGACGAAAGCCTCAAACCCCAACTGCGTCGTGCGGGCTTTGTTACCCGTGATGCCCGCTCGGTCGAGCGTAAAAAGGTTGGTCTACACAAGGCGCGTCGTCGCAAGCAGTTTAGCAAGCGTTAAAAACTGCTTTTTATGTTGTGTACAGCGCCCCATTATATTGGGGCGTTTTTTTTTGGTTTTTTTATGATGATAAGGGTTGGCCGGGTACGATAAAGAGGGCGCTGAGCTGAATGGTTGCTCCCAAACACATTGCTTGCAATGATTAACGATACATTTTTTGTCTAATTACTCATCAAATTAGTTTTTACTCGGTACAATAGGGGGCAGGCCTTTTTAAAGGGCGTTTTTCATTATTTAGACTAATGGGGGGCTTATGTCGGCAGCGGCTAATCAAAGCATACGTGCAGGTATTGTAGGGGCAACGGGGTATACTGGGGTTGAGCTTTTGCGCTTGCTTGGTGCACACCCTGCGGTAACAATACATACCGTCACGTCACGTACCGAGCAAGGCATGCCGGTGGCGCAGATGTTCCCCAATTTACGTGGCCATGTTGATGCAGTCTTTCAAACACCTGATGAGGCCCCTCTAAACGAGTGTGATGTGGTGTTCTTTGCCACCCCCCATGGGGTGGCGATGCAGCAGGCACGCGAGCTCATCGATCAGGGCATCAAGGTCATCGACTTGGCTGCTGATTTTCGCCTTCAAGATGTCTCGGTATTCGAGCAGTGGTACAAAAAAAAGCACGCCTGCCCCGATGTACTCAAAGAGGCCGTCTATGGCTTGGTCGAGTTACATCGCGATCAAATACGTCATGCGCGGGTGGTAGGCAACCCAGGTTGTTACCCCGTTACGGTACTTTTGGGCTTGGCGCCTTTGCTGCGGCAAGAGCAGCCTCTTATCGATACCCAAACCATTATTGCTGATTGCAAATCAGGGGTATCGGGGGCCGGTCGTACTGCTTCTTTAGGTACGCTCTTTGCCGAGACAAGTGACAATTTCAAAGCCTATGGGGTGAGCGGTCACCGCCATCATCCCGAGATTGCCGAGCAGCTACGCGAGCTTAACCACGGCAAGGGGGTGGGGCTGACATTTACCCCCCATTTGGTCCCTATGATCCGCGGTATGTTTTCTACCCTCTATGTGCGTCTGTTGCCCGAGGCTGAGCAAACCGATTTTCAAGAGTTATATCAGCAGTTTTATGCCCAAGAGCGTTTTGTTGATGTCTTGCCTGCGGGTACTTGGCCCGAAACGCGTTCGGTACGGGCTTCAAATATGGTGCGTATTGCCGTGCAGCGGGGTACCGAGAAAAACCTTTTAGTTATCATGGTCGCCCAAGACAATCTAGTCAAAGGCGCTGCCGGCCAGGCTGTGCAAAATATGAATCTCATGTTTGGCCTTGACGAGGGGTTAGGGCTTGAGCAGATAGCTATTTTGCCCTAGTAGGTTTTTGATTATTTGGGTTTGCAATTTTCCCAAGCAAGTATTTTGATTGTTTGGGCGTGCAATTTTAGGCCGCATGGCCTAGGTATATCGAGCGCGGCCCAAGCAATTTCTAAACAACAGTTAGCGGGGTTTTCACTATCGTGTCCCGGTTGTTTTAATATTCAAACATCGAATGCGCTACAATGGTAGTTATAAAGCATTTGTTTAGGAGTGACTTATGAGTATTTCCCAACAGGTCGATCTTCAGGCACCTCCTTCTCCTTTGGCATTTAGCGATGCCGCAGTAGACAAGGTACGCGAGTTATTACTCGACGAGGGTAACCCCAACCTCAAGCTACGGGTATTTGTTCAAGGGGGCGGGTGCTCTGGTTTTCAGTATGGTTTTACCTTTGACGAAGACCTTAGCGACGATGACACGGTTATCGAGCGCGGTGGGGTGCAGTTATTGGTTGACCCCATGAGCTTTCAGTATTTAGTTGGTGCCGAGATCGATTACAAAGATGATCTCGAGGGCGCCCAGTTTGTTATACGCAACCCTAACGCCATGACCACTTGTGGCTGTGGGTCGTCCTTTGCTATTTAATTTGTTTAACTAAAATAGCGCGCGCCTAATACTGTTTTTTTGTTGGCGCCGGTTACCTGCGGGTGGCCGGCGCTTATTTTTTGGTCGTAGGCATAGGCAAGCCAGGCAAAGGCAAAGGCCTCTATGTACTGGGGCTCAATACCCAAGGCGGTACTGCTGCGTACCGTTGCCTCTAGGTTGTGGGCGGCTAATTGCTGCTCTATGACCGCTAATAGTTGGCTGTTGTGTGCCCCCCCACCGCAAATAATCAGCTCTTGGCTTTGTGGGGCCCATTGGGCAATGGCAGCGGCAATGCTTTGGGCAGTAAAGGCCAGCAAGGTGGCCTGCACGTCTGCAGCGGTTATTGGTTGGCCAAAAAGACTGAGTTTCTGTGCCAACCATTGGGCATTAAAGAGATCGCGGCCGGTGGATTTTGGTGGCGGTAGTGATAGCCAAGGCTCGGCCATTAAAAGATCGAGCAAGGCCTGATTGATCTGGCCACTTGCCGCCCATTGGCCGTTGTGATCATAGGCTTTTTGTAGGTGTTGTTGGCACCAAAGATCCATCAATACATTGCCCGGACCGCAGTCAAAGCCAAAGAAGTCTGGGTCGCTGGGCTGCTCGGCATACTGCTTTTGGCTGTGTAGGCTGGGCTTGCCGTCCTTGAGGTCCTTGCTGTGTGGGCGGTTGAGGCTGTGCAGGCTAGGCGGGTGCGCGGCCAACACAGTAATATTAGCCATGCCGCCGATATTCACCACCGCACGGGGGTGGCTGTGGGCAAATAATAAGGCATGAAATGGGGGGACCAGCGGCGCACCTTGGCCACCAGCAGCCAAGTCACGGCTTCGAAAATCAGCGATTACATCGATGCCGGTTTGCTCGGCAAGTAAGGCAGGGGCATTGATTTGGATGCTAATGCCCTCGGCAGGTAAATGACGTACTGTTTGCCCATGGGCACCGATGGCAGCAATGGCATCGGGGCGCAGCGACGCCTGCTGTAGTAGTTGCTCGACAGCAAGGCTGTAGTGCTGCACGAGGGCTTGTGCGGCGCGGGCGGCGCCTACGAGCTCATCAGGGCCGCTGTGGTTGAGTGCCAAGAGTCTAGCGCGCAGCTCGGGTGGCAGAGCCACCGAAGCCGCATGCAGAAATTGGGCTTTTTGATTGGGGCCAAATCGCGACAGCACCGCATCGACACCATCGAGGCTGGTGCCCGACATCAGGCCAATATAGTAGGCTGCGGTTTGTTGCGCGTGCATTGGGCCCCTAGTGCAAAAGGCAGACTAGTCAGCTAAAGCAAGTAAACGCTGCTCGGTACGGTCTTTGAGTAGTGCCAGTTGTTTTTGGTATTTGCCTGCAAGGGCTTGAAGCTGTTTGACCTCGTCAGCGGCCAAGGCCTTGGCAGCGGGTAAATCAACGGATAAGGGGTCGACGGGTTTGTCATTGATGCGAAACTCGTAATGCAAATGCGGCCCAGTTGCCCAGCCGGTTGCGCCCACATAGCCGATGCGTTGACCCTGGCTGACCTTGTCACCCTTTTTGAGGCCCTTTTCAAAACGGCTTTGATGGGCATAAAGGGTGCTGTAGCCACTGTGATGACGCAGGATGATGACATTGCCATAACCCCGTTGGCTACCAATAAAATCAACAACCCCGTCAGCTGTGGCCTGTATGGGGGTGCCAGAAGGGGCCGCGTAATCAACCCCATTGTGGTTGCGCCAGTTGCCATGAATGGGGTGACGGCGCTTGCCAAAGGTAGAGCTGATGCGGGTAAATTTGATCGCATTACGCAAAAATGCCCCTTGGATGCTATTGCCCTCAAAGTCGTAGTAGCCCCCGCCGCCCTCGCCCTCGTCAAACCATAGGGCCTGATGGGTGGTACCTTGGTTTTCAAACTCGAGCGCAAGAATACGACCTGCTGCAATAGTCTGGCCTTGGTTGGTATGGCTTTCGTAGATAACCCTGAAGCGATCGTCTTTGCGTAGATCTTTCATAAAATCGATCTTGCTGCCGAGTACCTCGGCCATCTCGAGCGCGATGGCATCAGGCACCTCGGCCTGGTCGGTGGCCCCAAATAACGAGTTGGTAATTATGCCCTCGGCCATTTTGACCTCGGTATCGGCGGCTAGAGTGTGCTCTTGGGCACTAAAGTCGTCGGCATCGTCTGGGTTGGGGGTCACCTCGAGCCAGCGTGAGACGACAACGCCATCCTCTTTGTCGGCAGGCGTATGGTTATAGCGTAGCCACTGTAGACGGTTGTCCTCATTGAGTGAGACCTGTATGGTGCGCCCCGGGTAAAGCTTATAAATAGAGCGGGCGTTTTCGTCGTAGGTCAAGAAGTGCAACAGCTTGGGCTCATTGACCTCGAGTCGTTTGAGAATAGCGGCCAAGGTATCGCCTTGACGGATGCTGGTTTGATGCACAAAAGGGCCGTCTTGATCGTCTAAGGTTTGGATAATAGGCGGCTCGAGAAGGGTGCTGGTTTGGTAGATTTCTGGGGTGGGCTCTTTGGTTGGGGGGACAACGGCAATGGCGCCGGCACCGACAAATAAACCTAAAGCAATAGTAAGCAGTGTTTTTTGAACAATTTTGGGGCGTTTTGTTGGGGTCATGACGGGTTTAGGCTGCATGTTATTTTTGGGCATATGTGCGAAAAGAGCTCGAAGTCTGCCCAGGCCACTGTGGCTGGCCTGAGGTAGACAATAAATGTAAAGTCTGGGGCGCGCCCGATGTCGCCCTACCTACCCCTAGTTGTGTGGTGAGGCTGTATCAATGCGGGTCTGGGCGTGCCTAAGGCAATAAAATGACACGGGCGGGCATATTAACGTGCAAAATATGCTCTAGCAAGTTATCCTAACGCATTCAGAAGAAATTTTCGAGTCTTTTTGTGTTACATTTCCTAGGGTAAATATGTCTACATCAGAACTTCCTTTGTCTGATGCCGTTCGCGCTGATTTAGAGGTAGTCACACGTGGTTGCGATGAGCTCATAGTCGAGGCCGAATTCGCACAAAAATTGGCCCGCAGCCACCAAACAGGTCAGCCACTTAGAATAAAGCTTGGCTTAGACCCGACGGCCCCTGATATACATTTAGGTCATACGGTGGTGCTTAATAAAATGCGCCAGCTACAAGACCTAGGTCATATTGTTATATTTCTTATTGGTGATTTTACCTCTACCATTGGTGACCCCAGCGGGCGCGACAGCACGCGACCGCCACTTACCCGGGCCGAGATCGAGGCCAATGCCCAAACCTATTATGATCAGGCCAGTTTGGTGCTTGACCCAGACAAGACCGAGGTCCGTTATAATTCTGAGTGGTGCGATGCCCTGGGCACACGTGGGCTCATACAGTTAGCCTCGCGTTATACTGTCGCCCAGATGCTCGAGCGCGATGACTTTACCAAGCGCTATCAGCAGCATCGGCCTATTGCCATTCACGAGTTTATTTACCCATTGTTGCAGGGCTATGATTCGGTGCAGCTCGAGGCTGATCTCGAGCTTGGCGGCACCGATCAAAAGTTTAATTTGCTCGTCGGCCGCGAGCTACAAAAAGAATACGGTCAAGAGCCACAGTGCATCATGACTATGCCTTTGCTCGAGGGCCTAGATGGGCACGAAAAGATGTCTAAGTCGCGGGGCAATTACATCGGGGTGACCGAGGCGCCTAATGACATGTTTGGCAAGATCATGTCTATTTCTGATGATCTGATGTGGCGTTACTTTGAGCTGCTGTCCTTTCGCTCATTAGACGATATCAATGCCCTACGCACGGCCATCGAGCAAGGGCGTAACCCCCGCGATGTCAAGGTCGAGCTGGCCCAAGAGATTGTCACGCGTTTTCATAGCGCTCAGGCGGCTAAAAAGGCACTCGAGGCCTTTGAGGCACAGTTTCGTCATGGGGCAGTGCCCGACGATATGCCCACAGTGACGCTCGAGGGGGCCCCAAAAAATATTGTTCATGCTTTGCGCGACTCGGGGCTGGTGTCTTCGGGCAGTGAGGCCCAGCGCAGTATTGCTCAACGGGGTGTACGCGTAGATGGCACACGGGTCGAGGACCGCACCCTCGAGCTAGAGGCCGGCACGTATATACTGCAAGTTGGCAAAAGACGTTTTGCTCGGGTTACACTTAAACCCTAAACCGTACTGCGGTTTCACGCATTAAAAAGGAGTAGTGCATGAAATTACATAGTGAATCCTTCCAGCCCGATACGGCCATACCTGTAGAGTATGCTTTTTGTCGGCCTGATCCCGATAGCCATGCAACCTTAGGGGGCAATATTAACCCGCATTTGGCTTGGTCTAATGTGCCCGAGGGAACACGCTCTTTTGTTGTCCTATGCGAGGATCCCGATGTGCCCACCAAGATGGATGATATCAACCAAGCCGATCGCGAGGTCCCCGCTGATCTACCACGCACGCATTTTTATCACTGGGTGCTGGTTGATTTGCCTGCTGATACTCGCGAGATTGCCCAAGGGGCCTACTCTGATGGGGTAACCCCGCGGGGCAAAGCGGGCCCGCTGGCCTTAGATGGTACCCGCCAAGGTCTCAATGGTTATACCAACTTTTTTGCCCATGATCGTGACATGAGTGGTGATTACTTTGGCTATGACGGGCCGTGCCCACCTTGGAATGACGCCATCGTTCACCGTTATGTATTTACCGTTTATGCGCTTGATATTGACGAGGTCCCGGTCGAGGGCAAATTTACCGGTGATGATGTCAAAAATGCTATCGAGGGGCATATTTTGGGGCAGGCCTCTATTGTCGGCACCTATACCCTCAACCCTCGTTTGCTCGAGCAAGATTAGTTTTTACCCATCCTATCGATATAAACAGGCTTTTACGCAACCTTTGCGTTGAGCCTTTAGGCCTAGTTTTCTAGGCCTTTTTGTTTTTTTGGCATATTTTTATACGGTTTTGTCATTTTTTTGTTCTTTTTTCACCTTTTTATGACAATTAAATGCGCTATAGATTAATTAGTTAATAATTAATTGGTTAATATTTAGCCTAATTTTCTGATACAGGCTAAAATGAGTAGCTATTTATTTTTGCCCTACCTTCTTTATTGTTAGGAACATACATGTTTGACCGTTCTCGTACCCTTGATAAAGTCGACCCAGAAGTTTGGGCCGCCATCGAAAAAGAAGACCTCCGACAAGAGCAACATATTGAGCTCATCGCTTCTGAAAACTATGCCAGCCCGGCTGTGATGCAGGCCCAAGGCACCCAACTTACCAACAAATACGCCGAGGGTTACCCTGGGCGACGCTACTACGGTGGCTGCGAGTATGTCGATATTATCGAGCAGTTGGCCATCGATAGGCTCAAAGAGCTGTTTGATGCCCCCGCCGCAAACGTGCAGGCTAACTCCGGTTCACAGGCTAATCAGGCCGTTTATTTGGCGACCCTCAAACCCGGTGACACCGTATTGGGTATGAATCTTGCCGAAGGTGGGCACCTTACGCATGGCTCACCTGTTAATGCCTCGGGTATTTTGTATAATTTTGTCTCTTATGGGCTCGACGAAAACGAGGAGCTCGACTACGACGCACTCGAGCGTTTGGCCAAAGAGCACAAGCCCAAGCTCATAGTAGGTGGTGCCTCGGCGTACTCCTTACACATTGATTTTGAGCGTATGGCACGCATTGCCCGTGACAATGATGCCTTATTTATGGTTGATATCGCTCATTATGCTGGCTTGGTCGCAGGTGGTGCGTACCCCAACCCCATGCCTCATGCTGATTTTGTTACCTCAACGACGCACAAGTCACTACGTGGCCCGCGGGGTGGGGTAATTATGATGAAGCCCGAGTTCGAGCGTGCAATCAACTCGGCGATTTTCCCGGGCTTGCAAGGTGGTCCATTGGTACACGTCATTGCTGCCAAGGCAGTTGCCTTTAAAGAGGCGCTCGAGCCCAGCTTTACAGACTATGCCCATCAGATCGTCAAAAATGCCGATGTACTCGCCCGAACACTGGTGTCACGCGGTTTACGCATTGTTTCGGGGCGTACCGAGAGCCATGTCATGTTAGTCGATTTACAAAGCAAGGGCATCACGGGTAAAGACGCCGAAGAGGCTTTAGGCAAGGCCCACATCACAGTCAACAAAAATGCCATCCCCAATGACCCCGAGTCACCCTTTGTCACCAGTGGGGTCCGTTTGGGTACGCCAGCTGTTACCACACGTGGCTTTAAAGAGGCCGAGTGCGAGCTCACTGCTAACCTGATTGCAGATGTACTCGATGACCCCTTTAATGATGACAATCTTATGCAAGTGCGCAAACGGGTAAACGAGTTGACTGCCCGCTTGCCTGTTTACGGTCCAGCTAAATAGGGGGCCCTTAGGGGCTCGTGATACTTATGAAATGTCCTTTTTGTAATCATCCAGATACAAACGTTATGGATTCACGAGTCCTTGATGACGGCGATGCGATACGGCGTCGCCGTCGTTGCCAATCTTGCGATAGGCGTTTTACTACTTACGAGCGTGCCGAGCTCATGATGCCTACTGTTGTTAAGCGTGATGGCAGCCGCATGAGTTTTGATCCGGCACGGGTACGGGCAAGTATGGAGCTTGCCTTGCGCAAACTAACGGTACCCAGCCAAGAGGTTGATGCTGCGATTGATCGCATCCGCGAAAGCATTTTGCTGACTGGCGAGCGCGAGATCCATACCGAAGAAATCGGTGATCGGGTCCTCGAAGAGCTTTTAAAGCTTGATCAGGTTGCCTATATACGCTTTGCTTCGGTGTATAAAAGCTTTAATGATATAGACGAGTTTGTCCAAGCCATTCACGAGATGCAACGTGTGATAGAGGCCAATAACAACGCAACGGGTGACTAAAGCACATGCTGACCCAACTGTTGATGAGTCTTAATATTTGTAATGATTACCTCCGAACCTGATGACCACCATTGGATGGCTAAAGCCATCGCTTGTGCGCAGCGCTCTTTATTTATCAGTGCGCCCAACCCCCGAGTGGGCTGTGTGATCGTCCAAGATAATGCCCTGATTGCCGAGGGGTTTACACAGCAAGCTGGGCAGGCACATGCCGAGATAGTCGCCCTCGATGAGGCGCGCACCCAAGGGTTTCACGATCTTAGTCAAAGCACCTTTTACGTAAGCCTAGAGCCTTGTAGTCACTATGGGCGTACCAAGCCTTGCGTTGACGCCATTATCGAGGCAGGCCCCAAACGTGTAGTGATTGCAATGGCTGATCCTAACCCCGAGATCGCGGGGCAGGGCATTGCCAAACTTAAAGCAGCAGATATAGAGGTCAAGGTTGGGGTCATGCTCGAAGAGGCGGCATGGCTTAATGTCGGCTTTGTTTCGCGTATGCTAGAAAACCGCCCTTGGATCTGGCTTAAAATTGCAAGCTCATTAGATGGTTTTACGGCACTAGAAGATGGCCGCTCACAGTGGATCACCTCAGCTACGGCACGCGATCATGGGCATCGCTGGCGCGCACGCAGTGACCTCATCGTAACCGGTTCGGGCACAGTACAGGCAGACAACCCACAACTCAATGTGCGTTCGGTGCCTACCGTGCGCCAACCCATGCGTGGGGTCTTTGATGGGCGTTTGGCCTTATCGCCCAAATTACGCTTTTTTCATCAACAGCCTGTTATGGTGTGGGCGGGTGAGGGCGTCTCAGAAGAGCGCCAGGAATTATTCGAAGAGCAGGGCGTGTACGTACGGTTACTGCCTGCTACTGGGCGCGGGCAGGTCAAGCTCGAGGCGTGGCAAGAATGGCTCAGCCAGCAAGAGTTTAATGAAATCCATGTCGAGGCAGGGTGGCGCCTCAATGGTGCGCTGGCGCGGGCAGGTTTGGTTGACCAAGTGGTTGCCTATATTGCCCCAGCTTATCTTATGCAAGGTCAGCCAGCTATGATTGGTCAGCCGCCAGCAGACTTGTCGCAGGCTTGGCGCCTAAACCTATTAAGCACCAAAAAGGTTGGCCCCGATGTCGAGCTGGTGCTACGCAACGAAGAGCGCTGGCAAGGCTTGTTGACCCAGTTACTTCAACAAGCCGAACGCAATATTTAAACATACGAGGTGTGCTTTTGTTTACAGGTATAGTTCGCGCGGTGGGGCGTATTACCCAGATCGAGCCGCTTAGCGCTTCTGATCAACAGGCTGGCTTGCGTTTAACCATTGATGCCGCCGATCTGCCTCTTGAGCAGGTGCAGGTTGGTGATTCTATTGCCATACAAGGGGCCTGTATGACTGTGCTGGGCCATCAAGATGGGCAGTTTGAGGTAGATGTTTCTCAAGAAAGTCTATCGTGTACAGCTGGGCTCGATACGCTCGGGCCGGTCAATTTAGAAAGCGCCTTGCGCCTTGGCGATAGCTTAGATGGCCACCTTGTGCTTGGGCATGTTGATGGGGTCGGTACTATCACAGTCTTTGAGGCTGTCGGTGAGTCCTATCTTTTGCGGGTGTTGGCCCCCAAGGAATGTGCCAAATACTTGGCTTTTAAGGGTTCCGTCACCCTCAATGGGGTCAGCTTAACCATTAATCAGGTCATAGATAAAGACGATGGCTGCGAAATCAGTATCAACCTGATCCCTCATACCGTGTCGGCAACAACCTTCCAATACGCGCAGGTGGGCCAACAGGTAAATATTGAGGTCGACATGATGGCACGTTATGTAGAGCGCATGCTACAAAAAATTGATGCTTGAGCTTAGTTGACCAAAAGAGTATAATCCTTGTTTCTTTTGGATAGGTGGCCGAGTGGTTGAAGGCGCACGCCTGGAAAGCGTGTATACGTTCATAGCGTATCGAGGGTTCGAATCCCTCCCTGTCCGCCAAGATTAGT
>Ga0209487_1000463_pt1 | contig 37182 bp, 56 predicted proteins | sample Poulit2012_FD_187524 | JGI IMG/M metagenome (GOLD analysis project Ga0209487, IMG submission 187524) | Agricultural soil microbial communities from Georgia to study Nitrogen management - Poultry litter 2012 (SPAdes) (version 2) | ecosystem: Environmental > Terrestrial > Soil > Agricultural land...
CTAAACACCGTAGTAGCGCCCAATTCCTTGGCAAGGTCACGTAATTGATTAAACTCACGCCCAGTAGCTTGCGTGAGTGCACCAACCTTATTCATGCTTTGTTCGAACGCGCCGGACATGTGTAGTACGGCCGCGCCCATCGCGGTGAGTGGAACGGTTACGGCCGCAGTCATTCGCGTACCGAGGCGCATAATGTCAGCCGTGCGACGTTGGAACTCTTGCGTAGATTTTTCAGCGAATTGCTTTAACTCGCTTTCAGCGGTTGCCATGCCGGAGCGATACCCCGACAGATCCATCGCTGTGCGAAACTCAAACGTTCCAGCTCTAGCCACGAGTCACCACCACCCGCTCCCAATCCACCAACTCAACACACCACGGCGGCAAATCCGCCTTATGTTCCAACAATACCGCACTCACCTCATCCGGGTAAGGCGGCAAGATAATCTCGAACGGGTCGACACTATCCGGCGGTAAGAACTCTACAGGCCGCCACGGGTCAACCGGACGCGGTGGCTTCGCAGGTTTATCCCCATCCGGGTCAGGCCCCGTATACCTCGGAGTGAACGCATTCGATAACTCCGCCATTAGCATCGCCACGGGGTAATTCACATGCCCACGCACATGCGGCAAGTGATGCAAATAATACGCTAATTGCCGTGGCGTGAGACGCTGCACATCCCACGGCTTCAACCCGTACACCGCCAACAGCTCGGCGAATTCGGGGCCTAGCTCTTTCCCTCGACCTCTTCCTCCGCGTCACCTTGGTACCCCGGTAAGCCTACGACAGGCCGACCTTGCAGCACGAGCATCAAGTTATGCACTTGCCGGTCTTGGTAATTTTTCAAATCACCGCCGGTAATTTTCTTTTTCTTATCCCCTTCAACTCGTCGCGCATTCAACACATCCGCAATCGCATCAAGGTACGCATCGGCATCGGTCGCAATGTTACGCGCGGCCGCACTCAACTTCTCTTGCTCCGCAAGCGTGACAACACCCCCGCGAAACTCCCGCCCAGCAACTTCGATTTGCACCTCGGTAAAGAAATCATCCATCCGAAACACGGTGCTACTCACATCTTTCTTGCTCACGTTATGACCTCCAACGTCACATCAAAATACACACTATGCCCAGCGGCACATAACTCATCGGTAAGCATGATGCTCACGCCGTTATTCAACTCAACAACGCCGCCCTCAACGCCACCATGCACGAAAAGAACGGCCGCAGTCACATGACGCGGCCCCAAACTCTCACCAAGCAGAACAACAATTGGATCTCGCGTGCGCTTCGGTAAACCCCGACGCGAACGTGTGTGACGAACCGGGCCAAGCGCACGCGAAACCAACATTAAGGAGTACCCGCGCCTACAGGCTCAAAACGAGCATCCACCGCCCACTGCACCGTGTACGACACGGACACAACGCCATCAGCAGGCTGCCCAAACTGCGTGTTCGTAATAAGCGCTGGGCCTTCAGCCACGCGCGCATCCTCACCATCCGAATCCGGTAAAACTTGACGCACCCAGAAAATCGCATTCGTATCCGAATACTTCTCTAACTGGTCGACAATCTCCGATGGATGCCAGAACTCACCCGAACGGTTCGTAGTAGGAGCAACCGACTGAACAATCGGTTTCTGCACCGTCACACTCCCCGCACGAGGCCCGTGCACGATAGAACCCTGCCGCGTAACCGAGGGGTTACGACTGAAATCAAGATCCTGTGACCGTAAATCACGGTACAAACCGTTCCAATTGCCCTCATCATTATCGCCCAACGCAGCTTTAAGCCCTTCACCATCAAGGCCGTCGATTGCTTCAACCTTCAACGTTGTAGCATTCTTCGCAGCCGCCTCCGAAGCGATAACCGTTTGGTTCGGGAACACAATAATTGCGCCCATGGGAACATCTTCCGGCAACGACTGCACCGCAATGTCTTTATCCCCAATTGCATGCGCCCCGTCAACCTCAACCGTTACAACCGCTGGTGCTTGACCATCCGCGGTGTACGCCAACTCGATATACCCCGGCAAACCATCAACTTGCTGGGAGTACTTCGCATCTCTTAAACCCATTACCCTCACACCCCTCTAAAAACTTGAATGACCGATTGATCCACCACGCCAAGCTCTGCATTAGCCGGCAAATCCAACGGGTCGGAAACTCTCCGCAAACGCCCCACAATAATCTGTGCAGCTTCGCGCACTGCCGCGCCCGCAAAGTACTCCGCACTCGCATCGGTGCTGGTATTCCGACCGTGCGGAATTAACCGAATCGTAGCAGAAACCTCTAACCTCTGCCCGCCATGCACCCGGTGCACCGTGCCTTGCTGGTGCGCATCGACAATAACCTCAAGTCGCTCACCACCCGCTCCAACCTCAAAAACGTAATCACTCGGAGGCTCCCCCAAGTAAATTGCTGGGAATGTCGCGCCGTTTTTCGCGCGGTAATTCCCCAGCAAGTGCCCCAACCAAGCGGCAAGGTCACTACGTAACGCAATAATATCAATCACGGTAATCGACGCTCCAGAATCGTTTCAGCCGATAACGCGAACGCCTCTGCGAACGACCAACGCTTAAACGCCTCTTCCGTCCACCGACGAGCAGGCAACACCGTGCCATTACTAAGCCGAGCGCCTTCATGCACGTACAGCGCGTACTCCGCAGTCCAGAAGTGAGCGTACACGGTCGGAGACACCTTATTCCCAACGTGAGACCCAAGTAACTGACCCATGTCAACAATGTTACGAGGCGAACCCGCCTCACCACGCCGACGCTTAGTCACACGAGGCCACGGATACCAATTAGACTCAATCGCACGGTCAAACTGTGCTTTCGCCATCTCATTCGTCACCGCGAACGCCTCAACAAGCGCATCCTCAATCTCACGAGTATTAATCTCAAGGCGATACAACGGCCCCGTAAAAACCCGCGACATCTTAATTCTCCCTCGAGTACGAACTTATGTAAAGCTCCCAATACTCGTTAGAATCAAGCTGTAAATAATCAGGATGATCCGTTATCAGCAAATCACCTTCGAAATACGTGCCGAAATCAACACCAACAATATCCGGAGTGATAAGCGACGTGATAGTCATCATGCCCGCGTACCCGTTGTACTCCACAGCTACTTGCTCACCAACACCTATCCCCGGAGGGAACAAGCGCGGCACCACCAAATCACCACGGAACTTAATCACTTTCGGGTCAACGCCCGGCTCGTACCGGAGCTGTGTAGCCTTGAACGGTGCAGCGTGAGCTTGCAACACGACAATATCCCCGGCATCTTGCACCGGGTTGCCCGTGACAGGGTCAACACCACCCGCGCCGGGCTTTAACCACCGGAGCAGTACGCGCTCAAATGGCGCACCGGCCATTACAGACTGGCTCACAGCACTACCTTAAACACGTTCGACCCGCCAAGACCATCAGGAACGTTACATAAGTCTTTATCGAACGCCTGTTGCGTACCCTCCGCCCATCTCTGCGCAGACGCTACGCTACCGAACTCCACAGCCGACCCCGAAGCCGACCGTAAAGACTTGTACTGATTCCAACGCATACCGAACAAACCAGCAAGCACCGCGTACGGCCGATACACCGTATCTCCCGTATCGCAATCCTTACCCGCAGTTTGCTCCAGCAATAACTCTGCATCGGCGGGAACAGGTGAGAAATACGCCGCAATAACCTCCAACGCATCATTAATGTCAGTCAGATCTTGCGCCACAACTCACCACCCCTATTTTTTGGCCTTACTCACTGCTTTGCGTTTCGGCTTCGCTTTGGGCTTCGCTTTGGCTTCATCTTGACTTGAATTATCCGCGTTATCTGCCGAGGCTTCGGGATTATCCCTTTGTTCGGGAACCTCTTTAGCGGTGGAAATTGTCGCCGCTTCCTGTGCCTCTTTCAATACCGGGGCCTCATCAATAATCTCAACAACACCATTACCAGCCCATTGCGTCGCTAAATCGCTCTGCATCTCTAGGCTATCACCAATAGCACGACGTGGCCCGTCCGGATGCGGGTAACGCTTCCGCATCAAGAACCGCACCCGAACGGACCCGCGACTCATGCGTAAATCCAGCGGTAGTACACACTGGCTTCAAGGCCGGCCTGCGCCGTGGCATTCGTCACCGCAACAGACTCACCAGCAAGCACGTACCCCGCGCCCTCCGCTACGAACGTACCAGCGCTATCAGATTCAACGCCTGCCGCGATAGCCGTTTCACCGGAATCATGCAACACGTTAATCGTGACCTCCGCGCCTGCCGTAGCAGAACCTTTATTGATAACGAGAATCGGGTCGAAAACAATCACGTCGCGCCCAGTATCATTCTTCCAGACAGCGTGCGTTTCGCCACTATCAAGGTTATCAAGCTCGAACTTCACCGCTCCAGTTAATGCACTCATAACCAATACCCTTCCTTACGAAGCCTTCAGAACACTGAACGGATAACGAGTGGACTCGTTCTCATTCAAGCGGTTAATCGGGTTCGGCAACTGCCAACCAAGGCGCATCACGGCACGAAGCGCAACCATATCCTGCTGCGCCAAGTTGTAAATAATCTGCCCTTGATTATCAGTAATGACGGACTCGGTGAGCACCTTGTACGTCATTTCTTGACGAATCGAATACACCAGCTGAGAGAAATCACCCGCAATCATCAACGTGTTCGCATCAAGCGCGCCAATGCGATCCCAGTACATCGGGGAGCCATCAAGCTCATACACCGAAGCGCCCTGCACGTCACGACGATCAGGTGAGCGATGGAAAATTGGAACACCGGCATTAATTGCCTGCGTACCATCCCAAACCTGCTCACGCAACCCACGAAGCTTCGCACGCATCGTAGTTTGCGCCAGGTACCCGCTAACGAAGAACCCGTCGCTTTCAACGAAATCAACAAGGCCGCCTTCGCCGAGAATATCGTTATACAGGTCGCCTTTATCGCCAATCGTCAAGACCTGCCCAGCACCGGTAGCGCCTGTGAAAATATCATCCGGCCAAGCCGCAGGCGCGCCCTCGCCAACAAGCACCGCCGCGTCAAACGTTTTCGCAAACGCTTCCTCAACGCGCGGACGAATCTGACCCCACATGTCGTACTCGCTATCATCCAACACGGCTTCAGGGATCGGCATGATAACCGCAATCTCCTCCGCGTGAATGAACTTATTCTCCCAAGCCTGCTTACTCGTTTGCTTCAAGCCCGTATCGCCATCAACGAAATGAGCTTGCGGCAACTGATTAAGCACCGGAATCCGATGCGTTTTGCTTGACATGTTTTGCAAGCGAGTACCGAGCTGCATCACGACGCTTTTTTCAACAACGCCCTGAACAATCTCATTTGCTTGCGTAACCGGAATAAGTGCCGCCGCATCACTGCGGTCAGTAATAACTACACTCATGAATCAACCACCCCTAAAAATTACCGCCCCGCAGCTTTGCGCAGAACAGCATTCATATCTGTCGCCTCTGGTGCTTTGCCACCCGAAGCAACCGGAGCCGGACCGCTCTTCACAACAGCAAACATGGGATTATCCGCCAAGAACTTCTCGACATCAATCACCCCATCCTTGCCAATATGCGCATCTTCAAGCAAAAGCAACGCCTTTTCAGGAGCCGCTACCTTACCAGCAAGTTGCGCAACCCGTCGCGACTGCAACGCTTCAGCTTTCGCCGTCGCATTCTCCTCCTCAAGTGCTTGCAATCGCTCTTGCAATTGCTCAACCTCACTCAAAGAACTTTTCGCAGCTTTCTTCTCCGCCAATAACTTTTCGTTATGGCCTCGGAGGCGTTCAACCTCTGCCTGTAACGCATCGACATCCACCGGAGTATCGACACTTTCAGGAGTTTCGACTGCCTCTTGCTCGACGGGAACATCCGCATCGACCGCTGCATCAGTCTTGACCTCTTGCTCCAAGCCTTGATCCGTACCCATAACCCAAACCTCCACAGCCCACAGGGCAAGCGCCACCAGCGCCTATACATGGATAATACACTACTTGCGCCACTTCGCCACGTCAACAGGCTTAGGCGGTGCCGTGCGACCACGCCACACCTCTGACGGTGCAACGCCTTGCAACGGTTTCTCTTCCGCTCGCTTCACAGTCTCCGCATGGTGCTCATCAAGCCATGAAATGTCATCCGCACCGCTCTCCACGAACTCTTTACGAACTGCCGCCGTCGTGCACCGGCAATTCGGATGAAATGGTAACTGAATATCCTCACGCCGATACACCTTCCCGCTTCGCCATGCGCAGTACCCGCACACGCGGTCATCAGCCGTTGCAAGGACAATCACGAAGTCGACATTATCCTCTTCGTATTGCTCATTGCGAGCGGTATCGATAGCTTCCATCGACTCGGTGCGTACAATTCGTTCCGCCGAGTAATGCGTGAGGCCAGTCGCCTTGCGAACTTCGCGAGACATTTTGCCCCACCCCGTGCCAGCAACCGCGCCATCAATAATAATTCCCTCAATAATTCGCGCCGTTTCCTCCGTGTGCTGCAACAAACGAGCCAACCCGTTCGCCACGCGAGCATCACCAATCGACGTGAGTCGAGCCTCAACACGCGCACTCGCCACAATCTGCCCCACGTTAAGCATCGGAGCAATCACCGACCTTGGAACACCCGAAGCGGCCTGCACCAACGCACTCGCCTGTGCACGACCCAACGCGGTAGCCTCCGCATCCAGTGCCGACAACGCCGCGAGTGTTTCCGCCCTATCAAGCTGCAAAGCGTCACGACTCGCCCGCACCTGATCCAACAACGAACGCACCATAGCTTCACGAACCTGCGCAGACTCAACACCCGCCGAGCGCGCACGAGCCGACAACCGCTCCAACTCAACGAGAAAACGAACCTCGGAACGATTAAGCGACTGCACAATACGGCGAATCGCTTCACGCTCCAATTGACGCGCGGCGGAATCAAACCGCCGCACAATCAACTCAATTAGGGCCAGGCTCACCCGGATCACGTCCAAACGCTAACGGTTCACCACCAGCATCAATACCTAGCTCTTCACTGCCGAGCTTCGACCGCTCCGCCTCCGCAGTCAACCACTCCTCAACCTCTTCCGCATCCCACGTTGGAACATACCCAGCGAATGCACGAACAGCGGCGCCGAAATCGATAAGGCCTTCACGCCACCCGGCAATGAGCCAATCAAGCTCTTGCTGCCGCACCCGCTCTTTCGATGGCTGCACATTAATCGCAACACCCGCACCAAGCCCTTCAGCGATGGCGTAATCATCCACCAATTGCGTAAGCACAAACGATAAATCACGAGCAAGCTCACGACAAGCCGCCATGTACTGCGCATTCGCCTCTGCAAGCGCCTCACCACTCGGTACCTGCCCACGGCCAATCTCACCCATCAAACTGGCATCTTGCCGCAACCGAGAAACCTTCCGGTCGTGATGCTCATGCATCTGCGACATATCGCCCGGTAGCAGGAAGCTTGCGTCACCATCTTTCAACATGCGAATAATTCGCGTCGGGCCACGCTCATCCACCGCCACCTCACCTTTCGTAACGAGCTGCGGGAACGCCGTAGCTTCCTCAACACGATCACTACGCACCTGACTGGCCCAATCGGAACGAATCAGCGGAGCAAGCGCGGCAATAAGACCGCGCGGGTACCCGTCACTGTCAGTATCAACAATTCGAAACCGAGGAATCGGCGCGCCCGCCGGGAACTCTTGCGACGCCGCGACCACAACCGCCGTGGATAATTTTGGAATCTTCGTTAAATCGGTCGTTTCGAGCTGATACATCGTGCCGCCAAGGTCATACACCCGAATTACTTGCGTGCCATTCTTATCGCCCGGTTTCGCCCAAATCTGCGCGAGGCCGATAATCTCCGCAGGACTTTCCGCCGAAAACACCGGCTCCACATACCCCTGCAACGCCTCTGCACGAACCACGCCATCAAGACCACGGCGAACAACGCCGGCAATAATCCCAAGCACATTCCCGTCATCCAAAATGGAGCGAGCAAGACCTTCAATGTTCAAATCGCCTTCCAACCGCTCATCAAGCGCCTCGTTATCCCCGCCCCATTCGACTTCGCCAATTGTGCCCACGCGAATATCCCGCAACATGCGAAAACCCATGCTTTGCGCCTGCCTGCTTAAACGCTCAACATCAGGCCGTGACTGTTCACTAATATCCGGGAATAATCGCGCCCAGTCACGAGGCCGCTCATTTTTCGCCCACGCCAAGGCTTCCACCGCGCGATCCAAACGGTTCGACACGCCCGTCAAGCTTATTTGCAAATCATTATCCGTAATCACCAACACCACCCCGACCTATACATAAATCTTCGCGGCTTGCTCCGCACTTGCGAACCGCTCCCTACCGTGCAGCTTATCAATCGCAGCAGCCAAGGCATCCACGCGGTCATCCACCTCATCGCCCGTACCCGTGAAACTATTCATCTCCGCAATGTGACTATTCAACCAAGTCGCTCCCGCCGGGAGCGGAACGTTACCCGCATTCCACTCCACCGCCGCATTCACTGACCTATCGAGCTTATCGGTACTTGCAGGCATCGCGTCAACCCGGATACCGTTTTGCTCAAGCAACGCCGCCATGCCTTTCTCCGTGCCGGATAAGTACCACGATACTTCCCGCACACCACGAGCTTTCAAGTGAGCAATAACCTCTTGCGGCGTGAATTGCCCCCGAACCTCCTCCATCACATAAGTCGTAGAGGGGTCACGGTTGTACACTCTGCACCGAAGCGCAACAGTGTAATCCGACGTAGTTTTAGACGTGTACGCCGAGTCGAACCCCCACGCCTCTCTGTACGGCCCCATGTTCCGCAAATCACTCGGTTCGTACAAGCGATGACCAAGGAACACTGCCGCACCATCCGGTAACGGTTGCCCCATGTAGAGTGCTTCCCAATCGGCGGGTAGCATGAATCTTTTCTGCCGCATGAGCCATTCATACGGCCGCTCCTCGGGCCACAACGCTTCGCCATCCGTAATGGCGGGCAGGTTAATCTCCTCATACTCCTCGCCCATCTCATCCAAGACCCAGCCGATGGGATCCATTAGGTGCCAACGAGTACCAACGAGGAACAAAGACGCGCCGGGATGCAAGCGACTCATCACCGTGCCGCTTATGAACTCACGCACCTGTTTCTGGTGAGCAAGCGACGCCGCCTCTTTACGGCCCTTCACAAGGTCATCAAGTACCATCCACCCGTCAACCGCTGAACCCGTCATTTTCCCACCAACACTGGTGTAAATAATCCTGCCTTCGCCCCGGCCTTGGTAATCATGCAACACCCAACGACGCTGCGACGGTTTCCGATGCTTAAAAGACACCCGCGCCTGCATCGCCAACACACCCGCATCCGCCGACTGCTGATCCGACAAGTCTTGCGAATACGTCGCATACGCCGAACGCAAATACGGCTTGCGCCCCGCCAACCAAATCAACCCAGCAAGCAGCGCCGTCGACTTACCGTGCTGCGGTGGCACACTAATCACCGCACGCACCTCTTCCCCCGCCTCTGCACGAGTCATCGCATCCAGAATCGGCTCCAAGTGATCCGGCGGCTTCAACCCGAACGATTGAATAAACTCACGAATCGGTAACGCGAAACGCTTACGCCTACGTCGCTCACGCTCAATCTCAATAACCACGCGCTCATGCTCACGTTGCGTCAACGGTGATAAAGGCAACCCACGCTCCAAGTTATGAGCCACAAGTGCTGTTTCATCTACCATAAGTGACCCCTAATCCTCGATGCCAAGGTCACGCGCCCGCTCATCCAACTCCTCATCAGACAAGGAACGAATAGCGTCTACGTCGACTTCTTTAATCTCAATGACATCCTTAAACAACCCAAGATGCTTCCCAATCAATTCGCGCACCTTCAACTGGTCATGAATCATCGGCTGCGGACCATTCGGCGTGAGCTTAATCCCCGCAAACAACTTTTTAGCGCCTGGAGATAACTTCGTCGTATCCGCGAACACCGTGCGAGTCTCCCCAGCCCCACCGCAAGCAGGACAAGCCGGATTAGGCAACAAATCATCACTAAACCCAACACCGCCCCTCATGCTTGGCTCAACCGGCAGGTACTTCCGCCCCGCCTGCACAGCTTCCAACTCCGCCATGATCCACTTCTCATGCGCAACATCGAACTCTAATTGACTGCGCCATTGGTACTCGTGATTAACGCCGTGGCACCGCCTGCACGCCGTAGTGACGCTGCGCATAATTTCATTAACATCAGCCCGCGCCATCTCCGCAAGGTCTGCCATGGCTTCCTCTGGGCCGTACTGAAGCGCCTTGCGGTGCTTTGCTAATCTACGTTGTATCTCATCCTGTATTTCAGGTCGCTTCAATACTTCGTGAGCAGTGCGTCCGGCCGTGCGTTCCGCGTATCCAGCGGCCTTTGCAGCGCCGGTTGCGTTCATCCAATTCTTTTTTGAGAAGTAGTGATCGAGGAATAGCAGGTGGCGTTTATTCGTGATGGCTTTCGCGGTTGCGGCGGTGGGTTCGAGTGCTTTGTCTCTGACTTTCTGTGCGGCACGAGCTACATCGGCGGCTTTATTGTTGCCGGCACGTCCGTGTAGTTTCTTATTTTTCAGCGAGGTTTTACCTGTCGTACTCATGATTGGAGTTTACAACACGCGGGAAAGGTAGTGCTCACGTTGCATCTGCCCGACTTGTATAAGCAGATGGTTTCGTGAGCGCCTTGAATTGAAGAAACCATGGTTACGTTATCACGTCTTGGAATGTTGGGGTAGTAATTGACGCTCGCTCTGGTTAACCCGGCCACGGGAATTTTCAGAACGAGCGTCGATGGCAGAACACTTGCAGTTTAACACAATTAGGAACCCCGGCCGTGCTGGGAGAGGAGAAAGACGCACAAAGGCCGGGGCATGTACTAGGACAGTACGCATCTGCCTAGTGCCAATGTACCGAGGAAGCAGTACATCCTTAATATACAGCAAAACGCTCGGTGCCTACTGAACACCGAGCGCTTTGCCACTCTCACTAAGGACGATACATGCACCCCCGAGCAGGGGTACCCAAAGATTACCACAACGACGGTTGCATGGACAAATCAGAATCGCCCTCCTCTGCTTCTTCCACGAGTGGTACGGCTTCCACGGGAATATCTTCGTGAGAATCACGCCCAACGCGGTAACGCCACAGCCCGAGAATGAACGCGGGAGTGTAGAAAACATCGAATACTTCAAGCGTGAGTGTGTTCCCCACAACAACGCGAGCGGGAATGTGCAGCAAGGCTAGTTGCACGTACAGCATGAGTGCCGCGTCACGATCCAACTCCCAAGCCGTTACCAGTAATTGCTTTTGCGGGTTTAACCCCCATGACCGCATGAGCTTCGATGCTTCAATGAGCATGCCGCCAGCACCAGCAGCAGGCTCGTACAGAGTTACGAACCCTTTGCGGGCAATGACCTCTTTCGCGGCATCTTCCTGCATGGATAGGGCCGCAACGAGGCCGCTCACTTCGCGAGGCGTGAAAAACTGGCCCCACGACCCTTCACCCCACCCGCTAAGCATGAAAATCTCGCCGAGCGCGTCGTGAGGATCTTCCTCCATAATCATTGTGAGCATCCCGAGCGCATCCGCGAATGCTTTCATGACCTCGTGCCCGTAACGGTCAACCAAGGTGGCGTATTCGCTCTCTAAATCGTTTTTAGCGGCACCTGTAGATACTGACGAGCGGAACGTAAGCGACATCGCGGCTACCCAGTCACGGAATAACTCCCAGCCACGGCGAGCCACAGCGTGCTTATTGATGAGTTTAATAATCTCCCGCCCGTGATTCATGCCCACAGTGCCCCAAGGAACGCTGCAGCGATCGCTGCCAACACAGACGCAAACATTAATAGCAACACGGTTTTTTCAAGCCAGTTAATGCTATCCCAACTATCCCACAGCATGTAAGCATTTAAGCCAACGGCGCTTACAGCTACAAGGACAACGAACACGCTCATGATGTTGCCCATTGAATCGCTGCAACAACAAGCGCAAGTAATCCCGCGCCTACCCCAATGCGTGACACGGTTCGTACAGATTCACGCTTCCCACGCCAGTGCTGCACAAGTTGAACCGGTAGTAATCCCCACATGATGATGAGTAGTCCGTTAATCACGTAATTCACAGTAATCTTCCAATCACAGCGCTGATTCCCGCTCTTGTCTGTCCAGCTGTTGAGGGAGAGTTTTCCACTTGCGAGAATTGCGGTGCCGATTGGAACATTGGCGAGGTTCTCGGCGCGCTGGCCAAAGATTTTGGCGCGTTGAATTGCGGGGGATTTATCCCCGTCGGTGTGTGCGGAGAGGGTGAGGGTGGCATGGCAAGGCCACCCTGTGTGTAGTTCAGTTCGCACGCGGAGAGAGCCGCCTTGATACTGACAGCGTTCACTCCGTCACCTCTGCAACGTTGTGTTTTTCGAGGACGTAATCGCCGCCATCGCCTGAGAGCGCGTGGCCTGTTTCCGCCAGCTCTTCAGCGATTGCTGTCGGCGCGAAAATCGGGCTCGGTACCAATCCAAGCAAATCGTTGAACATAGGTCGGCCGTTGAAGACTGCAAGGACTTTTTTCCCGGTGATTCTTAACTCGCTATCGCGACGCTCTCGGATTAAAAGCCAAGCCTTGCTCATTTTTTGCCTCGGCGTTTCCACCACGGGCGCGACAACCGCTCCAACTCACGCAACGCTTCGTCCTGTTGCTCCCCGAGTTTCTCAATGAGTTCCAAACGAGCCCTCGCACCTGCCTCCGCTTCCGCTATGAGTGCTACGTCGCGGAATAACTCCCAGCCACGCCAACCGGCGCGGACTTCCCCGAGGCGTTTCACAATGTCACCGGCGCGGTTCACTCTTCGCCTTCAATCCGTGATGTGATAATCCAACGCACCTTCTCGCCCTCATCGCCTAAATCTTCCCGAGCACGCTCAACAACCACGGTTTTATTAACCGGTCGGCGCAATTCACGACGCAACGCGGCCTTCACTTCCGCAACAATCTCATCGACCAACACAGCCCGATCGCCGCCGAACCTGAACCACACCTCGCCCGGCTCGTCAATAAATGCCAACCCAGCGAGTACGAACGGCTCACGCTTTGCAAGGGCAACATACTTACGCTCCGGCTCCCAGCGCTTCGTGCGAGAAACACGAACATGCACGCCGTCAACCAAGTACGCCGATACGCTCATGACATGCCCCAAACCACGATGCCAATCGACGCACACACCGAAGCTACCGCCAACATTGCCAAGCCCAAGCGGCCAGCCCAATCCGGCATGGCATCATCCAAGTAATGCAACGAGACCACTGCAAAGCCCGGAACGCCGTACAAGAGCGCAAGCGCAAACCACGCCTCCCACTTCATTCCTCAACCTCCCAATTCCTCATCTCTTCAAGCAACTCACCGAGAATTGCACGACCCCAAGCCGTTTCGGACGTAACCATAATCGACTCCCCGCGCTCCAAAATCTCTTGCAAATTACGCGGCAACCGCCACCGATGCGCAAGCCCATCAAGCAACGCCACCGCACCTTGGAACGAAACGGCCATTACGTCACCCGCTGCAGCAACGCGATCGAAGCTTGCAACGAACTCTCGCCACTCACGCTTCCATGCGCGACGCTCCCGAGCTTTTAACGGCCGCTCCCACGGTTTACGAGGACGCGGGCCAATCGTGCCCGTGACCGAGTAATCCGGGAACACTTTCGGCGCTCCAGCAACTTCACTCATGACTTCCCTCCCATCAACACTTGACCCATAATCCACGCATCAATACGACGCTGCACATCACTCACAAACTCATGCACACCGCCCCCGCCCTTCAAAGCGCCCGCCAACGCAGCAACAAGCACCACTCCGAACGATGATAAATCAACCTCGCCCGCATCAACATCCACCACAAGCAACGACATGAGCGCACGCATATCACTTTCCTGCACTGCCAGTTGCGCCGCATTCAAAGCAGCAACGAGCGATAGGTGAAACTCTTCCATCTCGCTAACCGTAACGCCGAATAATTCCGCGACGCCTTCCATTGTTGCAGCCGCTTCGTACCGCTCAACCGGCACAAGTAAACCTCGCTTACTCATTGCACATTCCTCCAATACCATTCCTCATTCTCTTTCAAAGCCGTAGCAGCCTCTTCCTCGGTGGCGTAGTAATTCCACCACGGCCCATCATCATCCGACAGCCGCACGGCATACACGCGCCCAGTAGGCACAAGCACATCAACCGCACGCACCTCGCCAGAACCATCAAGGCCAGCAACGCCCTCCATTTGCTCCTCAAGCAACGACCGCATCGCCCACGTAAACGCGAACGATAAATCCGGGTCATCACTCACCATGCGCATCTCTAAATCTAAATCAGTGCCCAAGCGCTTCACGAGTTGCTCAAGACGAAACGCCAAGACACGATCATCACTCGCACGCAGCTTCGCAGCAGCACGCTCAAGCGTTACACGCAATTCCGCACCGGCTTCCATCGGCAAAGCGTGCGTTTCTGGATGCTTACTCCTCATGACTGCCCTCCTTCAATTTCTCCGCCGCGTGCCGTAACTTATCCGACAACGCCCCCAGACGGTCACGAACCGAATCTAAATACCCACGAGACGGCTCATCCAGCACTTCCTCCATAACCGCAGCAGCCTGCAACATCACCGCACGCGCTTGCAACAACTCATCCATCACTGCACATACTCCGCACTGATAATTACCGGATGAGTCAGCGGAACGGTGCCCCCATCGGCAAATTCGAACGCATACGCCCCATGCTCTTCCGCGCACACAACGACCGCGAACTCTACGAGCTCTTCCCCGTTATCGATATCAGTAAAGCGAACCTTATACAAATCACCGAGCTCTGCATCAAACGGCGCACGCTCAACCGGATTAGTTGCAAGATACTCACGCACCGCAACGAATCGAGGATGATCCTTGCCCTCCCCAAGCGCCCATGAATCCCAAACCTTCATCACGCTATCGGTTTCCGGCTCAACCGTTGTAAAGCACCTATCATCACTTCCGGACACACGCGGGACCACGATCACACCATTGCTAGCGACAAACACGCCGAGCTTCGCCAGCGCGTGCTCTTCAATTGCGCGGAACATGCGGCCAGTTACGTAGGACATCGCCCCCTCCTTCCACGACTCAACGAAACCATCATGCGGACTATTCTTAAACGACACGCCTTCCCGGCTAACAAAATCTTCCACTAATAAATCTTCCATCTCATTCCTCTCTAAATCTCCCGGCACAACGCACCGACACATCGGCGCAAACCGACGCACTAGAACAGCACCAGCACGGTCAACACAGCGAAACACGCAACGGCAACAACAAGCGCGGCACGAATCGCAACGGCACGACCACGCGACGGGTTCCCCAAATCCCACAACGCAATCACAAACGCGAGCAGGCCAAACACGAGCATTGCACCCGCCAAAGTCGCGAGAAAAACGTGATTATCGGTCATCATCCTCACTCCAAAACAACTGAATGCCAATAACGGCACCGGTTGTATCATCCGTCACGTGATGATCCTCACGAATTGAGAACCCACGCTCACCCAGAAGGCCTACAGCAAGCCACCACGCAGCGCTAGGGGCAATAGAAAGGTCAAACCCTACCGTCATGCCACCAAGGCCACGCCCAGCCGTTACCAACGCGTTAGAAACAATCATGTCGCACAAACCCTCCGCCTGTGCACGCGTAATATCAGGAAGCACTTGCAGCCCGCGCTCCATACGGGCTGCAACATGCTCACGCCAATCGGCAATATCATCGAACCGGTTCGCGCTCATCATCAATCCTCATTCTCTGAAACAAGCACAATGTTGCCATCAAAAACAATCACTGAATACGCACGCCCATAATCATTTGTAATCACGCGCCCAGTGAAATCACCATCCCGATACCAAGGAATTACCCACCACATGTCGCGATAGCCCTCCACAGCAATCTCAATCCACATCTGCGTCAACTCAACGGTGTAGAAAGCCATGAGCGAGAAACACGTGTACCCGAGCTCCTCAACAACGGACTCGTAAGGCTGGCAACCAATCGTGCCATCAAGGTCATTCGCGAGCCTAAACGCGAACTCCTCCCCTGATAAACCCTGCGCGGATACGGACCCGCCACTAAGCGCTACAGCCACAATCGCCAGCAGCAACACAAACATTTTCTTCGACTTCTCAAACATTTTACGCATTTTCTTCCTCCTTAACGAAGATCCCGTCGACCATGCGGCCGGTACGGCCTTTAATCTCATGCCAAGCGTGATTCAAGCACGCCGCAAGCGACGCACCAACTTGCCCGGCATTCTTATCCAACGCGCTAAGCGCTTCCCAAATCGCGAGTGCCACGAGCACGTCACGCGACGGTGAACGGTCTTGCAACGCCACCGCCAGCATCGTCAACGCGTAATCAATCGCTACGCGACGATGGTCAGCAATTGGTGGCAACTTATCCACCACGCCTTCCTGCGCGGCGATGATGATGAGCACCACGGCCGTATCGCCAATGGCATCTTTCATCTCATCTCGAATACCGGCCAACTCGGTGGCGTTCACATACGCCGGGTCGCGCCGGTACTCTGCGAGGGCTTCCACCGCCAACAAGTACTCCCCATGCTCTTCCATGAGTTTCAGGAATTGCGCGGCGGGGTTACTGCCAGCGATTAGGTTACGAGCTTCCGCCCACGTGACAACGTTCGCGATGAGCTCTTGATACGAGTAATTTTCCATGCCTACCTCTTTCCGCCCCCTTGGGCTACGTTGCACTTTACCACACTTTGCTACACATTGCTACACCCTCGCAACGGTTGCGCCTATTTACGCACCGACAAATCACCAATAAGCCACCCCTCCCCCGTCGCCACCCGCGGATTAGCATGCACCCACGCATGACACTCCGGACACAACGCAGCCCACGTCGACACATCAAGGTAGCGCTCACCAGTCCGACCCGCCTTATGATGCAACTCAAGCCCGCGATCCGACCGACCACACCGCTCACACCGCCCCATGCCCTGCAAATAAGCACGAGACTTCTCGCCATACACGCGACTCTCCACCCTCCGCTGCCGCGACATGGGATTAACACGAGTGCGAGACTTCAAGCCCTCACGAGCACGCAACGGCGAGCGCCGCAACCCTTTCGGCTCACGCTTCGCCCTTGGCTTCGGCTTCGGGAACTTCACGACCGCCCTCCCTTCACAATGCTCAAAAACGTTGCAACTACGAACCCAATAATCACCGACGGCCACAACACACCAATAATCACCGGTGGAATACCCGGCAACGGCTCCGAATCACACGCCCATAACGCCGTCAAAGCGCCGCAGCAGACGTACAGAATCAAACTTACCAGCAGCCACGCAAATACGCTCATGCCTCTGCCTCCTCTAGCTCTTTCGCCAACTCATCCGACACCCAGCGCAACCCCTTCGGAGTGACACGCACCGAGTGAGTAATCCGCAAACGACCATCATCAGACCGATACTCTTGAACCCTCTGAATCAACCGCTTCGCTCTCAAAGCCGCATATTGAGCGATATACCCCTGCTCATTCGAGTTACGAGGCCGCGACACTTGCTTACGCTCCAACAACCATTGAAACAACCAGCGCTCACCAACCTGCAGAACTTTCGCAGCTTCCCGCACACTCATCTCACCTTCAGCTTCCTGCACGCGGTTCGCGAACTCAACAGCCGGCGCTTGCTCTTCGATTTTCTCCTCCAACTCCAAACGCTTTCGCGTCATCTCGCCAACAAGTGCCAACATTTTCGTCGGGTCAGCCAGAATCTCCTCAAAAGTCAGCTCCGCATCACCGCGCGGCCGGAAATACGCATCGACCAACGCCTCTTGAACTTCCCACGCCAAATCGTCACCGAACGTTTTAACGAGCAGCAAATAACCCCGCTCGCTTATCAGCGTGATGCCTTGCGGTGCCGTGATGCCCATCTCTGCCGCTTCGTACGTATTACGTACGAAGTAATGGCGGCCTTCCACAAACCGATCTTTGTTGCGATTGAACGTGTTCCGAGCGGTGCCGCTCACGCGGCCATGCACGCGGTCAATATCAGCCAACGTTACAACCCGCTGCCCGCCAATCTCCCGCACCTGCAACTCCGAATCAAGAACCTGAACAATCTCACTCATCACAATCTCCCTTCAACGCCCTTTGCAGCGCAAGGCGAATCAAGTGCGAGTTCGACCAACCGCAAGCAGCCGCACCCGCCACCAGCACGTCATGAACCGAGCGACGCGAACGAACAACAAAATGAGTTTCCACCGCCCCTTCCTTCAAGCCACGCAGCACACTCCGACCAGCATCACGCTCCGGCAACTCCATGCCCTCCGGCCAATGCCCCCGCTCACGCAACATAATCGCCGCACACCTCCGCACATGACCCTGCAACGAAGCCCCCAAGCCAGAAGCAACCTCAACAAGCCGAGCATGCTCCGACGCGGAAATACGCACACCAATCTGCCCGAACTCTTCAACCCACAACTTCCCAGACGACGCACGAGCCGTACCCGGCGCTGCACGCGGCCGCTTCGGCTTACGCTTCACAGGCTCCGGAGCTAACTTACGAGCACGAAACTCCTCAAGCGTCACGCCTCCCGGTGGAACGGCAAACACCTCACGATCATCACGCACCACGCGGTCACGAACTTCCGTATTAAACCCTTCAAGACGCTCAGCCGAAGCAACTAGCAATTCACCGAAACCTGGATGATGCTGCAACGCAGAAATAAACGCACGCCGCAGCCTTGGCGATAACCTACTCACCATTGACCTCCTCACCGAACACGTGCTCACGAATCAAACGCCACATCTGACCTTCATCGATACGCTCACCAAACTCGAACTCACCCGACGAAACAGGCTCCGCATTACCTTCAGCAACTAGGCGAACCATTTGCTCACGAGCTGCAAAGAACTCACCACGTCGACGACGAACATCATCAACATCATCAGGCTCAACGCTGCGGAACAACGCCCCGTACTCCTCGACCGGTACAAGCGGCATCGCAATCATCAGTGGCAACTTACTACCCGCAAATTCGGAGTACGCACCAAATTCGGAGTACCCGAGAATCTCATCGCTCGACCAGTCACGCAACCGCTCAATGCCCGCACCGGATAGAGTTCGATTTAACGCCCGCACGTGCGCCTGCACACCCGGCGCATCTGGCTCCTCAACATCAAGCGCGAACCGCTCCAGCACATCACTGTATGGAGCGATAAGCAATTGCCGACCGCCAGCAATGATCTCAATCTCAACAAACGCAGGCATCAGACTTTCCTTGCCTCGAACAACATCACACGCCGCGCCGTTACCCGCAACGCATCAGGCTCACCAACAGGCTCACCCTCCGCATCAAGCAACCACACGAACGTGAGTTGCTCAACAGCTTCCCCATTGACCTTATCCAGCCGCCACAAATAAAAATCATGCGCAGCATCAACAACCGAGCGAGCACGAACCTCCGAGTAATCTTCCGGGTTCGCAGCAACCGCCACGCGATACTCCACAAGCGGCAGACGCACACGTGGATCAATATCAGCACTTTCAGGAACAAACACTTTCATCTCAATACCTCCGGTAAAACATGCCCACCCAGTGCCGGGTAGGCACCCACCACGCGCAGAAACAAACCGCACAACGCTTCCGCTTCCGCATCGTGATGCTCAACAATCTTCGCTAACAAGGAATCATCACGCCACAGCACCCACGCGTGACCGTTACGCCGCGCCGTGTGAACCGTGACACGCATGCCAGCGCGATGAAACTCATCACGCACAGCAGCCGACACAAGACCACGAACACGCACCAACGCCGTAGGCACCGTCAAACCAATAACCTCCCACTTCCCGTCGACACGCATCCCAGCAATGCCGTAATCACCAGTGGCAATACCCACAGGGCCACCGGCCATCTCAACCTGCCGCACGAGACTCCGCAAGCGCTCAATCCCAATCGGACTCACTCGCCGCCTCCATCTGCCGCGCCAAATACTCCTCAACAGAAGCACGTGGAATACGCCATTCACTATTGTGACGAGTGCCGATCTTAAACGCGCCTTTCAATTGCCCACGCTTAATCAACGTTTGCAACGTACGCGGTGCAATCTGCAAATACTCCCGCACTTCGCTGCCCGTCATCAACTCACCTAAACCTGCTTTACTCATTCATCCTTCCTTCCCCGCCCGCTCTGGGCGTGCCCTCACCTTATCCCCACCACGCCGCAAATGTCAACACGCTACGCCATCCGGTTGCACCCTCATAATCATTTGTGCTAATCTAAAAACGCGCAAAGCGCAGAAAGAAGGAACCCAGAATGAAACAAGTCAGAATCGAAACAATCGACCTCAAAAACTTCAAAGGCCTCACCGCCACCTACCAATTAGACGGCGACAGTCACCGCTTCAGCGGATGGCACGCCACCGGCAAAAGCCGCATCGGCGACGCAATCATGTTCACCCTCGACGGAGCAGACCAAAAAGGAGAACAAAACCCCGAACAATTCAAAAACAACGACGCCGAACCCGGCGAACGCCCCGCACGCGTCACCCTCACCATCACCATCAACGGGAAAGAACACACCTTGCTGCGTGAAATCAGGGAACGCACACACGACGCAGACGGCCACCGCGTAGTAACCGGCCACAGCACGTACTTTGAACTCAACGGCACCAAAGTCACGAAACGAGACTACGACGACTTCATCGCCGACGAAATCGGAACACCCGCCGACATCCGGAAAGCAATGCAATTGTGGGGAATCGTGCACCTCTCACCCGGCGAACTCCGCCAAGAAATCCTCTCAATCGCCGGCGACGTAACACTCCAACAAGTCGCCGACGCACACCCCGACGTAGCACCAGCACTCGAACTCGTAGAAGACGGCGACCTTACCAAGACCCGGAAAAACTTGGATCGTGAAATTCGCGCCATTTCACCACAGAAAACGGAGTTGCAAAACCGAATCGACGAAAACCAGCACGCCCTCGACACGCTCGACAAGCCGGAGAATATCGTCGACCTCGAGCAAGCAGTCACCAAGGCCGAGGCAAGCGAAACAGAAGCCCGCGCCACTCTCGAAGCGCTCGAACGCGGCGACAATACGGACGCTCGCAACAAAATCGCAGCCCTCGAACGAGAAATACACGAGTTGCGCGACGCCCAGACAAGCCGCCGAAAACAAGCAGTGGCGGCCGAGCGTCACGACCTTGAACAGGAAGCATCCGAGGCACAAGAAGCAGCCGACGAGAAACAAAAAGCGGCACGCGCCGCAGAAACCACCCTCGCCGACGACCAGCGCGACGAACGCCGCATGGCCATGGAAATCAAAGACATCGAGCAACACGTCGCCACCCTCAAAAAAGGCGTGGAAACCGCGCTCAAGAATCGTGACGACCTCCGCGAACAATGGGCAGAAGTATCCAACGAACCCGTAACCGTCACCGCGAGAGACGTAACACCCAACGAGGCCGCCCTCATACAGGCCGCCCTCGACCTCGTAGTGGAACTCGACGAACTTGACCAGTCCGACCTACCCGACACGGCATGGAAAGCCGTAGACGCGCTCGTAGCAACATGCGACGCAACGAAATACGGCATGAGCGCCGAAGAAGCACAACAAGCAGCCGAAGCCGCCAAGCAAAAGAAACTCGACGACCTTGCCAAAACCGGGCAAGATGCCAACGAAGCCGTCGAGACGCGCCAAAAAGACCTCGACGCAGCCGCAGCAAACCTCGAAGTGCTGCAACAAGACCACGAAACAATGACCGGACAGGTCGCACTTTCACAAACAGCCGTCGACCAAGCACGAGCAGCCGAACAGGAAGCCACCAAGGCCGCCACCGCTGCACGTGACGCACTCGCTAACCTCGCAATGCCACCCGAAGACCCAACCGAATGGGAGCACCTCACACGGCAAATCGAGGAACTCAAGCAAGCAATCGACGCACCAGCCGAAAACCTCGACGCAATCCGCGCACAGTACGACGAAGCCAAGCAGGCCGCAACCGCTGCACGCGCCGCACTTGCAGATGCCAAGGCACTCGCCAACGTAGCGACGAGCACCGAGAATCGAATCGAACAACTCCGCAACCAATTCCAAGCCGTTGTCGAGAACCACGAACGCCTGCTACGCAACCGAGACCTGCTTGACAAACTCGCACGGAAACAAGTCGAAATGCTCGACGAGAACCTCGCAAACACCTTCAAGGTAGCCAAGTTTCAATTACTCCGCATCAACTTCGAAGGCAACCTCGAAGAAGTCTGCCGCATCTACACACAAGACGGCGTGCCATTCACCGCTACAAACGAAGCCGAGCAAGCAGAAATCGCGCTCGACATCGCACTCGCCAAGCAACGCGCCATCGAAGTGAACGCCCCCATCATCGTGGATCGACGCGAAAGCTACTTATCGCTCCCAATGCACCTTGACGGGCACCAATTCGTAACAATGCAAGTCACGGACACCCAAGGCGCACCCCTCACCGTAGAGAAAGTAGAGAAATGAACGAAATAAACTTCGACGCACTCGAACGGAAAGCCCAAGCCTTCGCAGCATCAGGCATGTTCGGGAAAATGAGCAAAGATGAGGCGCTAAGTCGCCTCATACTCGCTCACGACCTCGGACTCGGAGACGTTAGCGCAATGCGAGACATTTACCACGCCAACGACGGCAATATCGCCATCAGAGGCCCCGCATACGCCGCTAAGGTATCCAGCCACCCGAACTACACCTTCGACATGACAGAATCAACACGGGAGCGCTGCACCATCACCCTCACCCGCAGAAGCGACGGGCAGTCATGGACAAGCACCCTCACGATTGAACAAGCCGAGCAAGAGGGCTTCTCAAACACGGAGGCATGGACAGCCAACCCGGATGCAATGCTTTACTACCGCCTATTATCGAAAATGGTGCGGTGGTACGCCGGGGATATTTGGAACAACAACACGATCTACTCAAGCGCCGACTTCACAGAAACTCAAAACGTTGCGCCAGAGAAACCAATCGACATTGACAACCTTCCAATCCCAGAACCCGAACAGGTATCCTTGGAAGAACTCGACGAACCCGAAGAAACAACCGAACCCGTCGAGGAAGAAACCACTGAAACGGAGGAAAACACAGTGCCTGAAACAGCCGAAACCAACACCGTATCCGCGAAAGACGCACCATTCTAATGCTCATCTTCGAACAAATCGCAAGCAGCTCAGCGGGAAACATGTACTTGCTGCACGCACCACACACGAAACCCCTGTTAATCGAAGCAGGCCTGCCCATCGCAGCTATCACAGAACGGGTAAGCCTCGGCGGCCTATCCGGCCTGTTAGTCAGCCACGAACACAAAGACCACAGCGCCAGCGCCGCCGCAATCACCGCACGAGGCGTACCAACCGTTGCGCTCCCAGAAACCGCAAAGAAAATCGGGATACGAGAATCGAGAAACTACATCCCAGTAAAACCCCACGGAGTCAACGTACAAGTAGGCCCATGGCACGTACGGGCCATACCCGCAAGCCACGACGTACCATGCGCCGGGTTCGTCATCACACACCCCCAGCATGGCCGCGCACTGTTTTGGACAGACAGCGCAACACCACCGCCACTGATTAAGAACCTCAAGGTGGCTGCTATTGAAACAAACTACCGCCCGGAACTGTTGGAACACCGCCGGCAAGCCGGAGAAACAAGCAATTACCTCGCCCAACGAGTCAAAGAAACCCACCTAAGCATCGGTAAAGCCCTTGCGTGGATAACCGCGCAACACGCCAGGGAACCACTAGAAGCCGTACACCTGCTTCACATCAGCGCTAGGCATGGAGACCCCACAGCGTTCGCTAGCGCAGCGAGAATGGCCGCACCCGGCGCTAGCGTCACCGCACTTGGGGAAAAAGTCGCAACACCCTCACCCGACACCGTTTGCGTCACCCGTCACGACGCACTCGCCCAGTACCTCAAAGAAATCGGACTGATAGACGAGAACACGCCGATACTCAAACGAGCAACACCCGACGAAATTCGCGGCAAACACGCCGTGGGAATCATTCCGTACTGGCTTGCGCGGTACGCCGCATCGGTAACGGTGATCCAATTGAATCGTCCGGCGGTTAATCGCAACCGGGAATTATCGTTGCCAGAAGTCAGGGAAGCAGCGGGTAAGCCTGTGACGTATCGAGTGGAGCAGATCAGTTAATCAATTGTGAGCCCGTTTACATTCGGCCTTAACATACCTTCATTCCTTGCCCGCACCGGTTGACAACGTTGACCCGTGCGGGTTATACTTTATACAAGAAAGAAGGAGGAACCACCAATGACCAAAGAAGCCTACAGCATCGCAACCAAACACAACGGCCGCTACAACATCATCGCCACCGTCAGCTACGGGCACGTCACCGACCGCCCAGAAAAGGAGCCAACCATGCCAACCCTCGAAACCATTTACATCGACACCACCCCAAACTCGCAGGACTTCCGCGACAACTTCCTCCACCAGCACGACGCACGAATCTACGCCGACGAAATCGGCCGCCGCGGACTCAACCAAGTCATCCAAGACGAAATGAACCAATTCGTACAAGACGATTGGGCCACGGCCGAAGAAACCGAAGAGAACACGCACGAACTCACCGCCGCGCAATTCGCGGAAATCATGATCGAACACGTCGTGGACACGGTCGAAATCACCAGCCGCGACCCACACACGCACCTCAACTACGAAACCGTCGACGGCGACGAAGAAGCCGCCGTAATTATCGACCCCGCAATCGATGAATGGGAAGACGCGGCCGACGCGGCACTCAAAGCAGAAGGCCTCACGCGCGTCACCCCGTGGATTGAAAACGAGCACGGAGAAGTCACCTGCAAAGTCACTGTGCACAGCAGCCGCCGCGACATCATCCAGCTCGCCGGAATCAGATAACCAATAAGGCCCGGCCGGAGCCAGCAATCCGGCCAGAAAGGAACCCCGACATGAGCACCTCAACCTACAAACCAACCTACGGAGGCGAACCCCTCACGCACTGCGACAATTGCGGCAGGAAACTCGAATCGTACCAAGTCAGCAAATACCACGAGCTCGACGAGAAGCACGGCGTACCACAAGATGAGCGGTGGGCACTCTGCCGTGCGTGCGAATACGAACGCGATGCGCTGCACGCCTACCTCGACAGCGTCAGCAACGACTACGAGCCAATCTAAGGAGCCAAAGCATGATCACCGCCATTATCATCGCAGCAACCGCATCAATCACCCTCACCGCCCTTGTAGCCCTGTACGACAGAATCGAGGAAACATGCAAAAAATAAACGTACAACACGCCAGCATCACCATCGAACACGACACAAGCGGAGTCACCATCAGAATCGAACCAAGAGAACAACCAATGGGCGAACTCATTCCACTCGCCCAATACGCGCGGGAAACAGGCCAAAACGCCCGCACCCTCCGCACACACGCCAAGCAAGGCAAACTCCCCGGCGTGACAATCGTCAACGGCCGCTACATGATGCCGAAATAACGTGTATACTCACTCTTGGAAGAACCCCGTGGGCACAGACGGGCACTCCATCTTCCATATCATCAGCGGCCCGCCAAACAACCCACCGGCGGGCCGCCCTCCATATACAGTTAAATAAAAAAGAAATGGCGCTCACCCCCTCGCCGAGTGAACGCCATTCCGCCGCGTGCCCGGAGCATCACCCAAGCCCCGAAAGGAGAAACACATACGCGCGTGTATGCACCCTAATCCTAAATCACTGCACCGCTTTACGCAACTCCGCAAGCACATCAAGAATCTCACCCAGTTGCTGCCCGCCATACACCGCTGCAATACCCAGCATCGCAACAAGCATCACCATCGCACCCATAAAAATAAGCTCCCGCCTCTCCCACTTTTCCCGGTGCTCCGTGTTTTTCTCAACATTCTTCGCCATGATGGCAACTTGACCAACCACACCCGGGTCACCGTTGCCGTAGAAATCTTTCCACATCTTCGCGTGATTAGCCGCTATTTGCTGCGGCGTTAATTCCGGCAATGCACTCACCACACCACCACGATCGATAATTCCGGCACGCCTCGCACCGGCCCAGAATCAAACAACGCACGGTACAACACGTTCACTTGCACCGCTAACGTCGAATCAGGCGGTAAGTACGTGAACCCCATCCCGCCCATAATCACGGCGGATACGTCGTGCCAATCCGTGCGTACCTCGCCTTGAATAATCGGAGCAACCCGCACCCCGAACAGCTCACCAGCCGATACTTCCACACTTACAAGCGCAACAGCTTCCACCGTGGATAAGCGCACACCAACCGTGTAATCCTGCCCAGCCCCCCAACCAGACAAAAGAAACGCCGCTAGGAGTAGGAGCCACTTTCTCATCGCAAACCCAACCGCCCACGAGCCGCATCAACAACCTTCGCACGCTCACCCTCATCAACAATCGGAGTCGCTTTCGGCAACGCCTTCACCACAGCCAACTCTGCCTCGACTTGACTTTCTAGGAACTTATGCACCGCCGCTTCGCTACCAAGCTCACCAAGGAGCCGCTCACGAGCTTGCTGGGTAAGACTACCCCACGCACTCGCCACGGCCTTATTCAACGCCGCTACGGCTTCCTCACGAGTCAATTTGCCATCACTCGCCGCCGCCTTCAAATCATTCACCGCGATTTGCGCTGTTTCTTTCACTGCAACTTCAACCGCTCGCGTGACCTCATCCAGTACGCGGCGCACGGTTTCATTATCCACCCGCGCCTCGAGGAACCCACGAATCGCTGTGAACAACGCGGGAATACCCCACGCCAACACGGCGCTCAATAACGCCGCAATTGCAGGTACAACAATCTCATAAATTAATTGCGAAAATTCCACCAACACCACCCCTTCAAGCCTTGCCTCGCCCTACTTTACCGCATCGCGAATGTCAACCCAAACCCGCGCCCCGTTATGAGACAATCGCACGACAACTTCCTCATCGCCTGTTAGGTCGAACACTTGCAATTGCTTGCCCCGGTGAGTTACCACGAGCTTCCTATCGCCCAGCAGCTCACCCTTCCAGAACCGCAACCGCTCAATACGCCCCGGCAACCCATTCAGCCCACCATTGATAATCTTCGTCACACTCTCAATATCGTCACGCTCCGCAGCCTCATCAAGCAACGGTCGCTCATTCCAGAACCACACTGCGCACTCTGCCGCAATCACCGGATCAAGCAGCAAATCGGGATTGCCCACCACGTCATGCCCCGAGGCCTTCGCGAACTTCGCGTAATTCGCCCGCCCCGTGAGTTGGATAAACCCCCGCCCACGGAACCGCCACCCGTCACCCTCAAGGTAATTCCCGAGCCTCGACCCGTACACGTGATTAGCAATAACCTCCGCTTTGCCTGCCATTTTGCCCGCGGTGACGGGATTAAAGCGATTAGGCCAAATCTCTAGCAATCGCTTCGCGGAGTAATTCAAATTCTCCTCTAAAAACTTGAACCCCCCGGACTCCCAATCCACTTGCGCCATGAAATGACAAAGGCGCAGGGAACTCAACCCCCCGCGCCTTGCAGCATCAAGAACAACCGCCCTTAATCCCATTCCCCATCACCAAACTCGCCAAACTCATCGCCATCATCATCCTCTGGCAATTCCTCAATAATGAGCGGCACGAAAATAAGCCCGCCGCGATACTCCGGCGCGCCCTCACGAGCAGATTGCCGCTCCTCATCAAAATCAGACGGCAACGCCTCGTACTCCACAACCTTTCCCTGCGCCTTATAAACCAATTCCCCATCAACAATAAACCCGCGCTTCACTCTCGCCATTCGCACCACTCCAATCTACGCCGCTAAATCAGCAGCACTAATCAAAAAACGAGCCTCACGCGCCGGCATTGGAACCATTGTTCCAGTTGCCGCCGAACTGAATCACGCGAGCGCCCAAAATCCCTATGAAACCCATACTATCACACCCGCAGGTGGGAAGACCCCCCTGCACCCCCCTAAGCGACTTTCCTAAGGAGGCGCGCACCGATGCTCACGCTCGTGCCCGAGGCCGCGGTATTTCCGGTCATTAAGAAGGCCCCGGCGTGGGATCCAGCGTTCCAGAAACCGCCGAACAAGAGCACGCGCCAGCCGGTTGTAGTGATGTACCACCTATCCGCATAGTACGTCGACGACGACCCGCCCGTACCCACCGGCAACGCCGCAAAAGCAAGCAACGGGTCAAACCCCAACTCGGTAATATATTGCGCATCATTCGGCGACAAGGCGTACCCGAGCGGTTCGTAATCCGGACCGGCTGCCACGTTCGAAACATATTTGCTTGCATCCCGCGCTATCCACGCCTCGCCATCTGTGATGTTAATCCCGTCAACCCATTCGTAAATGTTGCCCCACAAGTTTTCCACCCAGCGGTACTTCATGGGCATTCGCGCCCCCGTATTACCAAGCGAACCGCTTGCAGCTTGCACCACATCGAGCGCACCGGTGGGCCACCCGAATGACCACACCACTTCGCCACCATCAACATCTACCGGGTTGCCATCAAACGTGATGAAATCACCGGTTAAATCAATTATTTTCCGCCCACGAAACACGGAGCTGTTACCGCGACTGGCGCCAATCCCGATGAGTTGCCCAACATCGAAATGAACATCAGCACCTTCAACCTCAACCGTGTTCGTGCCTTGCGCAGCGCTTAGAATCACGCGGGAATCATCGTAACTCATGCCCACGGCGCCTTCCATGACGCTTTGTGAATTGAGGGTAGCGAACTCAATCACGAATAACATTTGCATCATGAACATTGCCTCAACATCCATGATTTGCCCACCGGGAGTTTCACGCGCCGCCGTCCGAAAATCCACGATATTTGTTGCGGCGGTGGGCGCTAATCCCGGCTTACTCACGAGTGCCCCGCCCTCAATCACGCCGTTATAACGCCCAATAAGAAACCTATCCAACTCAAGTCCCGTAGAGAAATCAGTGAACGCATTCCACCGCTGAAAACCCGCATGCCACTTCTCACTGACCTCCAATTGCCACCAATCCGGACCGCTAGAAACACGGTAATAAAACTTGCCAATCTCAACAACGTGATTCCCGAACTCATCCACCGTAGGGTAAATGTTCCGGTACACCGGCGCAGTATCGAAATCGTTTTGAACAAACGAACCATCCACACCAATGTTCGCAACAAGACCGACCGCATCTTTAATTCGCACACATGTTGGGTCACTGCCCTTATCCCAACGCACCCCGAGAATCTCACTGCCGGTATACGCAACGTTAATCACCGGCTTTTTCGGGTTCGACTTATCAATCGTCACACCCGTGCCTGCCTCAACATCAAGCAAGCCAACATTAATCTCTTTCCACACCGCCGCGCCAACCGTCGCATCCGTCAACACGTAATACGCCGGCGGCGATTCATTATCCTTCACCCACGTCGCACCAACACCAAACCCCTCACTCGCATCATTATGCACAGAAGGAGCCAACGGACCAACATACGAAGCGCCCTTCAACAACTTACGCATCTCTTGAACCGTTAAAGTCTTATCACGATCACCCACCGGCTCCGAAACATCCATCACCGGCAACCGATCCGCATTCTGCAATTGATCCGCCGTAATTGGCGGCTTGTCACCCCAACGAGCCATAAAAAATCACCCCTAATTTTGTTTCGACGGCTGCCCGTCATCAAGCATCCAAAACTCACCACTATCGAGCTGTAAAAACTCCGTCGACGGTGCCGGATGCACCGCGCCACTACTTGACGGGTTCGGAATCTCAACCTGAATATCCACGCTGAACACCCCACCCGCAGCGTGCCCTACGCGGTACTGTCGACCAACAAGTACCCCAACTTCCCCTGTTGGTAATGATACAACGCGCCCCACGTGCTCATTCCGCACCTTCGCTGAACCAATCGCCGTGAGACTAAGCGTGCGCGTAACCATTGGCTGCAAACCACGAAGCACACCACCCGTCGCAATCGCCTCTAACTGCGGAACACGAACATCGTACCCCTCCACAGTCAACGATTTTTCAACAACCCCATACACATCCTGCGACAACTTAATCGCGTTACCACCACCCGGCGCTGGCACGAAATCACCATCAGTAAGCACACCGTACTGGCCAGACAATGACGACGTGGAGCGCTTAATCGCCGTTGTAGCATCCGCAAGCGCCACCTCAAGCACAATCGTGTACCAACCGCCCGTAGCCCAAAAGTAATTCTGAAGGGATTGCCAATCCGCAACCGTGAAAATCACACCACCCGCAGTTTCAGACCACCGCGCCCGCAGCTTCACCCAACGATCAAGCGGAGAATCGGGATGCTGCCACGTCACCACATCCACTGTTTGCCCCGTAAATGGAATGAAATCATTATGAATCGCCACAACCGCCGCTGCTTTCGAAGCATGCACCTGCTCAACGGGGCCGTCGCCTTCAGCGCGTGAGAAGAACTCTGCAGCTGCCGCGTTTAACATGAATGACCCGCCGGAATCACGCAGCTTAATCCCATCACCGGCTACTAATTGGTCCTCCTCGCTAATAACCCACGCGGCGGGCAATTGCTCACTTGGGTTCGCCATCCACTTCAACCCTGCTTGCAGCGGCCCGGACCCGGTGATTGGCGGTTGCAGGTTCGCGCGATTTGGTGGCGTGTACCAGATTGCACCGGCGTTTGTGGTCGTGTTACGCCCGAACAGGCGATGCCCGCCGATTTGAAACCACGCTGGTTCAAGCACGCCAACGTTTTCCTGTTCCGTGACGGGGTACGCCTGCACTGTCCAACGATTCGTAATGTTCAATAAATCAGGCTTACCTTCGCTAATGCTTACAATGTCGCGGTGCTCAAGGTTAATTGGTGAATCATCCGCATCAGGGCCGTAAGCAGGCACGATTTGCAACCGCCCAGCTTCGTCTTGCCGCCACACCGTGCCCGGAAACGGTGAAAGTAAATCTTCCAGCACATCCAACATGCTGTACTCACGACCCGACGGGCCAGACTCACGGGCATACAACAATCCCCTCACGGTGAGCCTGCCCATCTCTGGCGCTGCTCTGTAATCCGCTGGGGTCCCCATGTCCGCGGTGAGTGTTCGAAGGTCAGGAACAGGCGCGTAATCAAACCACGGGAACATTAAATTCCCGTCTGAATCTTTCGCGTCATTCTTCCAGAAGTTAAAAACGTACTCGATTGCTTGCTTCGCGGTGCGGTCATCGCCCGGGTTCCACTCAATGCGTGGCGTGATAGCACGCGCCATGAGTGTGAGAATTGTTGCACCGCTTGCCGTGATGACACCACCCGGGTTTTGCGTCGGACGCGGGTACACAAGCAGGTCGCGATTAGGATCGTGCCGTGAGCGTGTAACTTCCCGGTGAGCGAGCACCTCTTCACTGTTTAACCTTGCGAACACGCTGTACTCGCCATTGAAGCCAACGTCAATCGCTGGGGCGTCAACCGTATCCAACAGTGAGCCGGTATCGATGCTCGTGAATACACCTAATTCGTTTACAGCGCCGACGCCTACGAATGGAACACGCCACCACGCGTACCCCTGCACATCTGTGAGACTATACAAGTTACCGAGGCCCCAACCCCGCCCAAGAAATGACCGCGAATCAACCGCCCCATCATCCGGCAACTCCGCACTAACCGTGACAACTGGAATTACCGGAGGCGTGAAACGCAAACCACTCTCAAGAGTAAAGGGGTTAAGGCCAGCCATTCACATCACCAACTAATTTTCAAATCGCCAAGAGAAAGCACGTCACCACTGGAGAAGGTGGGTCCACCCGCAGGGCCGAAATTAATCGCATAGAACCGAGTGCCCGCGGCTAAAAAGTCAATGTGACTGCACTCTCCAGGCGAGGACACTTGAACCTCCGCTGCAATCCTGATCCCATACTGACCATCCGCCTGCGCATGAAAGCTCGCCTCGGCAAACAAGTTCGAGAGCTCCCTAAGAAACACGGTCCCCGAGCCAAGCCCCGCCACGGTGCTAAGCGATCGCAAGGTGTTGCTTCCAAAACTCCAAAGGAACGACCATGTCGCATCAGTGAAGTTTCCGGCCCCAGAAATATTGATCGGCCCAGCCCCAGATCCAACAGCACTAATCAAAAACTTGTACTCAAGCGTAAGGCTCGCCCCGCTCGGCACAACAATCGGCGATGCACTGCCCCCGCTATCCTCGAACACACCGGCCGTATTTATATTCGCGCCCGCACTGTCCGAGTGGGAAAAACCCCATGTATGCAACGTTTTACCCCCCACCTGCCCAGAAGAGAAGGACGCAATCATTGACTCCCCATTATCGCCTGGGCCAGTACCACTCCAGAGCATGCTTCGAGACCCGCACACTACGCGAGCTTCCTCATCATTCAATTGGGTAGTGGCGGCCGTTATCGACTGCGCAGACGACCCCACGGCGCACGCGTGAGTAATCGACCCAGTGCCAAATATCCCATTACCGTGAATATTCGCACGGCCCTGATCCAGCACCATGTTATGCTGCACGCGCTCCTCAATAATCACACCCGCCGCGCTCCGAACAATTGCCCGACAAACATTAGACCCAAAACCCAACTTCATTTACGTCACACTCCCTGAACTAATCGGCGTGACGGTAACAACCAACTCATCGCCGTACTCTGTTTCAGGCGGCCCAATCATGGCCCCTGCACTAATCGGAGTCACCAACACCGGCAACTCATCACTTTCCTCCACTAATCCGTGGAACACGCTTCCAGATGATATTGCCGTAACCGTGACTGGCAACTCATCCGGATCGATAAGCTGAACGCCTTCATAATAAACACCCGACGCAATCGGAGTTACCGAAAACGCCAACGAATCATCAAGGTGGGTAGGGTTATACCGCAATCCCGACGCAATCGGCGACACCGTGAGCGCCAACGCATCCTGCGAGAACGTAGGAGAGAAATACCCCTCCGACACCAACACTTTCACAAGCTCCCCCGACGTGTTCGACGACACCGGCAACTGAAAACCACCCGGAAACGTCAAAACCCTTTCCACCATCACGCGCTCACTAAACGTTTCAATCACTGACGTGCCCGACGATCCAACAACGGCCACCGCAACCTCATTAAACGTGTTCGATACAAACCCGAACACATCAATATTCCCATACTCTTGCGCCCAAATCACATCACTCGCAACAACGAACGAAATAACATTATTCGCCACCCACTCCACTTGCCACGTGGAACCATTCCAAAACACCCACCGCGCCCGAGACCCATCCACACAGCCAATAACAAGACGGCCAACGCCATCCATTGCTGCACTGAACACGTTGCGACTTGCAGGCATGACACTGCCAATCCACGGATGCCCCTGCACCGCTACAATCGACCAATTACCATCGCCATCATCACGGTACAAATTCAAGACACGATCACGCTCAAGCACCAAGGCATAAGCCACGCCACTTGCTTCCCACATGTTCGACGGTGCTACATTCATCTCACCGCCACGAAACAGGAATAACTCCGCCGTGTAAAACGGAGTGCCCCCACGCCTGCGAACAAACGGCCGTAATACACTCATTGGAAAGCTCCCAGAGACCGCGCCAACACAACACCCGTACCGGCAATAAAAACACTATCAACCGGCGTGAGCGTCACATCCACCCGCCACGCACCAAACGTGCCACGCACCGTCGGAGTCACATCAAGTATCCCCCACCCTGCTACCGGCGCGGCATCACCTGCTAATTGAAACTCAACTTTGACAAGCTCACCCGAGGCAATCACACAATCCCGATACAAACTAATCGATTGATTAACCTGACCCCGCAAATCAGCCGCCAACGCCGCCAGAGTACGCGCATGACCTTCAAACCCCAGCCCCGAACCTTCCACAGTGAACGCAACCGGCCGACGAGTAGCCAACAAGCCCTGCACACCCGTGAGTTGCTCACTCTTCAACACCGACATCTCAACCGCACCAAACCGAGGCGGCGACACGACGGGATTGAACCAATCAAGCGGCGCTTTAGAATCATCACGCACACCGACATAAACCTCGCTAGAAAAACGTACTTGCATTACACACCCACCGCGCTTTCAAGATTCTGAATACGCGGAATCAACGACCGCTCAATCGCACCCAACATCCGCTCCGCCAAGCCCTCCTCATACGACCGAATAGCCGACCGAGACGCCTGATCCGTGAGACTCTCAACCTGCAACGCAGAGTTAATCACCACATTAATACTAAAACTCGACACGCCACGAGCCTGCGCACCCGCAGCCCGCTGCCGCTCCCGCTCCGCCTCCGCCTGCCGCCCCTGATTACCCTGAATAAGACCAGCAATCCCACCCAGTAGCGACGTACCAACACCAATCCACGGCACCGCAGCCGCTAAAGACCCACCAATCGCACCGAACAAGCTCGAAGCGAACCCGCCGACACCGCTAATAATCCCCGAAGCACTTCCGGATTGAATCGACTCAAAAAGACCCAACAGAGACTCACCAGCCGACTGAACATAAGATGCAAACTCTTGCCCCGACAACCGCGCCGCACCCGTCATCTCATCACGCTGCTTCTGCAACGACTCCAACCGCTCTTGCGCCGCATCGCGCTCACCTTGCGTCACCGCGTACCGGAACTCCTCCCCAGCAATACGAATATCCTCATCAAGACCCGCTAACGTGCCTGACAAGTCAAACCCGCCACCAATATGGTCAGTACCCAGCGGCACGGAACGCCCAACGGATGCACTCACCGTCGGAGACGGCAACGCACGCATCACGAAATCATCCACACTCGGAGAAATAACTAAATCCTGCGTCGTGCTACGCCGCCAAGCCTCTTGAATCAACCAACGATTGCGACCACTCGCCGCACCCGCCCTCATGCCATCAGACGGGCCAAGAACCTCGGCGGCCATCATTTGAGCTACACGATCCGGGTCATACATCTCTGCAACGTACGCAGCATACGCACGCGCATCTTCCCTATCTTTCTCCGCCCGCTCTTTCGTGTACCTCGCACCCCGAGCCTGCCGCGCATCTTCCCTATCTTGCGCAAACGTTTCTTGCATCACACGTTGCACGGCCTCTTCCCACGGCGATAAAAACTCCGCCGCAACATCCGGAGCAAGCGACACCGCGCCCGGCTGCCTAAATATCCACGCAATCGCCGCCGCAACAATCTCATCACCCGTAATCGCTGCTAAGTGATCCGCCGAACCGTACTCACCAATCTCAATCATCCACCGGCGAAACTCCGCAAAATCTTGCCCGAGTGGTATCAACTCATTCAACGCTTCCGCCGGAGTCATCAACCCGACCGTGACTAGCTCTATAATCTCCGCAACGCGAGCATCAACATCCGCCACGGCGCGCTCCACAGCCGTCTGTACAGGCTCTGGGGTACCCGGCGTACCACCAGTGCCCGGAGCACCCGGCGGTGGCGTAGGAGCAGGCGTACCCGTCGACCTAGGCGTACGAGTACCCTGCACTAACTCATACGCATGTTGCACCGCGTCGCGATACTCAAGTAAAACACTCAACACGTTCGACGTAGCCGGGCCGCCACTCTCAAGCAAATCGACGATGCCATCAATAACGCCCAGCGCCCCGGCGAAATCACCATGCTGTAATCGAGCAATAACCTCAAGGTCAGCACCACGAATCGCCGCATCCCCATACATCGACGCACCACCAGCACGAAGCGCATCAAGCGGACTGGCCACACCAAACTGTGAACGCACCATGCCTGACAACGTCGTACCCAACTCAATCGCTAACAGTGCCTCCGCCGCATTCTCTGCCTCGGTCACGATATGCGTGAGCATGCCACGAATCATCACGAACGACTCCCGAGCCTTGCCACTCAACGTTTCCGCCAACGCATCAAACCGAGCTTCCATCGTGCCCAGTGGATCCTCCGACGCAGCCGCCGCACGAGTAATATCATCAAGCAACCCTGGCAACGGCTCCAAAGCCTTATCCGCATCACCCGCCGCCTTCATAAGCGCCGAGAACCCAATCGCAGCAATACCCAGCACGCCAGCAGGGCCAGCAAGCCCACCCATCGCAGTATTCAACGTGTTAAACCCCGTCGTGAGAACCGGCAACAAATTCCGAAGCGTACCAAGACCAAGCAGGAACGGCCCAACCGCCGCAGCCGCAGCCGCCACCGCAGTACCAACAGCCAACACAGGCGATGGAAGGTCAGCCGCAGCCGACACAAGCCGCGTAAGCACATCAACAAGCGACGTAGCCACACCCAGCAAGCCAGAATCACCAATCGCAATCAACAAGCCCTCTGTGGCGCTCTTTAATCGAGTGAGCGACCCACGGAACCCCTCTAATTGCCTATCAGCAATCCGCTCCGCCGTACCACCCGCATTCTCAAGCTCTCGAGTGAACTCACGAATCGCACCCGAACCTTGCGAAATCAACGCCAACATGCCCGGACCAGCACGATCGCCGAACAACTCCATAATCTCCGCCGACGAAACACCTCGCTCCTCAATTTGAGCCAGAATATCCGCAAACGGAATCATGTCGCCATTCACGTCACGAACAGTAATACCCCACTTTTTCCCGGCCTCATCCAACCGAGTGAGAATGCCCCTAAGCGTCGTACCCGCCATCGACCCCTGTATCCCAGCATCAGACAACGCACCAACAGCAGCCGCAGCTTCCTCAAACTGAATACCAAACCCACTCGCAACCGGGCCAACGAACTTCATCGCATCACCCAATTGATTCAAATCAGTATTAGCACTCACGAACGCCTTGGTGAGGACATCAACGGTGCCACCAAGGTTTTCCACTTCAATCTGGTACCCCGTCATGATATTCGTGACAATATCCGCAGCACGTGCTAAATCAAGCTGCGCCGCCGATGCTAATCGCAACGTTGCAGGCATCGCCCCAATAATCTGATTAGTTTCAAGACCAGCCATTGCAAGGAACGACATGCCATCAGCCGCTTCGGACGCACTAAACACCGTAGTAGCGCCCAATTCCTTGGCAAGGTCACGTAATTGATTAAACTCACGCCCAGTAGCTTGCGTGAGTGCACCAACCTTATTCATGCTTTGTTCGAACGCGCCGGACATGTGTAGTA
>Ga0209487_1000464_pt1 | contig 37154 bp, 34 predicted proteins | sample Poulit2012_FD_187524 | JGI IMG/M metagenome (GOLD analysis project Ga0209487, IMG submission 187524) | Agricultural soil microbial communities from Georgia to study Nitrogen management - Poultry litter 2012 (SPAdes) (version 2) | ecosystem: Environmental > Terrestrial > Soil > Agricultural land...
GGTTGGACTGCCCACCGGGCCCGCGTCATGGCGCGGTCTCATCGTGACCGTCGTGCCCGGGACCAGCGTCTCGGGCCGCCATCACCGTTTTCCAGTGGTCTCGGCAACAGCACTCGTCATGCGTCCACCTCCCGGGTCGCCCCGGAAGTTATCCACAGCCTGGCCGCTCCGGTGGGACCGGACCGAGCAGGTCTTCCGCTGCCGCACGCGTTCGGCGGTGGCGGTGCCAGCAACTCAGTGAACCAAGCCTTTGGCTGACGTTTCCTCGCCAGTGACCAATCGTTGGCAATTGGTTTCCTTTGAGGCGTCCCTGTGCTGTTGTCGATAATCAAGGTTTAGTGGGTTACTCAGGGGTTGACAAGGGGTTTTGAGAACGAATTCGGCGTCGAGCTTTCTCCACACGTTTGTCCACAGTTTGATCTGCGCAAACGCGGACTGTGCACAGGGCTGTGCACAAAAATTGTGGACGGCGAGCGCTACGCTCGCCCGCCCCGCTCAGGCGCCGATGGCGTCGGCGTCGGCGGAGACCCCGACGGCGCGCAGGACGAACGCCTCGGTCGCCGCAATCACCCGGCCCCGCTCGGTTTCCCCTTCCGGAACGACCCGTCCGATAAGGCAGGCGTTGATCAGAGGCACCACTGCCTCCACGTCCTGTTCCGGGAACCGGCCCGAGGCGATCCCGTCGGCGAGGATCTGGCGCAGCACGCCTTCGATCTGGGTCACGTGATCGCGCAGGCGGGCCCGGGTGGTGAAGGACACCACCGACCGCAGTTCGGGACCGGGAGCCAGGTGGTAACTGGGCGTGAGGTTGATGTGCTCGCGCACGTACGCCCGCAACTGTTCCTGGGGGTCGGCGATCTGGTCCAGGCCCAGGCGCAGGTCGTCGAGAAAGACCTCGGTCTCGTGCTCGATGAAGGCCACCAGCATGGCCTCCTTGTCCGGGAAGTGGTTGTAGACCGAGGTGCGGCCCACGCCCGCGAGCGCGGCGATCTGGGCAAGCGTGATGGTGTCGAAGCCGGATTCGGCCATCAACTGGGACAGTGCGCCGAAGAGTTTCGCGCGCACCTTCTCCCGGTGCTCGGCCAGGGAGGTTCCGATGATCTTGGGCACGGGCGCATCATGGCACGTTCTGACGCCGGTGACCGAATCTGTCGCAATCAACATTCTGGGCGGACTCGCGGCGGACGCCGCGCAGGTGCCCAGGGGCGATCAGGAGTGCGGAACGAGGATCTGGTGGATCGCGGTGACGATCGGCAGGTCAGGCTCCAGCCAGGGCACCTCGTGCAGATCGCTATGGGTCAACCACCGCAGGTCATCGTGATCCGCCAGGGGCTCGGGCACGCCCGCTTCGATCTGCGCGAACCAGACCCGCATCCGGTGGCCGTACAGGATCGGCCAGTCCTCGCCGTCGGGCCCATGGATCTGTTCACCCAGGCGTACGTCCACGCCGAGTTCCTCGCGGATTTCGCGGTGCAACGCCGCCTCGTCGCTCTCCCCGTCCTCTACTTTGCCGCCGGGAAACTCCCAGCGGCCGGTCAGGCTCTTGGGTGCACTGCGGCGCGCCGCCAACAGCGCTTGCGGCCGTCGGAGATCGTCCACGATGGCCGCCGCGGCGACGAGGGCGGGTGAAGGGTTCATCAGCGCGATGATAAGACACTATCCACAGGCGTTATCCCCAGATGTGGGTTCGAGTTGTGCACAACGGTGCCGCGGCTGTGGACAACGACCGGTGATCACACGTGCCCGCCGGGCCGGGGGAGCCGCGCGACCGTGCCGCCGGCGCCCTCCCGCACCGCAAACAGCGCCCCTGGGCGGGCGCCGGCGTGGTCCGCACGCGAACCTGCCTGCCCGCTCGGGCACCGCAGCACGGCGCGGCGGTGCAAACTGGAGCCATGGACGACAGTGCGCAAGTGACCGTGGCAACCGCGGACGGGCCGATGCCTGCCTACCGGTGGCTTCCACCCAGTGGGCAGGGGCCGGGCGTGGTGGTGGTCCAGGAGATCTTCGGGGTCAGCAAGTACATCCGGCAGCGGGCCGCGGACCTGGCCGAAGCCGGTTTCGTGGTGCTCGCCCCGGACCTGTACTGGCGCCTGCCCGATGAGGATCTCGATGAATCCGACCCGAACGTGCTGCAGCAGGCGATGGGCATGGCCGGGCGGTTGGAGTGGCCCGTCACGGCGGCGGACGTCGAAGCCGCCCTGGTCGCATTGCGCGCCGATGAGCATGTGCGCGGGGATACCGGGTTACTCGGCTTCTGCTTCGGCGGCGGCGTAGCCTTCCAAGTGGCCGCCGACGCCGACCCGGACGCGCTGGTGAGTTACTACGGTTCGGCACTTCCCGGTCTGCTGGAGCATGCCGGGGCGGTGGACTGCCCGAGCCTGCACCACTTCGGCACGGCCGACACCTACATCCCGATGGATCAGGTGGAGAAGATCCGGCAGGCAGTCACGGCCACGCGCACCCCCGCTGAGTTCTACCTGTACGAAGGCGCAGGGCACGCGTTCGACAACCCCGCACCGGTGTTCCACCACCAGGAAGCCGCGGCCGAGGCCTGGCCGCGGACCGTGGCGTTCCTCACCGAGCACCTTCGGGCCGACAGACCCGAGCACCTGCAGGCAGGGCGCACGCGCTGACGGCCGGCCCCACCGACTGCGAACTGACTCCGCCGCCTTGAGCCCCAGAGCCGCGCCATGAGCACCGCCACCGGACCCGCACCCCGTCGCCGCGGCAGGCGCGCCTTGGCCACCCTGGTGGTGCTCGCCGTCGCGCTCGTGGGAGTGCTGATCGCAGACCACCTGCTGCGGGCGCATACCGAGAACCGGTTGGAAGAGGAACTACGGCAGAGCCTCGCCGCTCAGGATGTTCAGGTGCACATCGGTGGAACCCTATTCCTGCCCCAGGTTTTCAGCGGTCGGGTGCACACCGCGGACGTGCATGCCGGAGCCGTGCAACTGGACGCTCTCCAAGCCCTCGATGTGGATGCCCGGTTGAGCGGGATCCACATTCGCGAGCCCTACCTCGTAGAGCACGTGCAGTTGCAGGCGGTCGCCCCGGTGGAGACGGTGGGGGCGGTGCTGACCCGGGCCGGGCTGCCGGACGGGGTCGATATCGAGGTGGTCGAGGAGGGGTTGGTCGCCGCGGGCAGTCTGCTCGGGGTGCCGGTGGAGGCTGAACTGCGTCCGGAAGCCCGCGGGCGTGTGCTCGGGGTGGAGTTGGGTACGGTACGTCTGGGCGGAGTGAGCATCGACGTGAGCGAGTTGCCCGCCGGATGGACGGCGGAGTTGAAAAAGTTGGAAGTTTCGCTCGATGACTTGCCCCCCGGTGTGCTGCTGCAGGAGATCCGGATGCGCCCCGACGGTGTGTGGCTGGATGTGGAGGGTGAGGACCTGGTGCTGGACGAGTGGTGAACGCAGCAAGTGAGCAGTGACCAGATGAGAGCCCCGACGCGGGAGCCGGACTTCGACGCCTGGTTCGGCCCCGATGCCTTCGATGCCAGTTACGGACACGACCTGTCCGCTCTGCGCGCGATCGAGCCGCCGCAACCGGTGCCCGGGTTCACCGCGCACTGGCAAGCCCGCTACGAAGCCGCCCGGCAGGTGCGCCCCGAACTGGAGCGCACCCCGGCAGGCACGGCATGCGACCACGACGTGTTCACCGTGCAGTTCAGCACCACCGACGGACGCCGACTCGGCGGCTGGCTGGCACTACCCCGCACCGGCCCGGTGCAACGCGGCGTCGTCCACTCCCACGGGTACGGCGGCCGGGCGATGATCGACCCGCTGGCTCTGGCGCCGCACACCGCAGTGCTGTGGCCGGTGGCCCGCGGGCTGCCCAGCGCGAGCATGATGCCCGACCTGCCGGCACTGGCCGCCGAGCACGTGCTGGTGGGCATCGACAGTCCGGACACGTACATCCTGGGCGGATGCGCCGAGGATGTGTGGTGCGCGGCCAGCGCACTGCATGAGGTGGCGGGCCCGGTGCCGCTGGATTACGTCGGCCAGAGTTTCGGCGGCGGAGTGGGCGCACTGGCGCTGCCCTGGGACGACCGGTTCCGCTCCGGGGTGCTGTCGGTGCCCAGTTTCGGCCACTACGACCTGCGCCTGCAGATGCCCTGCACCGGCAGCGGGGAATCGGTGCGCCACCACGTGCAGGCCAACCCGCGGGCACGAGCGGTGCTGGACCTTTTCGACGCCGCCGCAGCGGCCCGCTCCCTCACGATCCCGATGCTCATCGCGTGTGCGTTGTGGGATCCGGCCGTGCCCCCGCCGGGCCAGTTCGCGGTGTTGAACGCGGTGGAACACGCCGAGGCGTTCGTGCTCAGTGCCGGGCACACCGAGTATCCGGGCGCCGAGGAGGAGGACACCGCGTGGCGGGCCCGAGTGCGTGCCTTCCTGGCAGCGGCGTCAGACTCGTGAGGGGCGCAACCGCCGCCTGAGGGACGGCACGCCTCAGCGCCGCGAGGCGGCCTTCCGTTGCGCGGCGCGGTTCTCCATCCGCTCCAGCATCCGCTCATAGGCGCGCAGTTCGGCCTCCATCCCGTCGTCATCCATCCGCGCCGGGCGACGGGCAGCGGGCGGGTGCGTTGCGGCGTCGTCCGTTCGCAGTACCGCAACCACGATGAGGGCCAGCGCAAACAGTCCGCCCCCCAGCCACACCACCCACGCCGCGGCCTGCTGGTCGGCGAGGGCGTCCACACCCCACGGCAAGCCGAGGGCGCCGAAGTAGTCCGCCCCGAGCAGCGCCGTCATGGACCGCAGCACCAACCCCGAAAGCGCCGCGAACAGGCCGGTCAGTACAGCGGCGGCCAGCCGGTCCGTACGCGGATACCGGTCGTTCGCGGCCACCGCGCGGGTGAGCGCCGCGCCCAGGGTGACGGCGTAGGCCGCCATGAGCCCCTGCCCCACCTGCGTGGTGATCACCAAGTCGAACACATCGCTGCGGTGGATCACCACCATGGCCACACCCAAGTGCACCACCGCCGGGAGTGGTCGGGCCAGGAATCGCACCGGCGCTGCACCGGCCGCCACCTCCAGCCACTCTCGGGGGCCGCGGGAGTCGTCGGTGCGGGCGGGCAGTACCGCCCGGGCCAGGGCGCCGGGTGCGGCAGCGACCAGGGCCGGGCCCACCACCGCCATAAGCAGCAGCACCCATACGGTGTGCGCGGAGAACAGCAACCGCCCGTAAACCGCCGGGCCGCCCAACAGGACCCAGCCCGCCACGAGGACGGCGAGGATGAACGTCGCGGTGCGCCACCACGGCCATGCCCGCCCCTCCCGGCGGTACCGGCCTACCCCCAACAGGTACAGCAACGCCGCTGCTGCGACCGCGACGGCGAAGACCACATCGGGGTTGACGTACTGCAGCCAGGTGCTCACCTGCGGCGGCGGTGGCAGCGGCCGCCCGGACAGTTCTTCCGCCGGGGCGGGCAGGTAGGCCAGGGTGTCCGGCACCGGTGTCTGGGTGACGGACAGGGCCGCGGCCACACCGGTGACCAATCCCATCACCAGCAGTTCACCGCCGGCCAGACGCCAGAACACCAACGGACGGGGTTCGGGCCCATCCAGTTCCCGCACTGAGCGGCGCCGGTGCCACCACCCCGCCGCCCCCAGCACCGTGAAGAGACCGGCCTTGATGAGCACCAACCGCCCGTACGGGCCGGTCAGGTCACCCGGTTCTTCCAGCCTGGTCCAACTGCTCACCAGCCCCGAGATTCCCACGAGCACATAGCAGGCCAGGGCGAGCGTGGAGTAGCGGCGCACCACCGCACCGGTCTGGCGCCCCAGGGTGGTGGACACCAGGCACAGCAGCACCAGTCCCCCCACCCACACGGCCATCGCCAGCAGATGCAGCCACAGCGCGGAGACGGCGATGGCGTGGTCGGCGGCGGAACTGGCGTGCCCGCGCACCGACCATGGCAGGAGGACCGCGAAGGCGGGCACGGCAGTGAGGGCCGCGGACCGGTAGGAGGAGATCCCCACTGCTCCAACCGCTGCCAGGGCGATGAGGATCGTGGCCACCAGCGAGGCGCGCCCGGCGGAGATCTCGGTGAGGAAGTAGGCCAATTCCTGCTCGAAACCCTGCCCGCCCACCGGCCGGCCCGCGGCCCGGGCGTAACGCACCAGCACATCCAGGACGTTCAGCACCGCCCAGGCGGGCGTTACCCAGAGCAGCACCCGGGCGGCCCGCTGCCACGACGGCGCCCGCGCACCGGAATAGGGCAGCACCACCAGTAGCAGCGTCAAGCCACCGAGCACCACCGCGGCGGTCAGGTGGTTGACGGCGCTCAGCACCGGCCCGGCCCAGCGGATCCAGGCACCGGGGTCGGCCAGCCCCACGGTCTGGGCGGAGCCGGAGACCGCGAGTCCCACGAGGGCGCCCGCCGCGGCGAGGGGGACCAGACCGAGCACCAACCGCGCGCCGGGAGCCAGTGGGATGTTCACGTAGTGAGCCTAATCCGCGCCCGGTCGGGTGCGGCCGGCACCAGCGGGATCAGGTGCCACGGGGCCTTTGCCCGGAGCCTGTGAATCCGGCCACGTCCTAGCCCGGCGGCGTTGTCTTCCTCCGCCGGGCGTGCTCAGATGGGCAGTCCTGCCCAGATACTGCCTCGGTCGTTGCCGCCCTGCGCTGGCATAATCGGTCAACGCGACACTTTCAGTCGTCCTGCGGCCCCGGCAGGCCCGACACGAGCAGCCCCGACACGTAAGTGGAGAACATGGCCAGCACCGCTGCGGCGCACCTTGCGCCTCGCACATCTCCGATCTCCTACGACGAGATCGCCCGCGCCACCGACCTACTGGGACGGATCACCCGGGTGTTCGACCAGCGCATCGTGGGCCAGCGAGCGTTGCGCCAGGCGCTGGTGTCCTCCCTGCTGGCCGGTGGCCACGTGCTGCTTGAGTCGGTGCCCGGGCTGGCCAAGACCACCGCGGCCCAGACGCTGGCCACCGCGGTGGGTGGCACGTTCCACCGGATCCAGTGCACCCCGGACCTGATGCCCAACGACATCGTGGGCACCCAGATCTACAACTACGCCACCGGGGAGTTCTCCACCCAACTCGGCCCGGTGCACGCCAACTTGGTGCTGCTCGATGAGATCAACCGCTCCAGCGCCAAAACCCAGTCGGCGATGTTGGAGGCGATGCAGGAGAAGCAGACCTCCATCGGCGGGGAGATCTACCCGCTGCCCAAGCCGTTCATGGTGCTGGCCACCCAGAACCCGATCGAAGAGGAAGGCACCTACGTTCTGCCCGAGGCCCAGATGGACCGGTTCCTGATGAAGGAGGTGCTGACCTACCCCGCACCCGATGAGGAAGTGGACATCCTGGTGCGGATCAACGACGGGTCGATGTCGGCGCCGATCACCGTCGAGCCGGTCACCTTGGAGGACGTGATGTTCCTGCAGGAACTGACCTCCAAGGTGTACGTGGACACTTCGATCAAGCAGTACATCGTGGCGCTGATCAACACCACCCGCGGCGGGGGGCCGCGGCCGTTGCCGAACTTCAACCAGCACGTCCGCGTAGGCGCCAGTCCGCGGGGAGGGATCGCCCTGATGAGCATCGCCCAGGCGCTGGCGCTGCAAGCCGGACGGGCCTACGTGGTGCCCGACGACGTCAAGGCGTTGCGGCACTCGGTGCTGCGCCACCGGATCGTGCGCACCTACGACGCGTTGGCCAACAACGTGGCGCCGGAGTCGTTGATCGACGCGGTCTTCGCGGCGGTGCCCAGCCCGTGAGTTCCTCCACCTCCCGGCTGGCCAAGGTCCGAGCCAGACTCGACCTGCCCACGGTGCGGCGAGCCGCGGGGCTGTTGGAGGGGCGCCACCGGTCGATCTACTCCGGGCACGGCCAGGACTTCGATGAGATGGCGTTGTACCAGTTCGGTGACGACGTGGGCGACATCGACTGGAAGGCTTCGGCATCCAACGCCATCCCGGTGATCCGCCGGTTCGTGCGGGACTCCAACCTGGCGATGGTGTTGGCGCTGGACACCGGCCGGAACATGGCCACCACCGCCCCGGATGGGCGCCCGAAGTCCGAGATCGCCATGTTCGCCGCCGAGGTGGTGTGCTTCCTGGCCCGCGCCCGCGGTGACACCGTGGCCATGGTCGCCGGGGACTCCGAACGCATTCAGCAGATCCCCGCCCGCGGGGGCAACCTGCACATGGAGATGCTGCTGCGCCGCTACGAGACGATGCTGTCCCTGGACTCCCCGCGAAGCGACGTCACCCGCGTACTGGACCGGGTGCTCACCTGGTTCCCGCGCCGGTCCCTGGTGGTGCTCATCACCGATGAGGCGCGCCCGGGCCCCGAATCGGAATTGTCGATCAAACGGTTGCGCACCCGCCATGAGGTGATGGTGTTCCGCGTCGGCGATGCCCTGCCCACCGCGGAGTCCGACGTGCCGATCCAGGACGTGGACGTACCGCTGGATATCCCGGAGTACCTGCGCTCCCGCCAGGACCTGGCGACCGAGGCCGCCCGGGCCGCCGAGCAGCGCCGCCAGGATGTGGATGCGTTGCTGCGCCGCCAGGGGGTGGAAGGGGTGACCGCCAACAGCGAGGACGAGTTGGTGGACCGCATGATCGAATTGTTGCGGAGGCAGAAGCGTGTTCAACGGCGCTGACATCACCGCCGTGGAGATCCACGACCCGATCGACCCGCTGCCGTTCGCGCCTTGGGTGCTGATCGTGGGCCTTGGCCTGCTGGCGCTCATCGCCGCCTGGTACGTGTTCATGTTCTGGCACACCCGCGAGCGCCCGGCCGCCGAGGAGACCAGCGGTCGCCGGGACAAGTGGGCCTCGGCGCGGGCTGCCGCGCTGACCGAGGTGGACGCCGCGGAGGAGCGCTACCGCTCCGGGGAGTCCGACCTGCGCGCCCTGCACCTGGACCTGAACCACATCATGCGTAACTTCGCCGACGGCCGGCTGCGGATGGACACCAGTTCCCTGACCGTGCGAGAGCTGGCCACCCTGGAGGGCACCGACCGGCTCACCGAGTTGCTCAGTGAGTACGAGGAGCCGGCGTTCGCGATCGACTCCGACGCCGAGGCGCTGACGGCGTGCAATAGCGCCCGGGCGGTGATCAACGAATGGTGATGCATCCCTGGGCGATCGTCGCAGTCATCGCGGCGGTGGTGGTCTGCGGCGTGCTGGGCTGGTTCGCCCGCCGCCGGCGCGATGAGGAGGAGAACGTGCGCTGGGTGGCCAACGCCGGCTACCTGACGTCGCTGCCCTCCTACCGCTCCCGGCTGAGCCGGTACCGCATCTGGCTGGGTTTCATGGGCGTGCTGCTGCTGGCCGCCACGGTCTTCACCGGGGTCCTGACCGCTCGTCCGGTGGAGCGTGACCTGTACGCCGAGGAGTTGGGCTACCGGGACATCGTGCTGTGCCTGGATGTGTCCGGTTCGATGATCGAGTACGACACCGAGATCGCCGAGAAGTTCCTGGAGATGCTCCCGGAGTTCGACGGGGAGCGAGTCGCGATGTCGATCTGGAACTCCACCTCTCGCACCGTGTTCCCCCTCACCGATGACTACGACCTGGTGGAGACCGAACTGACCGAAGCGGCCGAGGCGCTGGACTTCGACGTCTACTCCCTGACCGACCAACTCAACCAGGGCAAGGTGGACCGCCTGATCCAGTTCATCACCGGCACCGAGGGCGGCACCGGGGATGCTTCCTCCTTGATCGGGGACGGTCTGGCCAGTTGCGCGATGAACTTCGACGAGCACGACGCCGAGCGGTCCCGCACGATCATCCTCGCCGGAGACAACGAGGTGTTCGGCGAAGGAGTGTTCGCCCTGGACGAGGCGGCCGACATGGTGGCCGACCGGGACATCACCGTGCACGGCATCTACGCGCCCTCCGGTAACCCCCGGGAGGCCGAGGAGGAGGCGGAGTACCGGGAGGCGATCGAGCGCCACGGCGGCCTGTTCTTCCACACCGACGACCCCGACGCGGTGGCCGGGATCATCGACGATATCGCCGCCCAGCAGGCGGTGGACCTGGACGCCGATCCCGAGGTGATCATCACCGACACCCCGGAAGGGTTCTTCACCGCGCTCGTGGTGTTCCTGGGCGTGTTCGGGTTCGGGATGTGGAGGCTGCGGTCATGACCCTCCGGATGATGTGGCCGTGGTGGGTCACGCTGTTGGTGTTCGCCCCGATGCTGGCCTTCACGATCACCCAGGCGGTGCGGGCCCGCCGGCACCGCCGGACGGCCTGGTGGCGCCGCACCGGGGTGGTGCTGGCGCTGGTGGTGATCGCCCTGACCCCGGCGGTGCCCAGCACCCAGAGCACCGAGGTGACCTCCAACGCCGAACTGTATTTCGTCGTCGACCGCACCGGGTCGATGGTGGCCGAGGACTACAACGGTTCCGAACCTCGGCTGGAGGGCGTGCGCCACGATCTGGTGGCCCTCACCGAGGCGATGCCCGGCAGTCGGTACACGATCTTGTCCTTCGACTCCCAGGCCACCCAACAGTTGCCGATGACCACCGATGCCCGTGCGGTGCGGTCCTGGGCGCAGACGGTGAATCAGGAGATCACCTCCTACTCGGCCGGTTCGGCGGTCGATCGACCGTTGGAGGCGCTGGCCCAGTCGCTGGAGACCAACGCCGAGCGCAACCCGGAGAACGTGCGGCTGGTGTTCTTCTTCTCCGACGGGGAGAACACCAACGAGGCCGCCGCCGAGCCCACCGAGTCATATGCACCGCTGGCGGAACTGGTCGACGGCGGTGCGGTGTTGGGGTACGGCACGCCCCAGGGCGGGAGCATGCGTTCCTACGACGGCACGGACAACTCCGGCCCCGGTACCGACGCCCCGTACATCACCGACCCCGCGACCGGGCAGCCGGCGGTATCGGCGATCGATGAGGGCGAGTTGCGCACCGTGGCCGCAGACCTCGGGCTGGAGTATGAGAACCGCACCAGCCCGGACAGTGTGGAACACCTGGTGGCCGATATCGACATCTCCCAGATCTCCGACGACGGGCGCCGGGACGTGCGCCACTACTCCGATGTGTACTGGCCCGCCGCCGTGGTGCTCGCGGGATTGCTGGCGTGGGAGGCCTTCGCCCTGTCCCGGCAGATACCGAAGAAGCGCCCACGGGCCGCAGGGCCGCAGGCGCGCGGGGCGGGCGATCGTGCGGGTGCCGATGAGAACCGACGCGCGGAGAGAGTGATGGTGCCGTGAGTACCCAGACGCTGCCTCCTCCGGGTGAATTCCGCACCACCCAGGAGATCCGGGACGCCAACTTCGCCGCGAGACTCAACCGGCGCCGTCGGTTGATGTTCTGGTGGTCCCTGCCGGTGGTGGTGATCGCGTTCCTGGCCGCGGTGAAATTGATCTCGGCGGTGATCATCAATACCGCCGGGATCAGCGCGTACGGGAACGAGAACCACAACACCGCCGCGGAACGGTTTGGCTACCTGGACGTGGTCAACGTCGTCGAGCCATGGAAGCCGTACTTCAACGAGGGCACCGCCACGTATGCCTCGGGTGACTTCTTCGGTGCCACCGGGCCGCTGGAGGACGCGTTGGCGCAGGTGCCCACCTCCCCCGAGGGCGAACCGCCCGGGGAGGCGGAGTGCGCGGTACGCACGAACTACTCCCTGGCCCTGGAGGGCTTGGGCGATGAGGCGATGGCGGCGCAGAACCCGGCCACCGCCCTGGACTACTACAGCCAGGCACAGGAGATGCTCGCCGACTGCGCCCAGAACCCTGACGCTCCGCAGGAGACCCAAGACGCCGACGAACGGCAGCAGGAGAGCCAGGACGAGGCCCAGGAGCAGCACGAGCAGCAGCAACAAGAGCAGCAGAACGGGCAAGGGGACCCGGAGGACGACGACACCGGCGACCCCGATGAGCAGCAGAACGGTCAGGAAGACGACGACCAGAACGGGCAGCCCGAGGACGAGGACGAGGACGAACGCGACGGCGGCGGCCAGGAGGAGGACCGCGACCCGCGCGAGGAGGAACTCGAGGAACGCAACCGCGAAGCCCAGCAGGAGCGCGAGCAACAGGAGCAGCAAGAGGGCGGCGGCGACGGCTCGGGACAAAACTGGTAAGCGGCCGCCACCGGGAACTGTAGTACCGGAATCCGGTCCCTACCCGGCCCGGGGCGGCAGCCCGACTCCACTCTGGAGGAGGGACGATGCTTACAGGTGCCCGAGTTCGTCCATGTTTACAGATGCCTGAGTTTGTCCATGTTTACACGTGCTAACGAACGGGGTGAGGGTCCCTCGATCCGCGTCTGGCGCGAAGTGGCCCCGCGTGTCGAGTCCCGGCGCGTCCTTTCCTGGCGCGTCCTGTCCTGGCGCGAAGTCTCCATGCGCGTCAAGTCCCGGCGCGAAGTGTCCCGGCTGCACTCAGGCCGAGGGTCTTAGCCCCACACCAGGCCCTGGCTGGGGTCCTCCATCACGCGGGCCACATCGGCCAGCACCCGCGAGCCCAGTTCACCGTCCACCAGGCGGTGGTCGAAGGAAAGGGCCAACTGGGTCACCCAGCGCGCCTTGAGTTTGCCCTTGTGCACCCACGGCCGCTGATCGATCGCACCGAACGCCAGGATCGCCGACTCGCCCGGGTTGAGGATTGGGGTGCCGGTGTCGATGCCGAACACCCCCACATTGGTGATGGTCACCGTGCCGTCGCTCATCGCTGCCGGGGTGGTCTTTCCTGCCCTGGCGGTGGAGGTCAGGTCCCCGATCGCCTCGGCAAGTTCCCGCAGGCTCATCCGGTGGGCGTCCTTGATGTTGGGCACCACCAACCCGCGCGGAGTGGCCGCGGCGATTCCGAGGTTCACGTAGTGCTTGTAGACGATCTCTTGAGCGGCGTCGTCCCATGCTGCGCTGATCGTCGGGTTGCGGCGGATCGCCAGGATCAGCGCTTTGGCGGCGATCAGCAGCGGGGTGATCCGCACGTCGGCGAATTCCGGGTCCTGCCGTAGCCGTTTGACCAGTTTCATCGTCTTGGTCACGTCCACCGTGGTGAACACCGTCACGTGCGGTGCAGTGAACGCCGAGGCCACCATCGCCTCTGCGGTACGCCGGCGCACGCTGCGCACCGGCACCCGCGTCTGACGACCATCGGCGGACACCGTGCCCCCAGCCACCCACGGCTCCGCGTCGCCCGGATGGGTCGCGAGCACTTGCGGCTCCTCCTGGGCGTTGGCTGCCAGCACGTCCTCCCGGGTGATGATGCCGCCCGGACCGGTCCCGCGGATGCGGGTCAGATCGATGCCCAGGTCCTTGGCGAGTTTGCGCACCGGCGGTTTGGCCAACACCGCGCCGTGCTGGCTCACCGTGGCCGGCGGGCTCACGGTGGCGGGCGCGCTCTGCGTCGCGGCGAACGTCGGTGCGGCCGACGACGGCGCTGCTGCAGGTGCGGAGGCGTGCGCCGGTGGTGTGGTTGGGGCGGTTTGGGCCGCTGCTGCGGACTCGGAGGGCGCCGCGGCCGGCGTGGAGGCGGGCGCTGCTGGCGTCGGCGCGGCCACCCGGCGACGCCGACGGGGACGGGTGGACTTGGTGCCGTACCCGACGAGCACTCCCCCGCTCCCGCCCTCACCCTGAGCGGCATCCTGTCGCGCGGTTTCACCCGGGTGCGCACCGCCGTCGACCACTTGGTTCTCTCGGTGCGCGGCGCCGTCGACCGCCTGCTTCTGGTGCGCGGCGGTGTCAACCTTCTGCGAGTGCCCGTCGCCGTCGTCGACCCCCTGCGGGCTCCTCCTACTGGGTGAACCCGCCCCTTGCTCCCCCGCGCGCGACGCACCGTCCGTACCGCTACCGTCGGCGCCTTCGCCGTCCGGATCGGTGTCGATGACGATGATCGGTTCGCCCACCGGCACGGTCTGGCCGACCTCCGCCAGGATTTCGCTGATAACGCCGGCGTGCGGAGAGGGTAGTTCCACCAGCGATTTGGCAGTCTCGATCTCCACGATTTCCTGGTTCACCGCGACCATGTCACCGGGGGCGACCTTCCATTCGACGATGTCGGCCTCGGTGAGGCCCTCGCCGACGTCCGGCAGGGTGAACTTTACGTACTGGGGCATGCAGCGCTCCTGGTCAGCGGGCTTATGAGGTCAGTGCGCGAGGGAGGTGTCGATGGCGTGCAGCACGCGGTCGAGGTCGGGCAGGTAGTCCTCCTCGATCGCGGCCACCGGGTAAGGGGTGTGGAAGCCGCCCACGCGGAGCACCGGTGCCTGCAGGTGGTAGAAGCACTCGGTGGAGATGCTGGCAGCCAGTTCGGCGCCCGCACCGAAGTGGGTGGGTGCCTCGTGGGCAACGATGAGCCGGCCGGTCTTGCGCACACTGGCGGCCACCGTTTCCACGTCCAGCGGGGAGACCGATCGCAGGTCGATCACCTCGGCGCTGGTGCCTTCTTCCGCCGCGGCCTGCGCAGCGGCGACGAGGGTGCGCATCGTGGGGCCGTACCCGGCGAGGGTGATGTCAGTGCCTTCGCGCACCACGCGGGCCTGTTGGATGGATTCCCCGTCGGCGGTGAGATGGACCGGGCCCTTCTCCCAGTATCGCGCCTTTGGCTCCATGAAGATCACCGGGTCGGGGCTGGTGATGGCGTCCTGGATCATCCGGTAGGCATCGCCCGCGGTGGCGGGGCTGATCACGCGCAGCCCCGGGGTGTGGGCGAAAAGCGCCTCGGGGGATTCGCTGTGATGCTCGATCGCGCCGATGCCGCCGCCGTAGGGGATGCGGATGACCACGGGTACGTTCAACCGGCCGCGGGAACGGTAGGAGATCTTGGCCAACTGGGTGGTGATCTGGTCGAAGGCCGGGAAGACGAACCCGTCGAACTGGATTTCACACACCGGCCGGTAGCCGGCCATCGCCAATCCGATCGCGGTGCCCACGATCCCGGACTCGGCCAGCGGGGTGTCCACCACACGGTCGGCACCGAAATCGCCGAGTAACCCCTCGGTCACCCGGAACACTCCGCCGAGGGCGCCGATGTCCTCGCCCATGAGCATGACCTTCGGGTCGCGCTGCATTGCGTGGCGCAATCCGAGGTTGATCGCTTTGCCCAGGGGCAGTTCCTGGACGGTCGCCGTGTTGCTCACGCATCCTCCTCAGCGAATCCGGCCTGGTAGGTCTCGAACCATGCGCGTTCGCGGCGGATCAGGGAGTGGTCGCTGGCGTACACGTGGTCGAACATGGTCCCCGAAGCTGGAGGCTCGAGCGCCCGCACGTAGGAGCGCACGTGGTCGGCGAGCCGTTCGGCCTCCTGGTCGACGTCGTCGAAGAACTGACTCTCGGTGCCCTCCGCTTGGAGGAGGATCCGCAACCGGTCGATCGGGTCGCGCTTGCGCCACCGTTCCTCTTCCTCCCGGCTGCGGTACTTGGTGGGGTCATCGGAGGTGGTGTGTGCGCCCATGCGGTAGGTGACCGCTTCGATCATGGTGGGGCCGCCCCCGGCACGTGCCCGCTGCAGCGCCTCAGTGGTAACGGCGTAACTGGCGAGCACATCGTTACCGTCCACACGCACGGAGGGGATGCCCACGCCGGTGGCGCGCTGTGCCAGGGGCACCGTGGACTGGCGGGTGGTGGGTTCGGAGATGGCCCAATGGTTGTTCTGGCAGAAGAACACCACCGGCGCGTTGTTGACGGCGGCGAAGACCATTGCTTCGTAGACGTCGCCCTGGGAGGTCGCACCGTCGCCGAAGTAGGTCACGACGGCGCGGTCGAGATCCGGGTTGCCGGTGCCCACGGCGCCGTCTCGTTGGACGCCCATGGCGTATCCGGTGGCGTGCAGGGTGTGGGAGCCGATCACCAAGGTGTACAGGTGGAAGTTGTGGGCCGCTGGGTCCCAGCCGCCATGGTCCCGGCCGCGGAACAAGTGCAGGATCTGGGCCAGGTCCATGCCTCGAGTGTGGGCAACACCGTGCTCGCGGTAGGACGGAAATACATAGTCGCGCGGCTCAAGTGCGTGCCCGGAGCCGATCTGCGCGGCCTCCTGACCCAAAGACTGTGCCCACAACCCGAGTTCCCCCTGCCGCTGCAGGGCGGTCGCCTCATTGTCGAACCGGCGCGTCACGACCATGTCCCGGTACATCCCCTGCAGGTCCGTGAACTGCAGCGGTTCGATCATCGGGCTGTACCGAGGGTGGTGGACCAATTCGCCTTCGGGCGTGAGTAACTGCACCGTGTCGAACGCACGCGCGCCCGCGCTGGCCCCGCTGGCCTTGCCTTGCTGCTCCGCCTCCGGCATCGCGGCATCCTTCGCCGCCGCCTCCACTGCGCCGGCCGCGGCTTGCTGGTCCGGCGAGGTGCTGGTGGCCACAGTGACTCCTTGCGTTGGCGGGCATCAGTCTTGTACACACCCCGGGGCGCCTGGGTGTGGCGCACATCCGGGGTGTGTGCGGCGTACAGCACGTGGATGACGGGTCACGCCAAATGCCACGCGAGTACAACCTACGCCAGCGTAGGCTACGGCTCCGTAGGTTGCATTTGTGCGAGGTCGCTCAATCTGCGTGCGACGGCTTGTAGGTTCCGCCAGCGCCGGTTACCGTCGCGCCCGATCGGCGTGGACCCAGCGCTGCGCCACGTTGAGCGCGATGTTGTTCGCCTCGGGCTCCGCGATCGTGACGCGCACGCCCTCACCCTTGAACGGGCGCACGGTGATGCCTGCGGACTCGGCATCTTCGGCGAGCGCGAGCGCCTGATCGCCCACGTCCAGCCAGTAGAAGTTGCCCTGCGCATCGGGCAGCGCCCAACCCTGCGCACGCAGTTCTGTCACCACCCGGTCCCGCTCGGCGATCACCTCATCGACTCGCGCGCGGGATTCGTCGCGGTTGCGGAGCGCGGCAGTCGCGGCGACTTGCGCGAGGGCATTCACCGCGAACGGCGTGGACGCCGCTCGAAGCGTGCGGATCAGCCGGCGCCGCGCGAGGGCATAACCGACCCGCAAGCCAGCGAGCCCATACGCCTTAGAGAAGGTACGCAAGACAATGAGGTTCTTGTACATACCGAGCAGGTCGCCCGAGCGAACCGGATCCGGGTTGCGCACGAAGTCCACATAGGCTTCGTCCAGCAGTACGAGTACATCGCGCGGGACCCGGTCGAGAAACTCCACCAACTCCTCATGCGTGAGCGCCACCGACGTGGGGTTGTTCGGTGTACACACCATCACCACGCGCGTGCGGTCGGTAATGGCCCGGGCCATGGCGTCCAGATCATGGGCTCCCCCGCGGGCCAGGGGGACCTGCACACTGGTGGCACCGGTGACCTGGACCAGGATCGGGTACGCCTCGAACGAGCGCCACGGGTACACGACTTCGTCTCCGCTCTCACACATGGACCGCAGCACTAGTTCGATCAGCGCAACGGAGCCGTTGCCCACCAGCACGTGCTCGGTGGTGAGTTCATGCGCCTCGGCCAGCGCCATCGTCAACCGGTCGGCGTACATCTGTGGGTAGCGGTTGACTTCCTCTGCGGCGTCCGTGATCGCCGCCGCCACGGCCGGGGCCAACGGTCCGGGCAGTTCGTTCGAGGACAGTTTGTACACCGCCCCGCTGGTTCCGCCGGCGCCCGGCACGTATTGGGGAAGGCCGTCCAACGCAGATCGCAATCGGACGCTTCTGGACCTGGAACCGGTAGATGTGCGCTCGTTCTCGGCCATCACCACAGCATGCCAGTCCCGAACTGGCCGCGGGGCGAGTCACCGAAGGCCGGGACTGCAATGCAACAATGCCGATATGCGCTTTATTCTGCGACTGATCATCTCCGGTGTAGCCATTTGGGTCGCCGCTTTATGGATCGATGGGATCGAGATCGATAGCGACGGCACGTGGCAGAACACCGTGTTCGTGCTCGCGGTTGTCGCGCTGATCTTCACGATCGTGAACACCCTGGTCAAACCTCTGGTGAAGATCGTCTCCCTTCCGCTGTACGTGCTCACCCTCGGGCTGTTCTTCCTCGTGGTGAATGCGCTGATGTTGCTGTTGACCAGTTGGCTCAGCGGCCTGGTGGGCGTCGGCTTGGAGGTGGAAGGGTTCTGGACCGCCGTGCTCGGAGCTTTGGTGATTTCGCTGGTTACTTTGGTGCTGAACCTGATTATTCCCAGTACCGAGCGGCCTAAACGCTGACAACGCGCCCCGGGCGGGTCTCGGTAACCATGCGCACGGAATTTTAGCCGGGCGTTTTCGTGACTGCCTCTTTGTCTGCCTCTAGTCGTGCACCCGCCTGGCCTGCATGTAAGTCGAGGTGACCTGCGCCTCGGGGTTGAGCATCGCGGCACTGGCGGCCATCCAGTTGCGCACTGCGGGGTCCGTGCTGGCGTCGGTCAACCGCGCTGTCTCGACGTAGGCGGGGATGTGGTGGGCCTGGTGCACGCCGCCGATTTGGTGCCATGGGTTCTCAGGGGTCACGTTCCGCGTCACCGTGGTGCGTTCCGGGGTCACTGGGTTCGTTCGGTCATCGACCCCGGCTACCAGGTCGTCCTCGTGTTCCAGGTGCAGGGCCGCCACGCCGTCGGGAATGTCGATGTGCCCCACGGGCGCGCCCACGCTGACGATCGACTCGATGGCGAACTCGGCGCGCACGTCTTCCCGGGCCGCCAGATCGGTGGCCACCAGCCCGCCCTGGGAGTGTCCGGCGAGCATGACCGGCTCGCCCGGTCGCACACCGGCTGCACGCATCGCCGCGATCACCGCGGCACTGGCTGCCGATTCCCGCCGGTCGTAGATCTGCAGGTTCGAGGCCCAGTCATTGGGCACGTCACCTCCCCAGGGAGCGTCATCGGACTGTGTTCCGGGGATCAGCACCTGCCACGCCACCGAGCCGTCCGGGGCGACCATACGGTTCACCTGCACCATGCCCGGCTCGGCCCCGAACATCGGATAGAGATCGCCGACGTCCTGCACCAGCCGCGCAAGCGTTGTAGCCGGTTCGGTACTGCGCGCTAGGTCCGCACGGGAGGCACCCGGCTTGATCCGCGAGCCCATGGGCGCACCGGCTGGCGCGACCTGCCGAACCCTGACCCTGTCGCTGACACCGGCGGTGGTGACCTGCGTGACGACACTGGCGAAGACGTGCACCGTGGATTCCGGCGGGAGCATGCCCATGCCGATGAAGTTGGTCAGCAGCCGTAGCGAGTATCCGGTTTGCGCGGTTGACGGCGTCCACCGGCGGTTCAGGAGCGACTCGGTGACCGCGGACTGTATCCCGGTCACTAGGCCAACCCCGAACCTGGCCGGCATCATGAACACCTCTCCGGCCAGGCGGCCCCACGAGAGGGGTTCAGGTGGGGCGAGGCACACCTGTCGCGGGTTCTGCGGCCCGAGCAGCAGGCCGAAGGTGAGTGCGCTGTGTGCGTCGCGTTCGGCCTGCAGGTAGCCCTCGTAGGCCCCACGCAGGTCGGCGGCGAGACGCTCCAGCACCCCGGGAAGGTCGGCTCGCCGGGAGCGTCCCGCCCAGATCGCCGCGTGTGCGGCGCCGGCGCTACCGGGTGCGTGTGCGGCGGTGGCTTCGATCGCCATGGCGGCGCGCTGGGCGCTGTGCAACGCCTCCGCGGCCTCGACCGAAGCCGACTCCACGGCCCCGGAGGCGTGGAGAATTTCCATCGGTTCCACCTGGAGGGCAACCCCGTGTACGCCCAGGGACGCATCGGCGCGGGCGCTGAGGGGATCCCATCGTGGTCCGTCCGGCCGGGGCGCGATCACCTCCCGGCCCGCTTCGCTCGGCGCGTCACTGCACGTCCTCCCAGTGGCCGCGGAGCACGTCCAGTTCTCGCTCGTGGTGGCGGGCGGCGCGTTCGGCTTCCTCCAACTCGCCGATGAGCGCAGTGGTGGCCCACCGCATCCCGCTGAGCCGGTTGCGGTAGGTGACCGCTGCCGTCCCCTGCCAGTGGTCGGCGTCGGCCCGCAGCAGGGCCTCGTGTGCTCCGCGTGCATGATCAGCAGCTCGTCGAAGTGTCCATGAGGCGGACGGGACCGGCGCGGGAATCGCCATCGGGAACCTCCGGTGGACTCGGACCGCGATACGCGGTCGGGTACAGGGGCATCGTTGCCGGCACCGTACGGTTTGCCGGACCCGCGGCGCCGTCGCACCTCAGGGGCCTGTGGACGGGCGGTGTGGACGGGTGCACGGTGGGGAAGAAGTAGCCACAATGGGCCCCATGTCCGACCTCTACACCGTCACCGTCGTGTGCACCGGAAACATCTGCCGCTCCCCGATCGCCGAAGTCCTCCTGCGCGAAGGTTTCGAGGAAGCCGGACTCGGCGAGCGCGTGCAGGTGAACTCCGCCGGCACCGGGCATTGGCACATCGGCTCCGACATGGATCACCGCGCCCGGGCCGTGCTCACCAACGCCGGACACGTCTTCCCAGTGCACAGCGCCCGGCAGTTCGTGGCCGAATCGTTCCAGGAATCCGACCTCATCCTGGCCGCGGACCAGGGGCACTACAAGGAGTTGCGCACCCTCGCCCGCAGCGAAGACCTCGCCGCACGGGTCCATCTGCTCCTCAGTTTCGATCCGGACAATCCAGCGGACGGGAACTTGAACCTGGCCGACCCCTATTACGGCGACGACCGCGACTTCTCCCTCACCTACGAAGCCGTCGCGGCGGCGGTGCCCGGTGTGGTGGAGTACGTCCGCCGCCAGTTGGCCTGATCGGCGGTTCAGGTGACCTGGGAGAAGACCCGTTTCCCTGCGCCGGGGGCGGCCCAGTTCGAGGCCGACGGGTTGCGCTGGTTGAGCGGCGCTCCCGGGGGCGCCCGGGCGGCGCAGGTAGTCGACGTGTCCCCGGGCCGGTTGACACTGGAACTGATCCGCTCCACAGCGCCCGACTCACATTCCGCCCGCGCTTTCGGTGCCGCGTTGGCACGCACGCATGCCGCCGGTGCAGAGTACTTCGGTTACATCCCCGGGCACACCCCTGGGTACATGGGGCAGGCGCCGCTTCCGCCGGAACCCTCCCCCGCAGAGCGCCTGGGCTGGGGGGAGTTCTACGCCACCCACCGCGTCCTGCCGTTCTTACACACCGCCGTCGACCAGCACCGGATCGGGCCTGCGGGAGCGCGCACGATCGAACGAGTAACCCAACGGCTCATCGACGGCGAGTTGGACCACGATCAGCCTGCGGCGGTCGACGGCGTGGCGCGGCTACACGGGGACTTGTGGAACGGCAACGTGCTGTGGGACGCCGACGCCGGCGGTGAGGCGGTCCTCATCGATCCGACCGCCCACGGGGGTCACGCCGAGACCGACCTGGCGATGCTGCACTTGTTCGGCCAGCAGCACCTGGCCGACATCCTGCGGGGCTATCAGGACGTCTCCCCGCTCGCGGCGGGTTGGCAGGACCGCATCGACCTGCACCAACTCAACCCGCTGCTGGTGCACACCGTGCTGTTCGGGGGCTCCTACGCCGATGCCGCCGTGGCCGCCGCGCGGCCCTATGCCTGACCGCATCCGCACGGTGGGAGGATAAGGGCCATGGACTTCTCCGTGCGCCTGGCTGATGCTCAACCCCCGATCGCTCTCGGGCCCCTCGATGGCCGTTACCGGCAGGTAGCCGCGGCACTGGTCGATCACCTGTCGGAAGCGGCGCTCAACCGGGCCCGGGTGCACGTGGAGGTGGAATGGCTGATCCACCTGGCCAATACCGGGGCGCTACCGGGAGCCCCGACCCTCAGCGACGCCGAAGTCGCCTACCTGCGCAGCATCGCCCGGGACTTCGGCCCCGGGGAGATCGCCGAACTAGCCGAGATCGAGGCCGAAACACGCCACGACGTAAAGGCGGTGGAGTACTTCCTCAAGCGCCGCCTTACCGCGGCACCGGATCGTCTCGGCAAGACCGTATTGCCGCAAACCACCGAGATCGTGCACATCTTCTGCACCAGTGAGGACATCAACAACCTCGCCTACGGGCTCACGGTCCGTTCCGCGATGACGCAGGTGTGGTTGCCGGCCGCCCGTCAGGTAGTCCAGGACCTCGCGCGCATGGCCCGCGATTACGCCGATGTGCCGATGCTCGCCCGCACGCACGGCCAGGCCGCCACCCCGGTGACCTTGGGCAAGGAACTGGCGGTGCTCGCCCACCGGTTGGGGCGGCAGGTGCGGCGGATCGAGGCAGCCGAGTACCTGGGCAAGATCAACGGGGCGACCGGTACCTACGGCGCGCATGTGGTCTCCGTGCCGGGCACCGACTGGCAGCAGGTGGCCCGCACATTCGTGGAGCACCTCGGCCTGACCTGGAACCCGCTGACCACCCAGATCGAGAGCCACGACTGGCAGGCCGAGTTGTATGCCGACGTCGCCCGGTTCAATCGGGTGCTGCACAACCTGGCCACCGATGTGTGGACGTACATCTCCTTGGGCTATTTCACCCAGCGGCTATCCGCCCAGGGGTCCACCGGTTCCTCCACGATGCCGCACAAGGTGAACCCGATCCGGTTCGAGAACGCCGAAGCGAACCTGGAGATTTCCTGTGCGGTGCTGGACACCCTGGGCTCCACCCTGGTGACCTCCAGGCTGCAACGGGACCTGACCGACTCCACCACCCAACGCAATATCGGCGTGGGCCTGGGGCACTCCCTGCTCGCGCTGGACAATGTCCGCCGCGGACTGGCCGGACTGGGCGTCTCCGCCGAGACCATGGCCGCAGACCTGGAGGCGAACTGGGAAGTGCTCGGCGAGGCGGTGCAGTCGGCGATGCGCGCCGCTGCCGTGGCCGGCGCCGAGGGTATGGCCGACCCCTACGAGCGGTTGAAGGACCTCACCCGCGGGCGCCGGGTGGACGCCGAGACGATGCGCGCGTTCATCGCCGACCTCGGCCTGCCGCAGGACGTGGAACAGCGCTTGCTCGCCCTGACCCCAGCCGGTTACATCGGGTTGGCCGCGGAGTTGGTGGAACACCTGGACTAAGGCCTGCCCGGGGTTGAACACCGGGCTCCCCGGTTCGGGAGTTGTGGGAGTTGCGCACGGGAGCCCCCGGTTCGGGTCTGACCACCTGAGTCCCCGGTTCGGGACGCGCCGCGGGGCGGGGCCGCCGGTCCGAGTGGGCCGCGCGAGGCCGGCTGGTCAGGAATCCGCGGCGGCGGGTTGCTCGGCGCGCGCCCGCGAAGGCTCGTCCGCCGTCGGGCGAGAACGGCGGCGCCACCCGACGGCGAGGCCACCGCCGGCCGCCGCCAGCAGGCCCACCACGAGCAAGGTTGGCCCGGCGGGGAGCCCGACAATGGTGAGCAGCCGTTCCTCGACCACCAGCTCCCGGTGGTCACCGCCGTTGCTGGAACGTTCGAACACGAAGTCCGAGACGATCTGCCTGCTCGGGTCGTAGAACATCTGGTCCATCACGGTGAGGTACGGACCGTCGGCAAGCATCTGGCGCACCGTGGCGTTGGTGACGTCCGCCGGGTCGGGCGCGCCTGCGAATCGCAGTTCCACCTCGGCGCCCGCGGTGGCATCGGCGCGGGCCATCCGTTGCTCGGCGAACACGTAGGTGCGAACCTCTTGGGCGCCCGGCGCCGCGGCCGACATCCGCATCGGATAGACGACGGCGGAGGAGTCGAAGGTGATGTCCAGCGGGGGCAGGGTGCCGGTCAGGTCGTCCGGGGAAGTCAGTCGCACCGCCACGTAGTACCAACCTTCGGTCACGTACGGGCTGAGGGCGCTGGCCAGCGCGTCGTCCATCACGTACCCGTGCTCGTCCAGCCAGGCAGCGAGCGCATCGGGTTCGGTGGCGCTGAGCACGGTCGCCTCCACCGGACCCAGGTCCACCTGCTCCAGCACTTCCACCTGCCCGGTGGTGGTGGGAGCCCCGGACTGCGCGTCGTCGCCCCGCGGCCACCAGTGATACTCCACCTGCACCTGCGGGGCGATCAGATCTTCTAGTTCCTCGAATACCCCCGCCTCGGCGAGTTCGACATCGGCCGGAGCCGGCGTGGGGATCAACAGGCCGGCGTCCCCGGCGCTGGACAGCGCGGACATCGACATCACGATTCGCTCGGTCTGCCCGTCCCAACTGATGGCCGCGGTTTCCTGTTGGACGCTCACCCCGGAGTCTTCGTCGGTGACGAATCCGCCGCATCCGCAAGCCTGCGCCGGCGGGGGGAGGAACACCAGTAGGAAGGTGAGCACCATGACCGTGAGGGCGAGTGTGCATACTCGTCGGGTAGCGGCCGTGGCCTTAGGCATGAGGGCAACGCTATGGGTTCTGCCGCCCCGTTCCCGGCCTCGATACCTGATTGATATGCCCCGCCAGAGATCGTGACCATTCCGTTGCCACCGGCGTGAGGACAATCACGCGTGATACCCTACGGGGGTATACGGTTGAGCAGGAGAGGTGACGAATCGTCATGACCGTCAACGCGGGCGTCGAGCGCCCATCCCCGGAGGAGCCCCCGGTTGCCCACACTCAGCCGGCCGGCCCGCACGGGTACGACGCCGACAAGGACGCCTACCTGAAACGACTTCGCCGCGTAGAGGGTCAGGTACGCGGTATCGCGCGGATGGTGGAGTCGGACACGTACTGCATCGACGTCCTCACCCAGATCTCCGCGGTCACCAAGGCGTTGCAGGCGGTGGGCTTGGGCTTGCTCGAGGACCACCTGGAGCATTGCGTGGTGGACGCCGCCCGGTCATCTGCGGAGGAAGGCAAGGCGAAGGTCGCCGAGGCCACCGCGGCGATCACCCGACTCGTACGTTCCTGACCAGCCGGGCATCGTTCTGACCAGCCGGAATGAACCCTGACCAGCCGGCCATATCGAGACGCGATTGGATATTTCATGGACCGAACCACCACCATTGACGTCACCGGAATGACTTGCAACAACTGCGTGGCACACGTGACCGAGGAGCTGCAAGAAGTACCCCACGTGCTGGATGTGACCGTGGAACTGCGCACCGGTGAACCCTCGAAGGTGACCGTGGTCTCCGACCAGCCGCTGGACGAGCAGGCCCTACGCGCAGCCGTCGACGAAGCCGGATATACCGCCACCGCCGTCCACTGATCCAGGTCCCCGAGTCGGCGCGCCTCGCGGATCCTCCATGTCCGGGTCGGGATCGGCCCGATCAGCCCAAACGGCCTGGCCTGCCCAAGCAGCCCAGTCGGCCCTAGCGGCCTGGCCCGCCCGGGCACCGTGCAGTGGCGCTGTCTCCTAGGTCTGAGTTGTCTGGCTCTGGAGCGCCGTCACCGGCCGAATGGACAATTCTGGCGACCACCCGAAACGGAAACCCGCCACCACAAACCAACTGGACAGTTCCGGCGACCACCCGAAACAGAAACCCACCACCACGAACCAAATGGACGGTTCTGGATGGGCTGCTCTGGCGCTCATCACCGCAGGGTCGTACACGCAGAGTGAAATCAGCCGGACCGGCGCTTCGAGTGGGCATCTCGAGTGGGCATCGAACTTCTCGCCGTGCGGATCGTCCAGAAGTCCGTACCGTGCTCTGGTGACGCCAGCGGTGCGGTGGCAGACATGGTGCCTGCGCACCGGTCACTTCTCGACCGAAGGGTTCTCGATGCCGAGACGAACGCCGACACCGAAGACCATCTTCTTCTGGATCGTGACGCTCGCGGGTCTGGCCGTACTGCAGTTCCCGGGCATCCTCTTCTACCACGACGTGGCCGAACCGCGGATCCTGGGGATGCCGTTCATCTACGGCTTCAACATGGTGGTGTGGGCGGTGATGTGCGTCGTCCTGTATTGGGCCTACCGGGCGCGCTGGGGCCGACCACGGCCGGAGGAACTGGATGACGTCGAGACCCAGCAAGGGGGTCGCCGATGAACACCCAGGAGCTCATGGGCCTCGGCGCGATCTCGCTGTTCCTCATCGTGCCGTTGATCATCGGCACCTGGTCGGCGACGCGGTCCACCGGTACCGCCAGCGACTACTTCGTGCAGGGCCGCTCGATGGGTTCGGTGGCGGTGTTCTTCACCGTGACGGCCACGTGGTGGAGTGCGTTCGCGTTCCTGGGGTCGAATGCGAGTTTCTACCTCGACGGGCCGCTGTACTGGACCGCGCTGGTGTGGAACATCTTCTTCGGGCTGATGTACTACTGGATCGGCAAACGGGTCTGGTTCCACGGCAAGCGCGGCGATTACGTCACCGCCCGGGACTTCTTCGCCGACCTGTACGGGTCCCCTCGCCTGGCCACTCTGGTCGCCGTCGTGCTGATCATCTTCACCCTGCCGCACCTGCAGATCCAACTCACCGGCGGCGCCTACTTGATGGAGGTGGCATCCGGCGGCGCGCTGCCGTTCTGGCTCGGCGCGCTGCTGTTCTACCTGGTGATCATCGTCTACGTCTGGGCCGGGGGCGTGCGGGCGATCGCGTGGACCGATGTGTTCTACGGCTCGACCATCTTCGTCGGCCTCATCGCCGCCGGGGTGTTCGTGGTTGGCGAGGTCGGCGGCATGGGCACCATGTTCGACGAGATCCAACAAGCCCAGCCCGAGCACCTGATTCTCGGTGAGGGGGAGTGGATGACGTGGATCGCGATGTTCCTCATCACGCCCCTGGGCGCGCTGATGGGTCCGCAGATGTGGACCCGGATGTATGCCACCAAGAGCCCCCGGCTGTTCGACATGATGCCGTTCCTGGTGGGCCTGATGGCCGTCGCCTACATCGGGTCGATGCTGGTGGGCAACTCCGCCGCCGTGGTCCAACCCGAGGTGGACGAGCCGGACCAGGTGCTCGCGGTGATGCTATTGGATTACGCCCCACTCCTGCTCGCGGTGATCGTCATCGCCGGCGGCGCCGGTGCGGCGATGTCCACTGCGAACTCCCAGGTGCACGCCTTGGGCGCCAGTTACACCATCGACTTCCACGAGCGGTACTTCCAGAAGAACCTGCCCGAGCGCAAACGTGTCTGGGTGGGTCGCTGGGCCATCCTGGGTTTCTCCGCGATGGCGTATCTGATGGCGCTGTACATTCCCGGGCTGCTGGTGACGATCGGGCTGGTGGCCTTCGCCGGCCTGGCCCAGGTGGTGGTGCCTACCGTCGGAGCGCTGTTCTGGCGGCGGGCCAGCGTGGCGGGAGCCACCGCCGGGCTACTGGTGGGAGTGAGCACACTGGTGCTGTTCACCGCCCTGCCGGCGACCATCCCGGGGCCGTTCGCGGTGGGCGGTGGCGGCTTGTTGTCATTGCTGCTCAATATCGCGGTGTTCGCGGCCGTCAGCCTGGTGACCAAGCCTCGGGATTCGCAGTTGCTGCTGAAGATCTCCCGGCGCACCCAGGACTTCAACCGCGAGCGCTGGGACGAGCCCGACTCCCCGCAGGTCACCGGCACCGCACCGCCGACGGCCCGGCCGTTGGATTTGCACTGACCGAGTCCGGGGCGAGCGACGCCCCGGGGGTGTCACCGAGCGTGCGTGGCCATGTCATCGCTGGGTAGGGGTTCGACGATCAGTTCCGCGGCACGGCGCAGTTTGATCGGGCGTGCGGTGTCCGGCTCGTCGTGCTCCTGTGCATCCAGGAAACCACCCTGGTCCACCAGGTAGACCTTCTTGCCCTCCTGCACGATCAGCCGCCCGATCACCTCCAGCACCAGACGGCGGGCGATCTCGTCGAAGCCGCCGGCACGGGACAGGTCCAGTAGCAGCCTGTCCTCCTCGGGCACGTAATCGGTGAACTCTCGTACGATCCGTTCGGCGCCGGCGAACTTGATGTCCCCCTGGATCTCGTACACCGTCACCTGCTCGCCGTCGCCGTCGCGCATATCGGCCAGGTACGCCTCGGCGAGCACCGAGAACGTCGTTTTCGGGCCGGACATGATGTGCAGTCCCATGTCGGCGGACAACTGCTCGAACACCTCCACACCGCGCACGCTGTTGCCGTGCCGGTCCAGGGGCGGGGAGAACACCGCGATGCCCACCTGCCCGGGAAGCACTCCGATGATCCCGCCGGAGACGCCGCTCTTGGCCGGGATACCCACCGACGTGACCCAATCCCCCGCGGAGTCATACATCCCGGAGGTGAGCATCACGCTCAGGGTTTGGCGCACCGCGTCGGGATCCACGATCTGCTCCCCGGTGGTGAAGTGCACGCCCCCGTTCGCCAGGGTGGCAGCCATTCGGGCCAAGTCGTCCACGGTGACGGACACCGAGCACTGCGCGGTGTACCCGTCCACCACGTCCCCGGGGTCGCCGTCGATGATGTCGGCGTTGCGCAGCAGGTAGGCGATAGCCCGGTTCCGGAACGCGGTCTGCAATTCCGCGTGCAGGACCTCCTGGTTCAACTCCAGCGGCCGGCCCGCCACGGTGCTGTAGAACTCCAGTAACCGGCCCTGCCGGTCCGCGGCGTCAGATCCGTGCAACAACCCGTACGTCGCCAAAGCGCCAGCGTTGATCATCGGGTTGCGCGGCCGCCCGGTGTCCCGCTCCAGGGAGATCTCGTTGTAGGCCTCCCCGCTGGGCTCCACATCGACTTTCTCCAGCACGGCCTCCAGGCCCTGGTCCTGCAGTGCCAAGGCGTAGGTGAACGGTTTGGAGATGGACTGCATCGTGAATTCCGTGTGCACATCCCCGACGTGGTACAGGTGGCCGTCCACGGTGCACACCGCGATCGCGAACAACTCTGAAGGCACCTCGCTAAGTTCCTTCAGATAATCGGCTACCTGCCCGCCCTGGACCCGGGAACAACTGTTTAACACGTTCTGCAGATAGTCAGGGATCGGCGACCTCATCCGGCCATCCTGACACGTGCCCGCCGGTGCGCAGCGCGGATGGCGCAGCCCCTCCTGGGCGTGGGCGGGTGGCGGGCGGCGCGCGAGGTTCTGCACGGGTGCTATAAACCACCCCATGACCACCACTCCCGCGCAGCGACGCCGGCTCGGTATCGAGATCTGGATCGTGATGGGCCTGTCGCTGGGTCAGTCCGCGGTGTATGCGGTGGTCAACATCCTGGAACGGCTCACCCGCGGTCCGCTCGGCGGGCAGACCGCCACGTTGAACCCCTCCAGGTCCGCCCAGCCCTATTTCGACCTGATCTATCAACTGCTCTCGGTGGTGTTCGCGCTGGTGCCGGTGGCCCTGGCGCTGTACCTGCTCAGCGCTGGGGGGCGCAGCGCACTCGCGCGCATCGGGCTGGACCTGCGGGCACCTGGCCGGGACTTGACGTGGGGGCTCGGGTTGGGCGCGCTGATCGGTGTTCCAGGCTTGGGACTGTACGTGGCTGGCCGCGCATTGGGCGTGACCGTGGCGGTGCAGGCGTCAGCGTTGGCCGATCACTGGTGGACCGTGCCGGTGCTCATCCTGGCGGCACTGAAGAACGGGCTGTTGGAGGAGGTGCTGGTGGTGGGCTACCTGATGGAGCGACTGGAAGAGTTGGGTTGGCGCGTGTGGGCGATCGTGCTCACCTCCGCACTGTTACGGGCGGGCTACCACCTGTACCAGGGTTGGGGCCCGTTCCTGGGTAACGCGATCATGGGGGTGGTCTTCGCCGTCTTCTACGTGCGGCGGCGGCGCGTCATGCCCTTGGTGATCGCCCATACCTTGCTCGATGTGGCGGCGTTCGTCGGCTACGCGTACCTGCCGGAGGCGTGGTTGACGGCGTTGGGAGTGCAGTGAGGCATAAGAAAACATCCGCCGCGGTCCGGCAGCCCCGTCCTACTATCGAACTATGAGCTCACCCCGCCGGCCGCGGCCTGCCGATTCACGGGAGAGCCTGACTGCGACCGAGACCCGGCAAGTGGGCGGCGTGCGTCCGGAACCGGAGTTGGGGGACGCCCGCACCGACGACCAACGCGCTGGTGAAACAGACGGCGCCCTTGCGGGAGGCGGCGCCGGCACCGAGACCGGCCGCGAGGACCACACCACTGCCGAGCGGATCACCGCCACCGATGACCTCGCCGACGATGTCGACAGTGCCGGGACGGGCGAATCCGACGACGACGCCCAGGCCGCGAGCGCGGACGCACCGCGCATCCACGGGCAACCGGGGGAAGCCGAGGATGCCACAGGTGCGGGGTCACCCCCGCGCCGCACGGTGCAGATCCTCGACCTGCCCCTGCACCGGGTCCGCCGTCCCGCTGACCTACTCCACCTGATCGCCTCCGCAGCCGGGATCGCCGTCATCCTGATCCTCTCCGTCTACGCGTACTCCACCACCACCGGGGTCACGCGCGATGTGCAGTCGGCCTTGGCACAAGTGGTGCGCAGCGTCGTGCTGGTCCCGGTCACGGTGATCGAGGGGCTACTCATCCTGGTGCTACCCGTGGTGGTGATCGTCTCCCAGGTGATCCGGCGTAACCTGCGCGGCGCCGGTGAGGCAGTGATCGCCTCGGCGGTGGCCTACCTGCTGGCCACAGTGGCCGTCCTCGCGGTGAACGAGTTCGCGACCGGCACCGAGGTCGCCCGGTCGCTGGTGCAGTGGCGTAGCGGTGAGTGGGTGAGCACGATCACCCCCACCGTCGCCGCGCTGGCCGGACTGCTCACCGCGGTAGGAACGCGCGGGCGGCGCCGGGTGGTGGCGATCTCCTGGAACCTGCTCTGGGTGGCGTTGGGCATCTCGATCATCACCGGTGATCAGACGCTCGTGGGCGTCCTGGTGACGGTGCTGCTCGGCCGCATCGCCGGCATGGGCATGCGGTACGCCTCCGGGGTGCGCAGCGACCGGGCCTACGGCACCACCCTGGTGCAGGCGATCCGCCGCGCCGGTGTGGACCCCTTGTCGATCGTCCGGGTGGGGGACGCCACCCAGGACGCGTTCCTGCAACCCCAGACCGCCTCCGTGCCCCTCGACCGGCACGAGCCGGCGAGCCGCTCCCTCCCCGCCCGCGCCGGTACCTCGCCGGGATACGGAGGTTCGGACGACGGCGGCGCTGCCATTGTCGACGGTGACGGCGGTAGGGACGGCGCCCGCGCTTCCGTGGGCGACGAAGTCCCTGGGCGCAACGGGGAGCCCGGCCCCGGGCAAAACGCCGACGATGCCACTGGTGATCCAAGGGTCGTCCGGAAGCCTCGGCCCGACGGGGAAGTGCGGCCCCCGGCCCATCCCACTTCAGCCACTGTCGCGGCCGAACGCCCCGGCCAGAACCGGGTGTACGCCGTCATCGGCACCGACGGCGACCGGTGGGACACCGTGGTGCTGGACGCCGACCGGCAAGTGATCGGCGTGCTGGCGTCGATCTGGTCGGTGATCCGCCTCAGGGGTCTGGAACGCCGGGCGGCGGTGTCCTTGCGTCAAGCGGCCGAGCGAGCCGCGTTGATGTACTACGCCGCCACCGCAGCCGGGGTGAACAGCCCCCGGTTGCACGGGATCGCCGAAGCCGACGACTCGGTGTTGCTGGTGGGCGAACACATCCGGGGCGCACGAAGCGTGCTGGACCTGAGTGCCTCCGCGGTCACCGATGAGGTCATGGTGCGCGCATGGGAGCAGTTGGACACCGCTCACGCCGCAGGGCTGGCCCACCGCAACCTGTCCGCTGAAACCGTGCTGGTAGCCACCGGCGGCCCGGAAGCGGGCCAGGTATGGCTGAACGGTTGGGAACAGGGGGAGATCGCCGCATCGCCGTTGGCCCAACGGGTGGACCGGGCACAGTTGCTCACCGCATTCGCGTTGCACACCGGCGTGGAGCAGGCGATGGCTGCCGCCCGGCGCGTGTTGACCCCACAGCAGTTGGCCGAGGTGGCACCGCTACTGCAGACCGTCGCCTTCCCGCCCTCCACCCGGGGCGCCGCTCGCGCCAATAAGGATCTGATCGCGGCACTGCGGTCGGCGCTGTTGGAGTACATCCCCGCCGGCTCGGGGGTCGAACCGATCCGACTCACCCGGATCTCGGTGCGCACGGTGGTCACGCTGACCATCGCCGTGGTGGCGGTGTGGGTGCTGGTAACCACGCTCAACTTCGATCAGGTGCAGCAGGTGGTGCTGCAGGCCAATCCCGCCTGGATGCTCATCGCCTTCGCTGCCGGGCTGGTCAGTTACATCGGCGCCGCGGTGAGCCTGGCGGCCTTCAGCCCGGAGAAACTGGGCCTTTGGCGCACCCTGCTCGTGCAGGTGGCGGCCTCGGTGCTCACGCTGGTCGCGCCCGCCGGCCTGGGGCCGGCCGCGCTCAGCGTGCGCTACATGCAGCGGCGCGGCATCAGGACGTCATTGTCCTTGGCCACGGTGGGCCTGTGGCAGTTGGCGCAGTTCGTGGCCACGGTCCTGCTGGTGGTGACCCTGGCGTTGTTCCTGGGGACCGCTGGGCCGTTGCGGCAGTTGCCCTCACTGGTGATTGTGATCACTATCGCCGTGGTCGCTGCGGTCGCCGGACTGGTGCTGCTGGTACCGCCGATCCGCTCGTGGTTGGCCCGCCGGTTGCTACCCAGTTGGCGCCAGGTGTGGCCACGGGTGGTATGGGTGGTGGGCCAACCCCAGCGCCTGGCGGTCGGCCTCACCGGTGCTCTGCTGGTCACCGTGGGATACCTGGCCGCCTTCGCCGCAACGCTGCACGCGCTGGGCCAGTCTGTGCCGCTGACCACCCTGTCCATTGTGTACCTCACCGGTAATACCGTGGGGTCGGCGGTGCCCACACCCGGAGGCATCGGCACCGTGGAACTGGCGCTGTCCGCCGGGCTGCGCACAGCCGGCCTGGCCACCGCCGCGGCCGCCTCGGTGGCCGTGCTGTTTCGCGTGCTCACATTCTGGTTGCGGGTGCCCTTGGGCTGGGCCGCGCTGCGCTATCTGCAACGCAAGGAAGCACTCTGAGGCGAACGGGTTCTGGCGGGGCGGGCCGCGAGCGTCCGCGCGGCGCGCAGATGCACCACCACACCCGGCGGCAACGGTAGGGTGGTAAGGCAGTTTCGGCCGCCACCTCGGGCGGCCCCCACACACGAGCGGTGAGGCGGTGCGCATGGCGGTGAGGTTCCGAGCTGCGGCCGGCACCGACCTTGGCACCGTGCGGATGAACAACGAGGATTCCGCCGTCGTCTCCGACCACATCTTGATCCTTGCCGACGGCATGGGAGGCCACGCCGCCGGTGAAGTCGCCTCCGTGGTGGCGGTGCGGGTATTCAGCGAGTTGGACCACCGGGGCACGGATCTGGCGGGCGATATCCTGGCCGCCGGACGCCGGGCCCGCAGAGCGTTGGCGGCCATCTCCGAGGCCGACCCGCTGGTGGAGTCACTGGGCACCACGCTCATCACCGCGGTCAGCGACGGCGATCGGGTGCTGGTCGGGCACATCGGGGACTCCCGGGTGTACGTGCTGCGGGACTCGGCGATGTACCAGGTGACCACCGACCACACGCACGTGCAACGCATGGTGGAACTTGGCCAACTCAGCCCCGAGCAGGCCCGGATCCACCCCTACCGCGCGATGTTGCTCAAGTCCCTGGATGACCACTCCCCCGGCCCGGACCTGGACGTCATCGATCTGGACCTGCAGCGCGGGGACCGGTTGCTGCTGTGCAGCGACGGGCTATCGGACTACCTCACTGCCGAACAGATCGGCGCCGCGTTGGCCACCGAGGACCGCCATGAGGCGGTACGGGCGCTGCTGGAGAGTGCCTTGGCCGCCGCTACCCGGGATAACGTCACGGTGATCGTGGCCGATGTGGACACCGAGGCCGACGCGGATGAACCGCCCACCGAACCGGCCCACGTCGGCGCGGTGGCCGACGGGATCCAGTTATCGGACGAGGCTGCCGGCGCGCTGGCCGACGCCCTGCCCGGGTTACACCTCGATCCGCAACGCCCCTGGCACGGCTCGGGGCTGGACCCCGGCGCCGCTGACGGTTCTGCCGTTCTGGCCGAGGAACCACCGGACACCGCGCCGTCCCCGGCCACGGATACCGGGGCCCCAGCCTCCGGCACGGCCGACGACGAAGAGCACGGGTCAGGTGGCGCCGCGGCAGCAGGCACCCCGAGCGAGCGGACCTTCGGGGGGACGGAAACCCCACCGACCGCGGACCGAACCACAGGGCGCCGCGACGGTTCGCCTGGGGACCTCAGCGGTGCGGACCGCGGATCGAGTGCGCTACCCGGGGCGGGCACGCTGCCTGGGTCGAGCACGCTTCGTGGGTCGAGTGCGCTTCGTGGGCGGGGCGGGACGAGTGCCGACGATGGTGGCGCCGACCCGGCACCGCCCGTGTGGCCCGGCGTACTGGCCGCGGCCTTCACCGCGGCCGCGCTGGTGCTGCTCGGGCTGTTCCTGTTCGGCTGAGACGATCCCCCCGGGCACTGCCGCCCACGGCGTCACCGCCGCCGGCACTGCACATTGCAGCGCTGCCCGTCACCAGCACTGCCAACCGTGATGCCGCTACTGCTCACCGCCGGCGGCGTGCTGATAGGCGCGCGTCAGTTCGGTCAGTACACCGTCCTCCGGGCCCGGCTCGGCGTGTAAGTGCACGGCGCGCAGTTCGTCCATGAATCGTTCCCACATCGCCGGACCGCCGTCGGCCAGCACCCGCGCGCGCACCGCAAGTTCGGGGGTGGTGGGCAGCCAGCGTGCACCCCAGTCCCCCAAGACCGCCAGAACCGGAACCAATTGGATCGCTGCCTCGGTCAGCCGGTAATCCACCTTCTGGCGATGGGTGGGGTCCGCATGGCGGCTGAGTAGGCCCGCCGCCGTCAGTTTGGCGAGCCTGGCTGCCAGGATGTTCGAGGCGATGCCCTCCACCGAATTGGTCAACAACTCCCGGAACCGCCGGTGCCCGCCGAACATGATGTCGCGCAGCACCACGATCGACCACCGGTCGCCTAGTAACTCGGCGGTCATGTTGATCGGGCAGCCCGAACGGCCACCGGCTACCGGGAGCACGTGGGGCTCACCTTCGTCGACTGTTGGTTGCGTCATGCAATCAGTTTAGATACTGTCCCGACCAGTTGCGTCACGCAACCGGCGTTCTGGGAACCGTCATCCCTGCCCTACCCAGCGTCTGGCAACCACCATCCCTGCCCTACCCGACGAAGGGACTCACGCCGATGGGAAAATTGATCTATTCGATGGTGACCTCGCTGGACGGCTACGTGGCCGATGAGCGCGGGGATTTCGGCTCCTGGGCCCGCCCCGATGAGGAGGTACTTGCCGCGGTGAACGATCAGACCGCCCAGGTGGGCACCTTCCTGTACGGGCGGCGGATGTATCAGCTCATGTCGGTGTGGGAGACGGACCCGCAGGTGGTTGCCCAATCGCCGGGCTCAGCGGATTTCGCCCGTCTCTGGCAGAGGGCGGACAAGGTGGTCTTCTCCACCACCATTCAGCACGTCCCAACTGCCCGCACCGTTTTGTACCGGCAGTTCGACCCCCAAAAGGTCGCCGACCTGAAGGACTCGGGTACCGCTGACGTGACCGTCGACGGACCGACCCTGGCTGCCGAGACGTTCCGGCACGGTCTGGTCGATGAGATCCGTCCGATCGTGTGCCCCGTAAGCCTCGGCGGCGGGCAGCCGTTCCTGCCCCGTCGACAGCGCCACGATCTGCGCTTCCTGGGTGAGCAGCGGTTCGGCAACGGAGTGGTGGAACTGCGTTACGCCGTCGTCGGCTCCTGACGGCCGAAGCGGCGCAGGCGAGGCCCGGCCGCGCCGTTCAGTTCACCGACGGCTCGCCTCGCCCGCGGGTCATCCCCAGGGTGTAGGTGCGGGCGGTGGTGCCGGACAGGGTGAGCAGAACCAGGATCTCCACCGCGTTACCCAACAGGTTGAGCGCCAGCGCCTGCTCCGGTGCTCCCGCGAGCCATAGCCCGGCCCATCCGAGCACGCTTGCGGCGCTCAGGGTAAGCCCCAGGATGCGGGCCCGGTTGTGCCGCCGGGCCACGAATACCGCCGCCACCAGATAGACGGCCAGATACACGCCCACCAGCCAGAGCACTGCCTGCACGCTCCAGTCACCGGGCAGGAAGGGGGCGAGCACGGCGCAGTGGACCTGCTCGGCCGCACCGGCACGAAGGGCCAACACCAACGACCACGCACCGATCAGCACCCGCACACCCATGGCGAACAGCGCGAACGCCACCGTCAACGGCATCGCGGCGCGGGGTTCGGCCTCCTGCTGCTCCTCCTCGATGCGCTCCTGTAGGCGGCGGCTGGGCGGCGGGGTCTGCCGCAGGTCCACGATCGGCAGGTGGCCGTCGGTGCGGATCCGGTCCCCGCCGCCGTTGCGGTGGTGATAGCCGGTGGAGAAGTGCCATAGCCACCGCACGGTGATCGGGCCGTTCCCGGCCTCGGGGTGAGTGAGGGTGGCCAGGATGTGGTCCCGTTCCACATCCACTTCGGCGTCGATGCGGTGGGTGAACTGCAGCGTGAACCAGTTCAGCCCGACGGCGGTGTCATAGGTGCCGGCGGCCAGCCAGTCCACCTCCCTTCCGCCCGGCAGGCGCCACCCGGGCGGGCAGGGCCAGAACCGCACGTGATGTCGCTTCTTCGGGTTGCCCCGCACCTGCTGTTGGTAGGTGAAGGCCATCCGCCGCCGGAACAGGAACAGCGGACTGACCGGGGCGTCGGGGTAGGAACGGCGCAACAACGTAGCCACCACCATCGCCCAGCCGGAGCGCAGATTGAGTTCGTCGGCACGTTGCCAGCCCGCGTTCATCATCGCCTGGTGGATCTGGTCCTCGGTGCCGTGCAGGGCGATGTTGATCGGGTCGCCGAGCAAACCCTCACGGGTGCGCGACCGGCCGATGAAGTAGTCGGGGACGTAGACCCGGGTGAGGAGTTTGTGGATCCGGGGCAGCAGGAAGTAGGTGATCAGCAGCCAAATCGGGATGAACGTCCACAGTTGCCGCCACCCGTCGGTGATGAATTGGTGAACCAGTAGGAACACCAGCCAGGCCGAGGCGAGGGTGCCCAGCATGAAGAAAACCGCGTCCAGCGCCCGTACCGGGTTGCGCTGGACCTCGCCGACCACATCATGGGCGGCCTGGGTCAGCGTCCGGGCCATGCTCGAAAGCGTACCTTCCGGGGCGCCGTCGGCGCCGGTTGCGGTGGAACGGTGCCGCCCGCTGGGCCGACCTTATTCACGACGTCCCGTCTGCGCCGTCTGACCGGCCTTACTCATCGCGGCTCGCCCCGCCCTCTCACCGGCACGCCAGGCGGCCCGTTCCCTCCTCAGTCTCTGGTCGATCTCAGAGCGCCTTGGACGATCTCAGAGCACCTTGGACAAGAACGCCTTGGTTCGTTCGTGCTGGGGCCCGGACAACACCTCGCGCGGGATCCCCTCTTCGATGATCACGCCCTCGTCCATGAACACCAGCCGGTCGCCCATCTCCCGGGCGAAGC